>Ga0209050_1002940_pt1 | contig 13326 bp, 11 predicted proteins | sample Araplavi_mTSA_r2_FD_184276 | JGI IMG/M metagenome (GOLD analysis project Ga0209050, IMG submission 184276) | Arabidopsis root microbial communities from North Carolina, USA - plate scrape MF_Cvi_mTSA_r2 (SPAdes) (version 2) | ecosystem: Host-associated > Plants > Roots > Endosphere | place: USA... | reverse complement strand
TAAAAATCGTTAGAGAGATCGGAATTCCTATGAAACGCACCCTCATCGCCAGTGCTGTTTTACTGGCAACATCGCAAGCTTACGCACAAACCGCCGCCCAACCCGCCGCTGAAGAACAGCAGACCGTTGTCGTGCTGGGCTCGCGCGCAACCGCCAAAACCGCGCTGGACACCGCCGCCCCGGTTGGCCTGATCAACGCCAAGGACTTGCAGACTGCCGGCCCGCTGGAATTGGGCAAGCTGCTGCAGACCCTGGATCCGTCGTTCAACTTCTCCACCACCTTCATCAGCGACGGTACCGACATCATTCGCCCGGCGACCCTGCGTTCGCTCGGCCCTGACCAGTTGCTGGTGCTGGTGAACGGCAAGCGCCGCCACCAGCAGGCGCTGGTCAACGTGCAGCAAACTATTGGCCGCGGGTCGGCCGGTACCGACATCAACGCGATTCCGCTGTCGGCCATCCACCACATCGAAGTGCTGCGCGATGGCGCGGCCGCCCAATACGGCTCGGACGCGATTGCCGGCGTGATCAACATCGTGCTGAAGTCGAACGTGAACGAAACCGCTCTCAGCGGCCAGGTCGGCACCACCAAGGAAGGCGACGGCGACATGGTCTCCGGCAGCGTCAACCGCGGCTGGGCGCTGGGCGAAGACGGCGGCTACATCAACCTGTCGCTGGAAGGGCGCAAGCGCGACGAAACCAACCGCGCCGGCCCGGACTCGCTGCGCGTGGACCCGCCGCGCGTGACGCAGCGTATCGGCGACAGCGATGCCAAGGATGCCTACCTGTGGTGGAACGCGGCCCTGCCAGTCGACAAGTCCAGTGAGTTCTACACCTTCGGCGGCGTGTCCAAACGCAAGGGCGATTCGTCCGGCTTCTTCCGCTCCAAGGGCGATGGCCGCAACGTGCCGGCCGTCTACCCGGAAGGCTTCCTGCCGAACATCCGCACCACCGTGAAGGACGCGTCGTTCGCCTTCGGCTACCGCCGCGACCTGCCGAATGACTGGAAGGCCGACATCAGCATCAACCACGGCATGAGCGAGCTCGATTTCCACGAGAAGCAGACCATCAACGTCTCCTACTGGTACGAGCCGAAGCCGGGCGGCGGCATCTATGCCGAATCGCCGTTCGAAGCCGACACCGGCAAGCTGAAATTCAACCAGACCACCTTCAACGCCGACGTAAAGGGTCCGGTCAAATTCGGCAGCGAAGAAGTGTTCGTGGCCACCGGCTTCGAGTACCGCCGCGACAACTACGAGATCGTCGCAGGCGATCCGGTGTCCTACCAATACGGCCGCACCAACAATCCAGCGATCGCTATCCTGAACCAGAACGGCGGCGTGGCAGCATCCGGCACCCAGGGCTTCCCTGGCTATACTCCGGCCACCGCGGTGGACGAGGGTCGCCACAATATCGCCCTGTTCCTGGACACAGAATACCGCCCGGTCAAGGACCTGCTGCTGGCGGCCGCAGTGCGCTACGAGAAGTACTCCGACTTCGGCAACACCACCACCGGCAAGCTCAGTGCACGCTGGGACCCGACCAAGGAATTCGGCCTGCGCGGCAGCGTATCGTCCGGCTTCCGCGCACCGGGCGTGCAGCAGAAGTTCTACAGCTCGGTTTCGACCAACCTGAACCAGGCTGGCGAGCTGACCGAAACCCTGACCGCGCGCGAAGGCAGCGCCGTCACCACTGCGCTGGGCATCAAGCCGCTGAAGGAAGAAACCTCGCGTAACGCCTCGATCGGCATGGTGCTGCGTCCGGCGAAGAACATGTCGCTGACCGCCGACCTGTACCAGATCAAGATCAAGGACCGCATCGTATTCTCCAGCGAGATCTCGCCGGAGGCAGGCGGCGGCCCGATTGCCGACGTGCTGAACCCGCTGAAGGTAGGGCAGGCCCAGTTCTTCACCAACGCGGTTGACACCAAGACCCGCGGCCTGGACATCGTAGCCGACCACACCACCAAGTTCACGTCGTCGACCCTGGTGCTGTCCGGCCAGCTGGGCTTCAACAAGACCGAAGTGACCAAGCGCCATTCGCCATCGACCCTGCTGACCGGCGAACAGCTGTTCAACCAGGCGCAGGTGACCCTGATCGAACGCGGCCAGCCACGCAAGCACCACGTGGTAGCGGCCGACTACACCATCGGCCAATGGAACGTAAACGCCCGTGCCAACTACTACGGCGAAGTGCAGGGCGAAGGTTTCAGCCCGCTGCAGACCTGGGATGCGAAATGGATTGTCGATTCGAGCATTCGTTACAGCTTTAGCAAAAAGACCACCCTGGCCTTCGGCGTCAACAATCTGTTCGACACCTACCCATCCGAATGGACCAATGGCGGCGACTTCCCGAAACTGGGCTTCAAATACTGCTGGGAAACTTGCCCATTCGGCGTGAATGGCCGCTCGATGTACCTGAAGTTCGATACCGCTTTCTAAGCAAGTCGGTACTTCCCGTTGACAGCGCCCTCCGGGGCGCTTTTTTTTTGAAAGTCGGGGTCAGGTCTGGCAATCCGCCAATCGTTAAAGCCTGGTAGCCGGACTTTTACCTTTTTTGTCATAAGCAAATAAGGACTTCGTTGTTGGGATATCATGCGATTGCGCATACGCTAGCGAGTCTTGGAAGGATTTCGCATGGATCTGTCGTTCATCGTTTCTGGTTTCGTCGTAGGCCTGCTCGTCGGATTGACCGGCGTTGGCGGCGGTTCGCTCATGACGCCGATCCTGACTTTAATGTTCGGTGTCTCGCCCTCGGTGGCGGTCGGCACCGACCTGGCTTTTGCCTCCATTACCAAGACCGCCGGTACCGCCACCCACCGCCTGCGCGGCACCGTGCGCTGGGACATCGTGCGGCTGCTGTGCTACGGTGCCCTGCCAGCCGCCCTGGTTGCCACCTATGGCCTCAAGCATTTCGGAGCGCTCGACAAACAGATCGGCCATTTGATCCGCCTGTGCATCGCAGGCTCCGTCATGCTCACCGTGCTGGCCATCCTGTTCCGCGGAAAAATGCTGGCATGGATGCTGGCCCACCCCGATCGGCAGCTGCAGGGCAGGGCGCTGAGCAGCGCCACAATCGCCGCGGGCGCTGTGCTGGGCACCCTGGTCACGATTTCCTCCATCGGCGCTGGTGCGGTTGGCGCCACCCTGCTGGTGCTGATGTACCCCCGTCTCACCCCGGCCGAAGTGGCCGGCACCGACATCGCCTACGCCGTACCGCTGACGGCCATCGCCGCGGCAGGGCATTGGTGGCTCGGCTCCATCGACTGGAGTTTGCTGCTGACTTTGCTGATCGGCTCCGTGCCGGGCATTACGATCGGCTCCTGGTTCGCCAAATCGATGCCGGAGCGATTCTTGCGCGGCATGCTGGCCACGGTCCTGGTGACTGTCGCCGCCAAACTGGTCGCTTGACTGCCGATTTAACATCTAAGCAAATAAAAAAAGGGTAGTTTGGTTTATAACGCATGAATGCGAACATGCGCTCCTGTTAGTCGAAAATGTAATAAGGGAGCAAGCATGTCAGCAGTTGCGTTGCCGACAAGAACGCCAGCAGAAGCGGGCAAGGCCCGCAAAGCGCCTTACCGCGTGATGCCTGGCTTTAACCTGTCGCTGGGTTTCACCATCCTGTACCTGACCCTGATCGTCCTGATCCCGCTGTCGGCGATCTTCCTCAAGACCTTCACCATGACCTGGGATGGCTTCTGGGCGGCCGTCAGCTCGGAGCGCGTGATCGCCTCCTACAAGCTGACTTTCGGCGCGTCCTTCATCGGCGCCGCGCTGAACGTCTTCTTTGGCGGCATCGTGGCGTGGGTGCTGGTGCGCTATCAATTCCCCGGCAAGCGCATTGTCGACGCGCTGGTCGACCTGCCGTTCGCGCTGCCGACCGCCGTCGCCGGCATCACCCTGACCGCACTGTATTCCTCCAACGGCTGGTTCGGCCAATATATCGAAGGCGTGCTGGGCATCAAGGTCGCTTTCACCCCGCTGGGCGTGGTGGTGGCGCTGACCTTCATCGGCCTGCCTTTCGTGGTGCGCACCGTGCAGCCGGTGCTGGAAGATGCCGAACGCGAACTGGAAGAAGCGGCCGCCAGCCTTGGCGCTTCGGCCTTCCAGACCTTCCGCCGCGTGGTTTTCCCCACCATCCTGCCGTCGCTGCTGACCGGCTTTGCGCTGGCCTTTGCCCGCGCCACCGGCGAGTTCGGTTCGGTGATTTTCATCGCGGGCAATATGCCGCTGGTGTCCGAGATTACGCCGCTGTTCATCATCACCAAGCTGGAACAGTACGACTACGCCGGCGCCACCGCCATCGCGGTGGTCATGCTGGTCGCCTCCTTCCTGATGCTGCTGGCGATTAACCTGCTGCAGGCCTGGTCGCGTGGGAGGAACGCCAAATGAGCGCATCCGTAACCCCAATCCGCCGCGGCGAACTGCCGCAACGCCATGACGTGCTGGAACCGCGCTGGGTGCGCTATGCCCTGATTACCGTGGCGCTGACCTTCCTGACCCTGTTCCTGTTCGTGCCATTGGTGGCAGTATTCACCGAAGCGCTGAAAAAGGGCTGGGACGTGTATGCCAGCGCCATCATGGAAGACGACTCGATCGCCGCCATCAAGCTCACGCTGCTGACCGCCGCTATCGCAGTGCCGTTCAACCTGGTGTTTGGCGTGGCAGCATCCTGGGCCATCACCAAGTTCGAATTCCGCGGCAAGAGCCTGTTGCTGACGCTGATCGACCTGCCGTTCTCGGTGTCGCCCGTGATCTCGGGCCTGATCTACGTGCTGCTGTTCGGCGCCCAGGGCTGGTTCGGCCCATGGCTGGCTGAGCACGACATCAAGATCCTGTTCGCCGTGCCTGGCATCGTGCTGGCCACCGTGTTCATCACCTTCCCGTTCGTGGCGCGTGAGCTGATCCCGCTGATGCAGGCACAGGGCAGCGAGGAAGAGGAAGCTGCCGTGGTGCTGGGTGCAAACGGCTGGCAGACCTTCTTCCGCGTGACCCTGCCGAACATCAAATGGGGCCTACTGTACGGCGTGATCCTGTGTAACGCCCGCGCCATGGGCGAGTTCGGCGCGGTGTCGGTGGTATCCGGGCATATCCGCGGCGAGACCAACACCATGCCGCTGCAGGTAGAGATCCTCTACAACGAATACAACTTTGCCGCCGCCTTTGCCGTGGCCTCGCTGCTGGCATTGCTGGCGCTGGTGACCCTGGCAGTGAAGACCTTTATCGAATGGCGCCTGCACGAAAATTACGGCGACGACGCCAAGGAGCATTGATATGACGATCGCAGTCAAGAACATCAACAAGCGTTTCGGCGACTTCGTCGCACTGGACAATGTATCGCTCGACTTCCCGCAGGGCGAACTGACCGCGCTGCTTGGCCCATCGGGCTGCGGCAAGACCACGCTGCTGCGCTGCATCGCCGGCCTGGAACATCCGGACTCGGGCCAGGTGCTGCTCGACGGCTCGGACGCGTCCGACCGCCACGTGCGCGAGCGCCAGGTAGGTTTCGTGTTCCAGCACTACGCGCTGTTCAAGCACATGACCGTCTTCGAGAACGTGGCGTTCGGCCTGCGCGTCAAGCCCCGCAAGGAGCGCCCGTCCGAAGAGCAGATTCGCCGCAAGGTGAAAGAGTTGCTGGAACTGGTGCAGCTGGACTGGCTGGCCGACCGTTATCCGCCGCAGCTCTCCGGCGGCCAACGCCAGCGTATCGCCCTGGCCCGCGCACTTGCCGTCGAACCGCGCGTGCTGCTGCTGGACGAACCGTTCGGTGCGCTGGACGCCAAGGTCCGCAAGGAACTGCGCCGCTGGCTGCGCCGCCTGCACGATGAACTGCACGTGACGTCGATCTTCGTGACCCACGACCAGGAAGAAGCGCTGGAAGTGGCTGACCGCGTGGTGTTGATGAACAAAGGCCGGGTCGAGCAACTGGGCTCGCCGGACGAGGTGTACAACCATCCCGCGTCGCCGTTCGTGTACGGCTTCCTCGGCAACGTCAACGTCTTCCACGGCCGCGTGCATGAAGGCGTGCTGGCCAGCGACGGCGTTGAATTCGACGTGGAAGGGCACGGCAGCGGCAAGGGCACGGCTTACATCCGCCCGCACGACCTGGAAGTCGAACGCTATGTGGAAGGAGCGGAAGGCATCGTGGTCAAGCTGCGCCGCGCGCACGCCATCGGCCCGTTGGCCCAGCTCGACCTGGAGCGCGCCGACAACGCCCAGATCATCGAAGCCACGATCTCCAACGAACGCTATATCCAGCTTAACCTGAAAGACGGCGACACTTTGGTGGTGCGTCCCAAGCGACTGCGCGTCTTCGTCGACGAAGGGGCACACGCATGAACTTCCAACAGTTACGCTCAGTGCGTGAAGCCGCGCGCCGCAACTACAACCTGACCGAAGTGGCGAATGCCTTGTTCACGTCGCAGCCTGGCGTGAGCCGCCAGATCCGCGAACTGGAAGACGAACTTGGCGTCATCATCTTCGAGCGCAACGGCAAACGCCTGACCGGCCTGACCGAGCCTGGCAAAGGCATCCTGAAGATCGTCGACCGCCTGCTGGTGGAGGCGGAAAACCTGCAGCAGGCCAGCCTTGAATTCACCGGCCAGAAAAGCGGCACGCTGACCATCGCAGCGACCCACACCCAGGCCCGCTATGCACTGCCGAAAGCGGTTTCGCATTTCCGCAATGAGTTCCCGGATGTGCGCATCGCCTTGCAGCAAAGCGCTCCTGACCATATCGCGGAGTGGGTCCTGTCGGGCAAGGCCGATATCGGCATCGCTACCGAAGGCCTGTCGCAATTCCCCGACCTGGTGTCTTTCCCTTGCTACCGCTGGAGCCACCTGGTGGTGGTGCCCGATGGCCACCCGCTGTTGACGCGTTCGCCGATCCGCCTCGAAGACCTGGCTGAATATCCGCTGATCACATACGACGTCGGCTTTACCGGCCGTGGCCACATCGACGCGGCCTTCGACAAGGCCGGCGTGCGCCCGGACATCGTGCTGACCGCAATGGATTCCGACGTCATCAAGCAGTACGTGGCGCTGGGCCTGGGCGTCGGCCTGGTGGCATCGATGGCTTTCGACCACGGCCGCGACAAAGGACTGCGCGCCATCGAAGCATCGCACCTGTTTGCAGCGAATACCACCCGGCTGGCGTTGCGCAAAGGGGCTTACCTGCGTTCCTACGCCTACGAATTCATCTCGCAGTTCGCCCCCGATCTGACGCGCGCCGAGATCGAACAAGCCATGCTGGGCGGCGAGGCCTAGAATTCCTCCCAGCCGTCGGCCGTTCCATTGCCCGCGACAGCGACGCGCTTCGGCTTTGCCGGGGCGGCTGGGCGGGCGGCTGCACGCGGCTTGAGCTGGGTCACCACGGCACTGCGGCGGGCCGGCATTGCTTCCTGCGCCGATGCGGCAAGGCGGAACACGCTGACCGCCTGCGACAATGACGCGGCCTGCTCCTGCAAGGCGCTCGCCGCTGCGGCGGCTTGCTCCACCAATGCGGCATTCTGCTGGGTGGCGCTGTCCATCTGCACCACGGCCGCGTTGATCTGCTGCAGGCCTGAACTCTGTTCGCCGCTGGCAGCCGAGATCTCACCGATGATGTCCGTCACCTGCTGAACGCTGTTGACTACATCGCTCATGGTGGCACCTGCCTGGTCGACCAGACGGCTGCCTTCTTCCACCTGGGCCACCGAATTGTCGATCAATTGCTTGATCTCCTTGGCCGCATTGCCTGCGCGCTGCGCCAGGTTGCGTACTTCCGATGCTACGACGGCAAAGCCGCGTCCCTGTTCGCCGGCGCGGGCGGCTTCGACAGCGGCGTTCAACGCCAGGATATTGGTCTGGAAAGCGATGCCGTCGATGACCGAGATGATTTCCACGATCTTGTAAGCCGACTCGTTGATGGCGCTCATCTTGTCGACCACTTGCGACACGACTGCGCCGCCGCGCCGGGCCACTTCCGATGCGTTGCCGGCAAGCTGGTTCGCCTGCCTTGCGTTGTCCGCATTCTGGCGCACGGTGGAAGTCAGTTCTTCCATCGACGAGGCGGTCTCCTCGAGCGAGCCGGCCTGCTGCTCGGTACGTGCCGACAGGTCCATATTGCCGCTGGCAATTTCGGACGAAGCCGTGGTGATGGAATCGGTGGCCTGGCGCACGTTGCCCACGATGCCGACCAGGCTCCTGTTCATTTCGCGCAAGGCCGCCAGCAGCTTGCCGGTTTCGTCTTGAGAGGTGACGTCGATTTGCTGCGTCAGGTCGCCGGCGGCCACGCCTTCGGCGATGCTGACCGCGCGGCCCAGCGGGATGGTGATGCTGCGCACCAGCCACCAGCCGATGCCGGCCGCCAGCGCCAGTCCGCCGGCCAGTACGCCGATCACCATCAGGCGAAAGCTTGCGTAGCTGGACTGCGACGACCCATAGACTTCTTTGCCTATATCCATCTGCATTTGTATGAGATGGTTGATCACGTCGCGCACCGGCAGGAATTTTTCTTTCATCGGCCCGTGCATCATGGCCTTCATCTTTTCCATGTCGCCTGCGCGGGCAGCTTGCAGCGCCGGATTCATGCCATCCTGGAGGAAAACCGCATGCGCCGAGGCGAAACCTTCCGCCAGGGCTTTTTCTTCATCCGTCATCTTTGTCGCGGCGTAGGCTTTCCATGTCTGCTCGGTTTTGGATAAGCCTTCTTCCACGGATTTGACCATTTCCGGCAAGGCATCAGGACCAACTGTCAGTGCGTCCGACATGGTCAACTGGTTACGATTGATGGTGCGGATCACGTCTTGCAGTTGGCCCAACGCGACGAGCCGGTCTTCGTAGACGGTCTTCAGCGATGCATTGGTATTGGACAGGCTGGCGATGCCGGCAATGCCGATCGCGGTCATCATGAGGGTAAGTATTGCCAGGACCGCTACCAGGCGGACTTTGATTGTCAGGTTGTTCAACATGCGTAGCTCCGGCCAGCGCGGCTGCGCAGGCATTGTAGGGGGCGGGAGTTCGACATGCCGCGTGGGCGGGGCGGCGGGCTAGGGGGCGTTTTGGCCGGCAATGCGGCACCCCGGGAACCCGATGCTAACAACAAGGTTCCCGGCCGACAAGTGAGATTTGGTGAGATTGTGGCGTATTTGCCGCTTATTGGCCCGGGTTGGGCAATCGTGCATGGATGGCATCGACGGCGGCCACGACGTCCGGTGACAAATGGACATCATATGCGTCGATGTTCTCCTTGAGCTGCGCCAGTGTGGTGGCGCCGATGATGGTGGAAGCGACGAACCAGCGCGAATAGCACCACGCCAGCGCGAGCTGGGCCGGCGCCATGCCGTTGTCGCGCGCCAGTTTCGCGTACTGGGCCACCGCATCGAGCACGCCAGGGCGCAGGTAGCGCGGGCTCCAGGTCGGCGGGAAGATCGTCAGGCGGCCATGCGCCTTTGGATTGTCGTAGTACTTGGCCGTGAGCTGGCCGAACGCCAGCGGACTATATGCCATCAGGCTTACTTGCTCGCGGAAGCAGGTCTCGTCCAGGAAGCTGGTTTCGAAATGACGTGCCGCCAGGTTGTACAGGTTCTGTATGGTGGCGATGCGCGGCAGGCCTTTCATCTCGGCCTGTTTGACAAACTCGGAAACGCCCCAGCTACTTTCGTTCGATACGCCGATGTGGCGGATCTTGCCTTCCCTGATCAAGTCGCCCAGCACGGCCAGGGTTTCTTCGACAGCGATGCTATGGCGTTCCTTGCCGGGATCGAACTGGCTGGCGCCGAAAACCGGCACGTTGCGGCTTGGCCAGTGCAACTGGTACAGGTCGATGTAATCCGTCTGCAGGCGCTGCAGGCTGGTTTCCACCGCAGCGCGGATATGGACCGCGTTGTGGTTGCTCTTGCCCTTGCGGATCCAGTGCATGTAAGGGTTCGGGCCCGCGACCTTGGTCGCCAGCACCACGTCGGCCCGGCGGCCGGTCTTTTTCAGCCAGCTGCCGATGAAGCGTTCAGTATCACCCTGGGTCCCAGCGGAAGGCATCACCGGATACAGTTCTGCCGTATCGATGAAGTTGATGCCGCGCTCCAGCGCATAATCAAGCTGGGCGTGTGCATCCGCTTCGGTATTCTGCTGGCCGAAGGTCATCGTGCCGAGGCAGATCTTGCTGACCTTCAGGTCGCTGCGGCCGAGGGTGACCTTTTCCATGCTTAGCCCCGCAGCGCGTCGGCGCAGTCGCGCACCAGGGCCGGACCGGCGTAAATCAGGCCGGAGTAGAGCTGCACCAGTTGCGCGCCGGCTGCGATCTTGGCCTTGGCATCCTTGCCCTGCATGATGCCGCCCACGCCGATGATCGGCAGCGCATCGCCCAGTTCCGCTTTAAGCAGGCGGATTACGTTGTTCGACAGCTCGAACACTGGCGCGCCCGACAGGCCGCCGGCTTCCGCGCCGTGCTGCATGCCTTCCACCGCGGTGCGGCTCAGGGTGGTGTTGGTGGCGATCACCCCGTCGATCTTGTGGCGCAGCAGGGCATCGGCGATGTTCTTCACCTGGTCGCCATCCATGTCCGGAGCGATCTTCAGGGTCATCGGCACGTAGCGCTTGTGCTGGTCGGCCAGGCGCAGTTGCGCTTCCTTCAGTTGCGACAGCAGGCCGTCCACTTCCGACGCGCCCTGCAGCTGGCGCAGGTTCTTGGTATTCGGCGAAGAGATGTTGACGGTCACATAGCTGGCGTAGGGATAGACCTTGTCCAGGCAGTGCAGGTAATCGTCGACCGCGCGCTCGATTGGCGTGTCGGCGTTCTTGCCGATGTTCAGGCCCAGCACGCCTTCGCGGTTCTGGTAAAAGCGCGAGGACTGCACGTTGGCCACGAACGCATCGACGCCGCCGTTATTGAAACCCATGCGGTTGATGATGCCGTGCGCCGCAGGAAGGCGGAACATGCGCGGCTTCGGGTTGCCCGGCTGGGCGCGTGGCGTCACGGTTCCCACCTCGATCGAGCCGAAGCCCAGGTCGGCCAGCGCATCGATGAAGGCGCCATCCTTGTCCAGGCCGGCGGCCAGGCCGACCGGGTTGCGGAACGTCAGGCCCATGACGGTGCGCGGATCGTCTTTCGGGCGGCGCACCATGGCGTGCGTCAGGCCCAATGCGGACAGGCGTTTCAGCGCCGGCAGGGTGAAATGGTGGGCGGATTCCGCGTCCATCGAGAACAGGATAGGGCGGGCGAGGGAGTACAGGAATTTATCGGACATTGTGGGCAGCTTTTGGTGTATTTTTGTAGCATTTTACACTGCGCCCCCTGGAGAATCTTCCGTGATCAAGCCTGGACTTGCCTTGCTGGCCTGCCTTTCCCTGCCAGCACTCGCTGCCGAAAACCAGCTTTCCGCCGCCATTGCGCGCGACTACAAAGCCAGCCTGGAACCCTTGTTCAACCACCTGCACGCCAATCCCGAGCTGTCCTATATGGAAGTGCAGACGGCGGCGCGCATGGCGAAAGAGCTGCGCGCGGCAGGCTTCGAGGTGACCGAAGGCGTGGGCAAGACCGGCCTGGTGGCCATTATGCGCAATGGCAAAGGCCCGACCGTGATGGTGCGCGCCGACATGGATGCGCTGCCGGTGGAGGAAAAGTCGGATGCGCCGAATGCCTCGAAGGTGAAGGTCAAGGACTTGGGTGGCAACCTGGTGCCGGTGATGCACGCCTGCGGCCACGACGTCCACATGACCAGCCTGGTCGGCACCGCGCACCAGATGGCGGCTCGCAAGGGCGACTGGAAAGGCACCCTGATGCTGGTGGGGCAACCCGCGGAGGAACGCACGGGCGGCGCGCTCGACATGATGGCCGATGGCATCTACAAGCGCTTCGGCAAACCTGATTACGCCCTGTCGCTGCATGTGGGAGCCGACATCGAAGCGGGCAAGATCGAGGCCAGCGAAGCGCCATTCTCCGGCGCCGACCTGATGGAGATCGTGGTGCACGGCATCGGCACCCACGGCGCCAGCCCGCATACCGGCAAGGACCCTGTCGTCATCGCCTCGCAGATTGTGCTGGCGCTGCAGACCGTAGTCACACGCGACATCGCCCCGCGCGAAGCGGCCCTGATCACAGTCGGCTCTTTCCACGCCGGCACCAAGGGCAATGTGATCAGCGACACGGCACGCCTGGAGCTGACCGTGCGTTCGGAAAGCGATGAGACGCGCGCCAAGCTATTGGACGGCATCAAGCGCGTGGCCGAGAACACCGCGCGGGCGGCGGGCGTACCGGAAGACAAGCTGCCGGAAATCCGCCACACCGATCGCCCGGTGCCGCCGACCCTGAACGACAAGAGCATGCTGCATCGCCTGCGGACGGTCTGGTCAGGCAAGCTGGGTGAGGGCATTTTCGACAAGGGCTACCAGCGCGGCAGCATGGTCGGCGAGGATTATGCCCACTTCATTTACGGCCAGGGCATCCCTAGCGTGTATTTCATGGTGGGCGGCACGCCGGCCGCGCAGGTGGAAGCGGCACGCGCCGGCAAGGCCACGATTGCCTACAACCATAGCCCGCTGTTCCGCGCCGATGCGGAAAAATCGATCCAGACCGGTGTGCTGGCAACTACGGTTGCGCTGCTGGATTTGATGAAGAATTGAGCGGGCCCCAGACGCCTTTGATGCGGGCCTGCAGCGGCTGGAACTTGATCTTGTAATTCATCTTCGGGCTGTCTTCGATCCAGTAGCCCAGGTAGACGAAATCCAGCCCCAGTTCGTGCGCCTGCGCGATCTGCCACATCACATTGTAGGTGCCGAACGACGCACCCTGGACATCCGGGTCGAAGAAGGTGTAGACCGACGACAGGCCATCCGACAGCACGTCGATGATGGACACCATGCGCAGCGTGCCGTCCGGCTCGCGGAATTCAACCAGGCGCGTGTTGACCCGGCTTTGCAGCAGGAACTGCGCATACTGGTCGCGCGAATCCTGGTCCATGCCGCCGCCAGCGTGGCGCGTGCTCTGGTAGCGCAGGTAAAGTTCGTAGTGCTCGTCGGAGAACGACAGGCTGGCCACGCCGGCCTGCAAGTTGCCGTGGCGCTGCCATGCACGGCGCTGGCCGCGCGTCGGCTTGAAACCGCCGGCCACCACGCGCACTGGAATGCAGGCCTGGCATCCATCGCAATATGGACGATAAGTAAAGATGCCGCTGCGACGGAAACCGTTCTTCACCAGCTCCGAGTACACATCGGCGTTGATGAGGTGCGAAGGCGTTGCCACTTGCGAACGGGCCTGGCGTGCATCAAGGTAGCTGCACGGATAAGGCGCCGTTGTATAAAACTGCAACGTTGCGAAGGGAAGGTCGTTAAGCTGCGTCATGAGTCAT
>Ga0209050_1002934_pt1 | contig 13347 bp, 12 predicted proteins | sample Araplavi_mTSA_r2_FD_184276 | JGI IMG/M metagenome (GOLD analysis project Ga0209050, IMG submission 184276) | Arabidopsis root microbial communities from North Carolina, USA - plate scrape MF_Cvi_mTSA_r2 (SPAdes) (version 2) | ecosystem: Host-associated > Plants > Roots > Endosphere | place: USA... | reverse complement strand
AGCCTGTGCCTTGCAGATATAGCTCCGGTTCATTCGACACAGGGCAAGCTGTGAAGCATGATGCTCTTTGGCTCGTTCCAGTGGCAATCGAAACGCGCAAACACTCGTCGGTAAAATGTCCGATTCGCCGGCGGCTCCAAAACGGCAGTTTCCAGATTAAAATCGTGAAAAGCTGCTATCTGACCGGTTCTGGCGCATGCCGCCCGACCGCTCGATAATGTTTCACCAATCACTTGCGCATCCGCCCGCCATGAGACCATAACGACGACCTGACGGAAAGCGAGTTAGCACTCGTCAATTCCTGCCAAACCGTGCCCTCACCTTTCTCGAGACCGCCAATGCATAGTCACGGCGCCTCCAATCCGTCGGGCTGTGATACGCACCAATCGCCGTCCAGTAGTCCTTATTTGCACTCAGCTCAGTCAGGAAAATCCACCGGGCAATCTGGACGTTGAAGCACGCGTCGTGGATCAGCCAGCTTCTGACCATCCCGGGTGACCTGTTGGTAAGGGCAGCAAGCTTCGGAAGCCACCATGTATTGATCTGCAACGGGCCCAGATCATGGGTCCCGTTGGTGTTGAGAACCTCCGCGCCGATCCACCCAGCTTCCTGATCACGCAGCCCCCACAAGGTTCGCTCCAGCCATTCACGCCCGGAGGCGGCTTCGCGGATACATCGGCCGATCAGGGCTTCCTGTTGCGGGATCAAGGCGGGACGCGCGCCAGCCGATGGCGGGAGCAAGGCCGCGGCGAGAAGCCCTCCCCCCAAGGCTGCCTTTGCGAATTTACCGATCACGGCTTTCTCTATTGTGCGGGGGGCCGTTCTCACCGGGGCGAGAAGATCGGGGCTGTATTCCTGGTGCAACATCGCCCGAACGACTATGGGTGAAGATCGACTGGATCCATGCATCCAGACTTGCGGCCGCGGAACGCCCCCGCTCGGCGAGTCCTGCGGCAAAGCCCTCGCGCCCTTCACGCCCGGCTGAATTCCTTTGCGCAGCAAGCCGAAGTTTGCGCTGGTCCCGCTCGCTCGCCTGTTCCTCCCTCATACGTTCCCATCGTGCCGAGTGACGCATCGCCCTGGGCTTCAGGCTATCCCGCTCTACGCGCCCCAACCCTTCCAGGGCGGATGTCTTTTCGCCCGACTTCAGGCTCAGCAACTCGGCAAGCTTTTCCCGATCCTGGGTCCAGAGTTTCACTCCGAAGCGCGCCCGCGTGATCGCAGTGTAATAGTTCTTCCCGTTCACCAGAGGTGAACCCAGTGGCGCCAGCACGTAGACCCTATCATAGGTCTTTGATTGAGCCGCATATATGGTCTCCGCGTAGCCATGATCCCAGGTCTTGTGATACCCCAGATCGATCGACTGCCGCCTACCATCCCGGTCCCACAAAATTGTCGCCCGACTGCCCTCGAGCGCCTCGACAGTCCCCCGTTCGGCATTCTTGATGTCGAGCTCATGGCTGACCAGCCGCCACTGGATACGATCACCGCGCGCCAGTTGTCGGTCCTCCACATTGAAGACGTTGACCCGCTGCGGCCGTCCCAGTCGCGGATTCCAGCGGACCGTCAGGCCATGTTCATCGGCAAGCTCGAGCACCTGGCGATGGGTATCATCCGTAACGATGCGCACGACACGGTATTCACCCTCACGCACGATCCCGGACCGTTGATCGCCGCGCGAAAATGTCAGGACCTGCCCGCCGCTGTAGAATCGGGCATAACGCTTCTCGGCATCGGAAAGTCCGGCCGGCGTCAGCACCAAGAGACGTGCATCCTCGGCACCAATCGCTTCCTCGGTTCGGAGCGCCTCGCGAACCTTCGTATTCACGATGAGTCGCGTAGCGTTATCCAGCACAAGGATATTGGTTGTGGTTCGAGTTTCGGGTTTGAGCCTCGTCCATTCCCGAACCAGACTTTGCGCGAGTTCCTCGGGTTTCTCCTGCGTCAGGACCTTGTCGAGATTGGCGAGAGACCCTACGTAGTCGCCACTACGAGCGAGCGCGACCGCGGCCTTCATCGCCTTGGTCTCTTGTCGGACGGACACCATGAGGTCGACCCGGGACAAGCCCAGCTGCTGCATCAACCAGAAGGGTTTTCCCTGCTCGATCGCTCCGGTCTGACGGTTGTCGCCCAGCATGATGAGCCGCGCGCCCGAGAGCCGGCTGAGTTCCAGCAGGCGTATAGCTTGCCGGTTGCCAAGCTGCCCGGCCTCATCGAGGATCAGCACCGAGTTCTCGTTCAGCCCCCGACCTCCGCGCGCGAGAAGACTGGCGACTGTACGGCTCTCGATCCCGGCCCGCCCACCGAGTTCGGCTGCTGCGGACGAGGTAGGGGCCAGGGCGATCATGGTGAAACGCTCGTCGGCAGCACGGCGAAGCGCCCCCACAAGTGTCGATTTGCCGGCTCCGGCGACGCCATGGACACCGACGAGGCGATCCGGGCTTGTTCCAAGATGCAGCAGGCCAGCCTGCTGCGCCGGCGTAAGGCCGTGCTTAACGCTTGCTTCAACCAGCCGGGCGTCCTGTGTGAGCGGAGCGGCATCGTTCAAGGCCAGAGCCAGGTGATCGGACAAGACCAGTTCAAGGCGGGCGGTCCTGCGCGTAGTGCGTCCACGGGTCAGTACCAGATCGCCAGTCGGGTGGCGGGTCTCCAGCAGCTTGCGCCGTGCTTCGTGCTCCTCGACAAACGGCCGGATATCGGAAAGTCGGACTTCTCCCAGGTGCGAAGCCAGCCCTGCCCTCAGTAGCTGCCCTAAATTGTTAACCGCCTCCCTGCCTTCGGAATGGCGCAGTCCGAAAAGCATGGCGCGCGCTGAGACAGCGTGGACCGGTTCGAGAATGCGTGCGCCTGTTTCGGCGGCGGCCTCTTTCGTAGCTTCGACCGCCCCCCGGTGTGGTCCGAGGCGGGCGCCCCATTGCCCTCGAAGATCCTCGAGGGTTGCGCGCGCCTTCGCGCCCCGGGTTTCGTAGAACGACTTGCGCCGTGCAGCCTGGCCTTCGAAACCATGCTCCTTCGCATGCGCGTCAATCTGCTCGGCGCGCTGCGACATCTCACGCACCAGATCCTTGGGGACGCCGCGGATCTCGAACAGCCCCCGCCGAGGATCGAAATCCACCTCATAGCCAAGCTCTCGGATCCGGTGAGCGAGCTCATTTCGGTAGACCTGCCCGGCGACCATCTGCTCGGCGTACATGGCCCGGGTTTCGAGGCTCACGAACTGCTCACCTTCACCTCTGTTGGTCACGTTCATGATGACCACGTGGGTGTGGAGATGGGGGTCAAGCTCACGCGAAGCATGCTCCGTGAAACGGGCGTAGACGAGGCGCCCCGTGCTCTCGTGGACGACTTCGCCGTCGCTGCGGCGACGCAGGGTCGCGTGTTCCTCGAGATACCCGAGGGCTTCGCTTACCGCCGCCTCATGAGTGGCGAGGATCCTCTCGTCCCCCATGACGAGAGCCATGATCGAAACCGATTTTGGCGCATTGACCGCAAAGTCCCAGCCAGGATGGTGCTCGACGGCCCCGTCGCTTTTTCGGCGCCCCAGTTGCACATCGCCGATCTTGCCTGCTAGTAGATCCCGCATCACGGCAGGATCCACCTTGCCGGAGAGATCAAGCTCAGCGGCAATCAGTCCGCCCCACTCCGAATGTTCCCTCTCACCTTTTGTGTAGTAGTCCCCAACGGTGTAATACCGCGCGAGGTTCTTCGGTGTGCCCTTGAGCCGGCGCGGATGGATCACGCCGGCCTCGCCGCATCACGCACGCCGGTGCGGCGACCATGCTGATGAAGACGAAAATCGGAGGGCTTGCCGAGAAGCATGAGGGGCTGTGTTGCGCTCTCCGCAAGCACAGACTCGATTTCCCGGTTTTCACCTTGGGGCGCCACCTCGGATCGTGCCGCCGCGACCGCATCGAGAGGCAGCATCGGTGAGGCCGCAGCGTCTGCAGTCGGAATCGAGCGACGTTTCGCTGATCCGCGTTTCGGGGGAATTGGGACTTCAGAATCTGCAATATCGGGAGCACAGGGTTCCTCGTGAACTGCCAGTCGAACCGGCGGATCGAGCTTCTCCTCGAAGGCGAAGGCGACGGACGGCACGTTGTGGAAGCTGTCTTCGAAACGCACCACTGGAAGGTCGCGCCCAAAGCGCAGATAACCCACCAGGTTCGGCAGGTTCGTTACTTCGGTATGCATGACCAATGGGCGGGTGACCTGCATGCGCGACAGGTTCACGCCGTCGCGCATATCATTGACGCCGTACGACATGCCCTCGTTCGCCTCGACCTGTTCGACCTGCCCCAAGTTCTCGCTGACATGCTTGGCGGTCGGCGTATCGTTTGCCCTCAGCGCCACCCAGGTCGAGCAGTACCCGGTAATCGCCGCGGCGTCCTGGATGCCATAGGTCGCCTCCAGTTGCGGGTAACTCTGGTAACCCAGGACCCCGCAGCCACCGTACTTGCGCGCACGGGCAAGGAAGTCGGATAGTGTGGGCAGCTTGTGAAGCGACGGAAGCTCGTCGATGACGCAATAGAGCCGGCGATTGCGGTCTGGAGTGAGGCTCATGATCGCACTGATGGCGATATCGAGCCACACCGTGATCAGGGGCCGCAGTGAGGGTAGCTGATCCGCCTTCACGCTGATGAAGAGCCAGCTGTCGTCCTTTTCGTTCGCGACCCAATCGCGGATCGAGAGGCCATCTGCCGTATCGTCGAGGTAGGAGAAGCTGCGCAGCACCGAGGCGAGCTCGGCCTGGATGCCGGCCGAGGTCCGCTCTCCTTCCGTGGAAATGAAGGCGGCGGCGTCGGTACCCGCAGCGAAGGCTGCAAGGTCCTTCAGCTTCGAGCGCAGGAGAGTATCGAGGAGGATCGAGACGAGCGTCCGCTCTTGGCGCGCAAGCTTGCGCATGACCGCAACCAGAGTGCCACGCGCGGCCTTGGCCCAGAATGGATCGCCGGACTTATCGGGGATCGTGGACTCGGCGATCTGGTCGTAATGGTAATCGCGCGGAACATCGACCCAGGGCGACCAGCGGTCCGATCGCACATCTAGCGGATTCAGCAGGACGTCGATCCCGGGCCGATAGAACTTCTCCACGAATGTGCCTGCCGTGTCGTAGACGATCGCGCGGCGCCTCGCGGTACGGATCCCCGCCAGCATCTTGACGATGATGTTTGTTTTGCCGGTCCCGGGCGCTCCGCAGATCAGGATGTGCTCCGGCTCGAAGGCATCGGGCACCCGCACACCGCCGATTTCGAAGCTGCCCCGAGCCTGCGCCCAGAGCGCCCGGCGTACTTGCCTGATGGTCCCGAACCGGGCTCCACGCAGGAACTGGTTGGAACCCAGCCCCCTTCCCGTTCGGGTGAAGTAGAACCAAGCCCAAAGCAGCATCCCGAGGGCAAAGACACCGGAGATGGCAGCACCATGGAGGAAGTACCCTTCGAAAGCCCGCAAAGTATCCTTAGCGACCTCGGCATCCATGAGACGGGAGGGCGTTGTCCAGTACGCATCACCGCTTTCGGTATGGAAGAGGATGGGGGTGGCATTACCCGGGACGGTGTCTCCCATCACGAGAGCCTGGCCGATCTTGGCAAGGACAAAGCGCTCGTACTCACTCGAGCATTCCAGCGTATACCAGACGATCCCTCCAAGCCAGATGACCAGACCCGCAAGGCAAGTCTGATAGAAGACCTGCGTGGTCATGCGCACGTTATGGACAATAGCCTGCCCGCCCCGGGTCCAGGAGCCGAGGGTGTCGTGCCGGAAGATGCTCACGAGCGATCCTGCTCGGGATCGAGCAGCCCCCTTTCGCGCAGGAGCCGGCGGGCATCGCCCAGTCCTTCCTCAAGGAGGTTCGGCGCTCGGGCACCGACAGACTTCGCCAGGATCGCCAGCGTCTGGATCGCGGTCGCGTGAAGTTCGTCGAAACGGGCGTGGTAGCCCGTGGGATCGTTGCCCTCGAAACGCTCGAGGACATTGCGAATGTAGCCCGATGGAGAGGTGCCAAGGGTGGCAGCCTGATCGAGGAGGCGCTCGAACAGCTCGTCGGAGAGACGGATGGTAATTCTTGCCATGCGCAAGTCCATGCTGCGCCGGCACGTGGTGAAGCCTTACCTTGATAGCAGGAAAACAAGAATTTCTCAAGATTTTGACGTGTCCGACACGTGCGACGATCGGTGCCAAGCCAGATCAATCACTTGGACCGCATCGGCTACCGGCGTGTCCGCCACACCCGACACTCTGTGACCCGCCGTCAGACCATAAGCGACGGCGCAAACCCCCGGAAACATGAGCGATTCGCGCCGCAGCACCCGTGCGTACGGTGCATTCCAAACGCCCTCGCGGCGTGCGTCGTTTCTACGCAGCGGCCTGCCCGCTGCGCCGCCTCGTGCCGGAAGGCGCGGGGCTCCCCGGGAGGGGACTATTCGTTCTTTGCGGACCGAAGGTCCGCAGTAAATCTTGCCTTGCGCGGCTTAACCCCACGGGCAATGCTTGGCGCGGCGGGCAGGCCTCCTCATGCAAGGAGACTATGATGCCCAAGATGTCCGAGCGCGAACGCCTCGCCAAGATTGAGAACGACCAGAAGAAGCTTGCCGAAGAAGCCGAGACAGTCAGGCGCACTTTGCGCCAGGGCTACGGAGCGATTTGCACCGACCTTGCGGTCGAGCGCCTGTCCGAACGCGAATTCAGGGAAGTCGTGAGCCAAGCCATCCGGCTTGGCGGCGCAGCGACGATCTCCGCGCTCAAGGCACAAGCCTCGCCGCCAGGCAAAACCCAAACTGCGCCGGAACGGCGTCCCGGCGACGAGCACGGCGGAGCCGCGCGCAGGAGGCCGGCGACCGACCAAGTCGCCGCATCGCCAGGCGACGGACCCGTCCTCTGACGGGTCCCTGAGCCCGGCGATCTCTTCCCTCACGACACAACAAAAGGGAGCCGGCGAAGGCCTCGCCCTCGCCGGCTCCCTGCCATGCGCATTCAGCCGAGATGCCGCGTCCGCGTCTCGTCGCAGGCAATGAAGTGCGCGGGCACGCCGCCGCTACGCACCAGCCGTGCGAGGTGTGACTGGAGCCCTGAGCCTTCGCAGACCACCGCTTCCACCGGCTTCAGACGCATCATCGCCTCGTTGCGCGCAAAGCCCGCGCGCTTGCCGTGCCGCCGGTCGAGCGTGAACGCCACCAGCTTGACGCCGGAGCGCGCCGCCCATGCTGCCGCAATCGCATCGCAGCCCCTGTCCTGAGCGCTGGTGGCCAGGACCATCCCCGGAATGCGCATCTTGATGCCATCGAGTTCTCGCCAGATCCGGGCATGATCTTCCCAGACCTGTCCTCCCGAAAAGAGCACGATCGGCCCGCTCGGGGCCTGCGCCTCGATACGCTTTGCCCGCCGGGCGGCAAGGAAATCGGCTGCCGCAATCACCGAAGCCGTACGCTTGCCCGAGGTAAGCGTTGCGCGTGGGGAAGACCACGGATGGCCGGTCTCGGCATGGAACATCTGCGCGGCATGGTCGCGCATGCAGGCGAGCGCTTCGCAGGCTTCGTCGAGCCCGTTGCAGAGCGCCTGTCCCTCCTCGATCTCGCCCCCCGCGATCTCGCTGCCGTCGTTCTCGCGCACGCGCTCGCCGAGCTTGCGCGCCGCGTGATCGGCTTCCCGCCCGAGCCCTTCCGCCACCTTGTGGAAGCTGTGCACGACGCCCCAGCCAATGCGCTCGGCAAGGGGCTCGAGGCGGGTATCGCGCAGCACGTCGAAGAGCGTCGTCACCATCATCTCGACCGCCAGCTGTACCTCGCGCGCCTCGGGCATGTCTGCGGAGACCGCATCCTCTGTCGCCGCAAGCCGCACCTCGCATGCCGTCTCGGCGAATGCTGCGGCGAAACTGTCTGCGGGCTCGCGCCGCTCCTCAGCGAGCAGATCGGCAATCTCGGCGAAGCTGCGGGAAATCCGGAAAGCATCAGTCATCGTGACCTCCTTTTCTTGAAGAGGTCCCTTCACAGGCACGGGCTCCGAGCTGCGGGGTCAAGGATCGCGGGGCTTTAGCCCCGTGACCGCGCCAGCGGCGATGGGGGCAACGATTTTGCGAAGCAAAATGGTGGGGCCCCGTCGTCCTTGAGGCCGCAGCGGCCCCGTGCCAGACTTGGAGGACCTGAGAGAGATGGGAGAGCTGGCCCGAAGGGGGTTCAATGCCCCCTGAGGGCCATTTCGGCAGGGCGAGAGTGTCCCGCCAAGCGCAACAGGGAGCAGCGCATCCGCTTCCCTTTGGAAGCGGATGCACCAGGTCTCGCCAATGCCCCAAGGGATCAGGACGCGGGCGGGATGTAGGCCTCGAACGGATTGCCGTCGTGGAGATGACCGAAGGGCGTGAAGACGAAGCCCTTTTCGTCATGCCCGACCGCGCAGATGACGTAGCGGCGTTCCCCGGTCTGGGCGCAAGTACATTCAAGCAGCGCCAGATTGCCCTCACGGGCGGCGCGGCGCAGGGTCTCGAAGTTGCGCCGGAAGGGGCGCGGAATGGCCATGGCTTCCCTCCTTCAGGCAGCAACGCGAAGACGCGCGCTGCGAACGCGCGGCGAACCCGGGTCGGCCGCCTGCTCCGCCTTGCGGAAGGCATGGATCGGAATTCCGGCTTTGCGCAGCAGCTGGTAGAGGTTCGCCTGAAGCCCCGATCCTTCGCACAGGACGGCCTCGACGGGCTGCAGTTCGACGAGCTTGCGGTTGCGCGTGAAGGCAACCTTGCGCCCAGATCCATAGAGCCCGTAGGCGACCAGCGGCACCGCGACCTCGGGCCGCGCCGCCCATGCCGCGGCGATCGCATCGGCACCCTTGCGCTGTCCGGTCGTTACCAGCGTCATGGTTGGAACCCGCATCCGAATCTGATCGAGCCGCTCCCAGATCGGCGCCCAGTCATGCCACTGCGCGGGGCCGGAAAAGACCACGATCGGTCCCTGCGGCAGATGCCGCTCCCGGGCCACCAATGCTCGCTGGCGCAGGAAATCCTGCGCCGCGATCTGGCTTGCCGAAGAGGCAGGCGAGACTTTACTGCCGCGCGCCGGCGACCACGGCCAGCCCGACAGGGCCCGGTACATTTCGGCGGCATAGTCGCGCATGCATTCGAGGGCCTCGCGCTGTTCGGCGGTCGACCGGCACAGCAGCTGCTTTTCCTCGAGGCTCCCGGTAAAGACTTCGCTCATATCGGGCGAGCGCGCCATTTCACCGATTTCGTCGGCAAGCGCGTCCTCGCGTCTTTCGAGTTTCCCCGCAACGAAATGAAAGGAGTTCACAAAGCCCCAGGCGAGCTCGGGCGCGAGGGGCTCCATCCGGGTGCCGGTGAAGAGATCGAAGATCGCCGCGATGATCCCGCCGCAGTCGGCCTGCGCCGCCAGCGGCTCGGGCATTTCGTGCTCACAGGCCACCTCGCCCGGTTCGCAAATGGAAAGCGGCATGGGATCGCCGAAGGCCGCACGGAACTCCGGCGTCGCGGTCATTTCAGCATAGAGGGTCTTGAGGTCGGCAAAACGATCGATGGAAGAAGAACGGGACATGATGCGTCTCCCGCGTTGAACAGGGTAAAACCGGGGGACGCGCAGCGCGCGCCCCCCGGCAGTGGAACGAGACTTCAGAAAGCAATCTCGTCGTCGAGTTCGCCAGCCAATCCGCCCGAAAGCGATCCCGCCTCATCGGCAGTGCTGTCGCCGAAGCCACCTCCGGTTCCGGCCTCCATCCGATCATCGTCGCTGCCGCCCTCGTAGTCACGGCGCGCGGTCCGTGTCGCGGGACCGAAGTCGTCGCGGCGCTGGGGCCGGCGCCATGCGACGCGCAGACCTTCCTGCTCGGTGCCGAACAGGGCGATCGGCAGCGGCTCGGGAAGGCTCGGATCGTCGATCGAGCCCTGAAGGAAGGCTTCGCCGGTCGTATTGCGGGCGACGGCTTCCCACAGTGCCCCGATCTGGACCCAGCGATTGCCGACATTGAGCGCGACGATCTCGAAGACCGGGGCGCGCTCGTTCTGGCTTTCGACGGGACGAAGACCGAGGTGGGGCAGATCGATGGTCCGGGTGGCAATCGAACCCATCAGACGGCCGCCGCGCAGCTGGAATTCACCAATATTCATCTCAATTCTCCTTTGACTGTCCGCCGCTTCAAACAAGCTTGAAACGGCACCTTCAAAGGACCCCCTCTTCTCCCGCCCCGGCCCTCGCGGCCCCGACCGGGCGCCCCGTGCATCGCGCCCATTTCCCGCGCCTTGCCCCTCCGTTGCCCACACCTCGACCGAGCAGCCCGAACTGGCACGCCTCACCGTAGAATTGCTGAGCGCCTATGTTGCCAACAATTCTGTCCCCAGCGATGCGTTTGCCGCGCTGATCGAGTCCACGCGCGCAGCGCTTGCAGGCGAAGGTACGGCAAAGGCGGCCGCACTGGCAGAAGCCGAGGCAAAAGCCCTGGAGCACACCCCGGCAGTATCAATCGAGGAAAGTCTTGCCTCGCGCGATCACATCCTGAGCTTGATCGACGGCAAGCCCTACAAGGCCCTGAAGCGACATCTTACCAACAACGGCCTCACCCCCGGAGAATACCGCGCCCGCTACAAGCTCCCGGCGGATTACCCCCTGGTCGCACCGAGTTATTCCGAGAAGCGCCGTAACGTGGCCAAGGCAAGCGGTCTGGGCGGACGCAGGCCCGCAGCAACTGCCACCGCGGCACCGGCCCCCAAGACGGGTGCTGCGAAGCCTTCCCCCGCGCCGAAGGCAGCGGCCGCGGTACCGGCTCCGGAACCGGCTGCAGCCAAGCCGGTTTCTGCCAAGGCCGGCAAGTCCGCCGCCAAGACGAAACCGGCATCGGCCAAGTCGGCAGCAAAGCCTGTTGCCGCCCCCGTCACCAATGCAGCCCCCGTGACCCCGCCTGCTGCGGCCGAGACGGATGCCGGCAAGGTCTCGGCAAAGCCCGAGGCAAAGGCGAAGTCTTCGGGCAAGACCACCGCCAAGTTCGCCGGACGGCGCATGGCACGTCCCGCGACCAGCGCGGCCCAGGCCGTGCCGTCGGAACCGGCGGCAGCTTCCGCCGCGGCCGCAGCGAAGAGCCGCAAGAAGCTTGGTATCAAGGTGCCTTCGGTCGAGGCCGAGACGGCATCCGCGCAGCAGCCCAAGGCGCAAGATGCAAAGGCTCCCGCCACAAAGACTGCGGTAAAGCCTTCTGCCGCCAAGGCTCGCCCGGCCAAGGGCAATGCCGCAAAGCCGGCTGCCGCGAAAGGGAAGACTGAGCCCAAGGCTCCGGCCGATACCGCTCCCGTTACGGCGCCCGCCGACGAAGTGAAGACACCGATCGCCGGCTGACATCGCTCAGGAGCCATGGATCAAATCCGCGCGGACTGCCCAAACCGGTCCGCGCGGATTTATCCAAGCCTTGCAGGCCAAGGCCACACTTATCTTCTGCAGGCACCCGGACGCCGCCGGCCGGATCATTACCGGATACATGGTCTTCTACTCGCCGGAAGCGCAGCCGGCACCGCATTATCGACATACCTCTACAGTCTCGGGGGTTGGGGCGGGATTTGCCTGACGGGCCTCTGCTTTAGCCTCGGCGCACTAACGCTCTGGTCCTACGCTGCGAACGCTTCCAACCAGAGCGGCCATGGCCGCATTCTGGGCAAATGACGCCTCGGTCCGCGATCCGGCCTTACGCCCCGATGAAACCCGAACCTTTGTTGCCCTTCAGACGGCAATCCCGACGCCCAGATGCAGACGGTTCGGTTCCCGGCAGCTCGCGACCAGATCCAGACATTCTTGCCTTATACTCTCAAAGGCCGCGAGCGTCCAAAGCTGCCGTTCGGGGTGTACCCAGCAGCCCATCCGCCTTCGGCGTAATTTCCAGACTGAGGGCCCCTTATCTAGCCAGGCACATGACTTCTGAATGCAGGCCTCGTAACGAGGCCTCCTGGGCGCTATTGTATAAAGTCGGTTTCGGATCAGCTGGACGTCGCAACAATGTGAATTTTGGTTAAAAAATGTGTCATATCAAAGCGCTTCAAACACGCAAATCGCAGGATGTAGAGTGATAACGCGGCTTTGTAACTGCCTTATTATTATTTATCGTCGACGTTGAAATTTCGTTTGGCGCCTCCATATAAGATTAATCGCCATCTTTATTTTTGAGCAAGGGCGACCGAGAGTTAAGTGCTCCCGCTCAAGCGGTGACTCCGATGACCAGGAAATCTAACAACCGAGCCGGCACATTTTCAGCCCTTTTATCGGCAAGCGACGAGGCTGAACAGTTTGCATATGCTACCCGCCAGAAGGAAACTGGCTTAGTGGACTCGCCTGAGCACGGCGCTAATGCCAAGCCGAGCGAGGAAACTGCTCTGGAGCGGCGCGTACTTGCTCATCAACGCATCCTACAAGCGCTTATCTGCGATCTCGCCGACGACGATCCAGCAATTTTTGAGCGATTGAATGTGCGCTTTGGGGTGGGACACGATCTTGGGTCTTACGAGCAGGATTACGTGACGACAGGCCATTACTGCGAACACTTTCTCGGGAGCGTCGAGCAGCGACACTCCCCGCGCCCTGTTACGAACCCTAAAATCGCTATAGCTTTCGAGCCACAAAAGGTCGGGCCTTTGGATGGTCTAGGATCACGACAAGTAGCGTCGGATCGCGGCCAGCGCGAGGAGTGGGAAAATGAGGGCGGCTCGTTCGCAGTTCCTTTAACGCCACCGAGAAACGCCTGCTTCAGTATTTTTCGAGCTGATCGCGTCATGCTAACCTCTACCCGGCCCGCCGGAGGAGATTGGCGTTGGAAACTTCGCGCGAGTACCGGCGCGTTGATTGCAAAGGGCTCTGGGTTTTCGACCGAGAAAGAATGCCTCGCCGCCGTAACGTTTCTCAAAGATAATAGTCAAAACGCAAGAATATTCATAGAATGATTTCCCACAAATGACCTAGAATTTTCGTGAAGTTACGAAACCTGAAAACGGGGCAAAAACGGCTGCACGATCAGATCGCTGCTTTATGCAATGATCTCGGAGCCATCCAAGCGCAGGATTTTGCAGGGACGACGCTCGACACGCTCCGGCTGATGGTGACAACGAGAATGAGCTTGTCGCTAATCCCTGTCCTTCATGCTCGGTCAGACGAGCTTCGCGGAAAGCTCATCGTCGTCCTGCCACTGGTTCGAGGGGCTTCGGTGCGCGAACTCATGATGACTTGGCGTAATTCGTCGCCAAGACCTGAAGCTCAGTAACCGTCCGATTGTTACCGCGGTGGTTGGGCCTTGAAGCGAGTGGCGAGTTCGGGATCGTCAACGAAGTCATCGAGGAAGCCGTGCCAGGTCTGGGTGGTGCGACGTGCTTCTCGAAGCATATCT
>Ga0209050_1002929_pt1 | contig 13370 bp, 16 predicted proteins | sample Araplavi_mTSA_r2_FD_184276 | JGI IMG/M metagenome (GOLD analysis project Ga0209050, IMG submission 184276) | Arabidopsis root microbial communities from North Carolina, USA - plate scrape MF_Cvi_mTSA_r2 (SPAdes) (version 2) | ecosystem: Host-associated > Plants > Roots > Endosphere | place: USA... | reverse complement strand
GACGGCGACATGGTCGAGCTGACCGGAACCTGCGTCACGACGCTGGTCGGGGATTTCCTGCTATAAGGCCTGCGTGAGGTCGGCGAGATGCCGGCGCAGCGCGGGGAACTGGTCGTCGTTGGTCACGCCTAGCCGCACGATCGTCAGCCGCTGCGACGGCGAGACGATGATATATTGCCCCTGATGGCCGATGCACGCGAACAGGTCGTTCGGTCCGCGGTCGGGCCAGAGCGCAGGGGTGACGCCTGCGGGACGCCGGCGGTTGAGCCAGATATGCCCGCCGTAGCCCGCGTCGTTCGCCGACGGGGTGAGCATGAACTTCATCCATGTTTCGGGAAGCAGCCGCTGGCCGTTCACGACGCCGTGGTTGCGTAGGAACTCACCGAACTTCGCATAGTCGCGCGCGGTCGCGTGCATGATGGAGCCGCCGATCATCGTGCCCTTCGCGTCAAACTCGGGTGTCAAGCTGGTCATGCCGAGCGGTTCGATCAGCCGGCCGCCGATGAAGTCGCGCATCGCGTCGCGCCGGGCATCGGGGTTTTGCGACGGGGTCAGCGTGTCGGCGATAATGTCCGACAGGATGACGCTGGTCGCCGAGCTATAGTTGAAGACCTCGTTGGGCTGCGCCGCGGCGGGTTTGGCTTCGGCAAAGCCCGCCATGTCGTCCGCCCCGTTCCCGAACAGCATTGCAACAGTATCGCCCTGCCATATCGGATCGCCATTTTCGATATGTTCGAGCCCCGACGACATGTGGAGCAGATTGCGCAGCGTGATCGCACCGCGCGGATCGCCGCTGCGCTGCCACGCTTCTACCGGCGCCGGCCCGTCGAGCGACAATTGGCCGTCGGCGACGAGAAAGCCGGTGAGCACCGCGGTGATGCTTTTCGCCATCGACCAGCTGATGAGCTTGGTTTCGGGGCCGAAGCCCGCGGCATAGCGTTCGTAGATCGGCTCGCCGTCGCGCAACACATAAAGCGCGCGTGTCTGTCCAACATCGTCGGCGTCGGTAAACAACGCATCGGCACGCGCGCGAATCGCCGCGGGGAGCGCGGGTAACGGCTGCGGCGTGTCGACCGCCGCGACGCCGTCGAGCGAAGTGCCGAGTTTCGGGGCGGGCGCTGCGGGCGCGCGAACCCCCTGCCCCGCCGCCTGGCTCAGCGACCAGATGCCGAGCATCGCGAGGGCGGCACTTGCCAGCAGCCGTTTTTTCGTGATCATGGAGAAAGTGAATAACATCAATCCGACCGGGCCGACAACGGGCGAGACGCCGGCCCCTGTACCAGCCTCTGCGCCACCACCCGTGGATCCGGCATCACCGCCGAAAAAACCGAGCCGCTGGGGCGGCTGCCTGCCGTGGGCTATCCTCCTCGCGGTGCTGCTGGCGATCTTCGCGATCTGGAAATTTCCGTCGTTCAAGGCGCAAGCCGAACTCGGTTCGGCCTATGCGGCGCGCGTCGGCTGTTCGTGCCGCTATGTCGAGGGGCGCAGCCTCGACAGCTGCCAGAGCGATTTCGTGCCGGGCATGGAGATGATCTCGCAGAGCGAAGATCCCGCGACCAAGACGGTAACCGGGAGCGTGCCGCTTCTCGCCTCGCGCAGCGCACGCTATGCGGGCGCCACCGGTTGCCTGCTACGCCCCGAAAACTAACGCCAGAAACGGCGCGCGAGCAGCGCGACCGCAGCCGGCACCCCGAACACGGCTAGCCCGATTCCCGCCTCTTCGGCCCAGCCGTATCCGGCATGCACCACCCCGACGAGCAGATTGCCGATCGTGACGAGCAGCCACAAAATAAGGAACAGCCGCGTCGCGCGCGCCGCATCCTTGATTGTCAGGCGCAGCAGGATCAGCAGGGCGAGCCCCGCGAGCAGCATGATCGTCGTGTGCGACATCCCCTATTCCTCCCCTTCGGCTGGCAAAATATCCGATCGATGGCGGCGGCGCCACTCGCCGGGCGACATGCCGATCTTGCGGCGAAAGATCGCGCAGAGATGCGCGTGGCTGGAAAAGCCGGTCGCAAAGGCGATCTCGGCGATCGATAGCGGCCGGTTCATCAGAAACCAGCAGGCATGGCGCAGCCGCTGACGCAGCACATATTGCGCCGGGGTGCGCCCGGTCGCACGCGCGAAATGGACGATCAGGCTGTTCACCGACATGCCCGCCTCGGCCGCCATATCCTCGACGGTCAGCGGCACTTCGAGCTGGGTCTGGATATAAACCATCAGATCGTTGATGCGCTGGGTGATCGCGGGCGATTCCGGACGTCCCACCATATCGTCGAGCGTCTTGGCGAGGATCGTGACCAACGGGTCGGCGGCAGCCGCGTCGCCGGCGAGCAGAGTCCGAACAAGCGCCGCCAGTGCCAAGTCGTGATGCGCCGCGAGCGCGCGCGTGTCGCGGGCGATGGTCAGCCACGAGGCGGGAATCTCGACCTCGATCGTGCGCACCGCGCCGCCTTTTGCCATGCCGCGATAGATATGACCGGCGGGGATCAACCACATTTCACCGGGCAGCGGATCGCCGAGCGAGGTGCGCTGATCGTCCAGCCATGTTTCGAGCCAATGATAGCTTCCCGCCTCATACAGGATCAGCACATGGACATCGCGTTCGATCGTCCATTCCGACGGGCCATCGATCCGGTCAACGATCGAGGCGACGCAGAGTCCACCCACTTCCATTGCATGAGTATGGCAAGAATGGGAAAATGTGAAAGCCTGCTATATCGCGCAATAATATGGTTAAATCGCCCCACCCAAAGTCCTCGACCCTAGTCGCAGCCGAGACAAATCAGGTGTGGGCGAGACTAAATCGGCGTGCCCCAGACACGCATAAACAGACCCCCCCGACGGCGGGCGGCACAATCGCCGCCCGCCACTTTTCTTGTGCGAAACGATGGCCTTGGTTATTTTTCGGCGAGGAATTCATCCATCGCCAGATTGACCGCATCGGGCGCGTCCCACGGGACGAAATGGCCGCAGTCGGGGACGTGGACGATGGTCACGTCGGGCACCAGTTCCTCCATGCCATCGAGATTGCACGGCGGCAGCGCGACATCGTCTAGCGCCCAGATGACGAGCGTCGGGATGGTAAGCTTCGGGAAGGGCGGCGCCGGCGAGTCGGCATAAGGCTCGTCCATCGCGGGGACGTTGGCGGGCGAGCCGCGATACCAGTTAATCATAGCGCGGCAGGTGTCGCGATCTTCCCAATCCTTCAGTAGCCGAGCGATCTCGTCCGGGGGCTGGATGCCGCCGCTCGGCACGCGTCCTTCGAAGGCATGCGCGAGAATGCCGGCGATGCCATGCTCCTCGATAATCTTATCGCTCGCCGGGTCGCGGAAGGTGCGGATATATTGGCTCGCCGCGCGCTGATCGGCATTCGTCGCGAGCAGGTGCTGGAAGATGCCCGGGTGCGGCGCGTTGGCGATGACCGCGCGCGTCACGCGGCCCGCCCAAGCGGGATGCAGTCCGCCCGGCTGGCCGCCCAGCGCGACGCCCCACGCGATCGCCCCGCCCCAGTCATGGCCGACGATCGTGAACTCGCCGACGCCCAGCGCATCGGCGAGCGCGAAGATATCGGCGATCAGCTTGTCGGGGGTGTAGGATTCGGCGTCCTGCGGCTTCGACGAGCCGCGATAGCCGCGCTGGTCGGGAGCGATGCAGCGAAAGCGGTCCGCGAAATGCGGCAGCTGATAGCGCCAGGTACGGTGCGATTCGGGAAAGCCGTGGAGGAAGATGAGGACCGGCGCATCGCGCGGGCCCATGTCGACGACGTCGAGTTCGACCCCGGTCGCAAGCTTCACGCGCTGTTGTTCGAAATCGCCGATCATCCATTCCGCTCCTTTGGTTTCTTTTCGAAACCAATCTGACGGGGATCGTTGCGGCTGGCAAGCTGCAACAAATGGCCGGTCCCTATTCTTCCGGCGTCAGATTCTCGTCGTCCTGCGGCAGCGTCTGGAAGATCGGCCATTCGCGCATGTCGCCGCCGCTGATGCACCGGCGCGACGACAGTTCGGTCTCACCACGCCACACATGGAGCCCGCCATAATAGCTTTCGGGCGTGCTGCCCTCCTCGGTCATCCCCATGCTCGGCGCCGACCAATGGGCATAGACGATATAGCTATAGTCACCGCTGACGAAGCGCAGCGTCTGATCCTCGGCGCGCGGGTAGAGCCGCCGGTTATAGAAGACGCGCCCGCTGGCGGCATCGGCGACGATGCGCATCTCCGCCTTGGCCTTCGTACCATAGCGGTAGACGAGCGCGTCGCCCTGTTGGGTGATGGTGAGCTGTTTGGCGCCGAAGCTGCAGTGGAAGACCGGTTCGGGGGCCGCCGCGAGCGTCAGCGCCAGCAGCAGGCTCACGGATAGCTGACCGTCTTCGGCACCTCAGGGATCGGGATGAATTCTTCGCTGTCGCCGGGGACGAGCGGGAAGTTGCGTTCCTTCCAGTCGTGCTTCGCCTGGTTGATGCGGTCGCGGCTCGAGCTCACGAAATTCCACCAGACGTGGCGCGGCGTCTTGAACGCTTCGCCGCCCAGCAGCATCATCCGCGCGTCGCTTTCGGCGCGGAGCGTCATCGCCTGACCGGGCTTCAATATATAGAGGCTGTAGCGATCGAGCCGCTCGCCATCGAGGCTTGCATCGCCGAGCGCGACAAGCACCGCGCGCTCGTCGGCCTCGGCATCAATCGGGATCGTCGCGCCGGCGTTCATCAAGATATCGGCATAGATCGTCGCGGCGTGCTGGGTGATCGGCGAGGTCGCGCCCCACAGGCTGCCCATGATGACGCGCGCCGACACGCCATTATCCTCGACCAGCGGCAGATCGTCCTTGGCGACATGCTCGAACGCCGCGTCGATCTCTTCCTTGCCATCGGGCAAGGCGAGCCAGGTCTGCATTCCCGAAATACCCGATCCGGTGGCGCGTTCGGCGGCGGGGGTGCGCTCCGAATGGACGATGCCGCTGCCCGCGGTCATCAAGTTGCACGCGCCGGGGCGGATCGTCGCGAAGGTGCCGATACTGTCGCGATGGTCGATCGCGCCCTCGAACAAATAGGTGACCGTCGCGAGGTTGATGTGCGGGTGCGGGCGCACGTCCATGCCGCGGCCGATGTCGAAATGCGCCGGGCCGAACTGGTCGACGAAGATGAAGGGGCCGACCATCGTGCGCGCCTTGTTCGGCAGGGTCCGGCGCACTTCGAAGGCGCCGAGGTCGTGGGTCGAGGGGGTGATGATGTCCATGGTCAGTCCAGTCTTTCCAACGCTTTGCGCGTCTTTTCGGTTTCGACGTTGCCCGTATTGAGCGTCGAATTGGGTTCGAGCAGCAGCACCTGGCATTCGCCGTCCAATGCCTCGGGGCAATGTTCGGTGCCGTGCGGTACGATGATGAACTCGCCGGGTTCGACGATCACGTCGCGGTCGCGAAACGCCATCTTCATCCGGCCCGCGACGACGAGGAAAAGTTCGTCCTCGACATCATGATGATGCCAGTCGAACTTGCCGTCGAGCTTGACCAGTTTGACCTGAAAATCATTGATGTCGCCCGCGACGCGCGGGTTCCACGCGTCGGGAATTTTGGCAAAGGCGGTGGCGAGGTTCACCTTGTCCGGCATCGTCATTCTCCCGGCGCGGTCGCCTTGATCGCGAGCGCATGGACGCGCTGTCCCGGCATGTCGCCGAGCGCCTTGTTCACCGCACGCTGGCGCGCGACGCGGTTCTGGCCGGCAAAGCCCGCCCATTCGATCGTCAGGCTGAAATGCGACTCGCCGCTGCCGTCGTCGCCCATATGGCCGTGATGACTGGCGCTATCGTTGTTCAGGACGAATTTTGCGTCGGGAAAGGCTGCGGTGAGCAGGCTTTCCATCTCTAGCTGTGCGGGGCCTTTGCTGCTCATGGGGTTGACCATAAGCGCATCGTCGCCAAATTATAAGGCCTCCCAAAGGTCAGATTCTCCGATTCCGAAAGCCTGTTGTGCCGTCTCCATCTCGCCCTTCCCGTTTTCATGGCCGCGTCCCCCGCAAGGAGGCCTGCGCGGTGTCCGGATGCCGCGAGCCCGGCGAATTTCGCGCGCCGCTGTCGTGGACGCGCTCGCCCGACGGCCCGCCACAATATCGCTGGCTGTGCCTTGAGCATGTGCGCGAATTCAACGCGGGCTATAATTTCTTCGAAGGCATGACCGCCGACCAGATCATGGAGGCGCAGTCTCCGACCGCGGGGTGGGAAACCGAAAGCCGCACCTTCCGCCCCGCGGGCAGTGCCGACTTGCCGCCGCGCTGGGCCGATTTCCGCGACCCGATCGACGCGCTGGGCGCGCGTTTTCGACAGCGGATGGACGAGGCGCGGCGCGAGGCGAAGAATCCCGGGATGTCGCGCGAAGAACATGCCGCGATGCAATTGCTCGCGCTGCCCGCCGGCGCCGACCGTGCCGCGCTGCGGCGGCGCTACAGCGAACTCGTCCGCAAATATCATCCCGACCGCAATGGCGGCGATCGCAGTTTCGAAGCAAGGCTGGGTGAGGTAGTGCAAGCGTATCAATTGCTGAGGAAGACCAAGGCTTTCGCATAGGAGAGGCACGATGACCGACCTGAACGATGCACGGATCGAGGTGGTGCGCCGCCATATGGCGCTCGAGATCACGCATGATTGGGACGGCGTCCTCGCGACCTTCGACCATCCGCGCTACGAGCTGCTCGGGCCCGGCACCGTCTTCGACGGCGAAGCGGCAGTGCGATCCTATTTCGCCGCGTCGCGCGAACCCTTTCCCGATCAGGCGAACGAGGTGATTGCGATCGCCGCCGACGAGAGCGCAAACACGGTGCTTGTCGAATTCTGGCTGACGGGCACCCATCTCGGCCCGCTGAAGCTCGGCGTCAGAACGATCGCGCCGACGGGCAAGGCGTTCCGCATTCGTATGGCTGCAAGCTTCGAATTTGCGCCAGGCGGCGACAAGATCGTCTGCGAGCGTCCCTATTATGACCAGTCGGCGGTGATGAAGGCGCTCGGCTTGCTCTGAATATTTGTCGATAATTGTTCAGAAGACATTTGAAAACACTTGTGTCGCTCCGACATCGGCTGTCTGCAAGATTGGCATATCGTGCAAGACATGCCAAAAAAGCACGATGGCTGACGAAGGCGATTCAACCCAACTGGAACAAGTCTTAGGAGAGAGCACTGCGGAGCTGCTCTCGCTGGTTTTGCTCAGATCTTGTCTGAGGATTTTACCAATAATGGCTGACCCTGCCATGGCGTCTCGGCTACTGAACACCGAAATTCAGCACGCAGTTCTAATTAAGGCGTTGAGGGTCTTAATGAATCTTTGGACTTTCAATGATCTACACGAACGGCCTAAGTATTCGGAGTGGCTTGGATATGCTCCTCATAACATCGGCCTATTTATTCGCGAATTGGACCCAAGGAACGCCGTGATAGCTGCTGCGGATGCAATTGCGACCGCCGGCCATATCATTGCTGACAAGGTGGAAGGTGGGCCGCCGTCAGGTCTTTCTACTATCCCGATTTTCTTTGGACGCGCCATACACTCGCAACGAGTGGCGCTGTCGGGTCCCATTGAAGAGTTTATCTCGCAAGCGCAGTTCGATGTCTCCCAAATCCACAGATTTGCTGGGAGAAGTAACATTTCGGACAGGATAAAATCGCTTCCGCTATGGCGCGATAACATGCCTGCTGAAATGCAGCTTATCTGGGAAAGAGCCCGACCTACGCTCATCGCCGGAAACGATGGCTTCGCACTTTGGGCCAATTGGTATGACCGGCGACTTAAAGGCAGCAGCAAGGGCTTTGTATCAGGACCTGAAAACGACGCAGAATTGCATCGCCGCATAATTTCAAAAGATTCGGCGTGGTGGGATCGCGAGCCCGCGCTAGTCAACTCTGATATCGCGGAATGGCTCGACGAGCTGTCGCCGCCAATCCGTGACCCGATGAGGCTACTCGAGCCAGCCCCCGATCCCTTAGATGCTCTGCTCGCAGACCCGCAGTTCGCGGCCGCACCGCGTTTTGCTGAAGACAGCGACGGGCGGGTGGCAATCGACCCGCAAGCCGGGTCCGACGAGTTGCTGACCGACGTCCGCGCAGTAGAGCGTCACGCCGCCGCGCGGAGTCGCGCCGTCGCCGTCGCCGAGCGCTTGAAAGGGCACAATCAAGCCGACTATCTCTCGGGTCTTGCACAAGACGTCTACGCGGCGCTGGGCGATAATATCACCAAAGGCGACCTTGCTGAGACACTGTTGCTGGCTAACCAAATCCGTCGCGCCGAACAGCAGCATGCGACCGCAGGTGCGAGCAGCGACATTCTGCCCCTGCCCCACGACGCCGCGCGCAATCTCGCCGGACTGATCGAGGCACTAAATCTGCATATCGGGCAACAGCCGGTACTCGCCGCGATGGACGTTGCCGCGTTGGGGCCAGATGTGGCCGTGGTCCTAGCATCGCCGGACGATGCGCGCCAACTCCTCGGCGACCGTGAAGCCGCCCGAGGATTTTCAGCACGTACCCGCGACTATATCGACGTCGCCGCCGACCTCGCCCCGGCGGAGCCCGACCCCGCCAATCGCCAGTCGCGCAGGCTGAGCGGGCTGATGGCCAATCTCGGTCGCTACGTAGTACAGAAGGTGTCCGAGCATCGCCTCGCGTTGCTGCCGCTAGGCGGCGGCGCGGCGGCGGGCGCGACTATGGCCTTCGTCGGCGTCGCGGGCGTACTTCCAGCGCTAGGCGGCGCAGCGTATCTGCTCTGCAACATGAAAAAGCACCCTGACGTCTGGATGCGCCTTGCCGGACCGGCGCCCGCTTCTCGGGCAAATATGAGACTTGTTCTCGATTTCCTCGACGAATATTGGCCATCCGAATCGGCCATGGACAATAGGGCCAAAAATTCGTGAAAATCATTGCAACGTGCAACCGACACCTATACCGGGCTAGCCCGTGCTTCGGCCCCGCCGGCGCCTCCCCCGCCATCAAATTATCAGGCCCAACGCCATGACCGATATCCCGAACAGCCTTCCCGACCACCACGGCTCGACGCTCCTTTCGGCGCCCGATGTCGAGGTCGATGCGCGCGAGCTGTTCGGTGTCGATATCGACATGAAGGTGCCGGCGTTCAGCGAGGCCGACGAACGCGTCCCCGACCTCGATCCCGCCTATGTCTTCGACGGCGACACGACGCTCGCGATCCTCGCAGGCTTCAAATATAATCGCCGCGTGATGGTGCAGGGTTATCACGGCACCGGCAAGTCGACGCATATCGAACAGGTTGCGGCGCGCCTCAAATGGCCGTGCATCCGCGTCAACCTCGACGCGCATATCAGCCGTATCGACCTCGTCGGCCGCGATGCGATCGTGCTGCGCGACGGGCAGCAGGTCACCGAATTCCGCGAAGGTCTGCTCCCCTGGGCGCTGCAGACCCCGACCGCACTCGTCTTCGACGAATATGACGCGGGGCGTCCCGACGTGATGTTCGTGATCCAGCGCGTGCTGGAGACCGAGGGCAAGCTGACCCTCCTCGACCAGAATCGCGTGATCCGTCCCAACCCGCATTTCCGCCTCTTCTCGACGGCGAACACCGTCGGGCTCGGCGACACGAGCGGGCTGTATCATGGCACGCAGCAGATCAACCAGGGGCAGATGGACCGCTGGAACATCGTCGTCACGCTGAACTATCTGCCCGCCGCGACCGAAAGCGCGATCATCCTCGCCAAGGTGCCGAACACCGACGAGACGACCGTCGCCAATATGGTCAAGGTCGCCGATCTCACGCGTCAGGGCTTCATCAATGGCGATATTTCGACCGTGATGTCGCCGCGTACGGTGATCAGCTGGGCGCAGAACACCGCGATCTTCAACAATATCGGCTTCGCCTTCCGCCTGTCGTTCCTCAACAAATGCGACGAGGCCGAGCGGATGATCGTCGCCGAATATTATCAGCGCGTGTTCGGCGAAGATCTACCCGAGAGCGTGATCGGCAAATAAGCCGTCACTTCAGGATGGTCGCGGCATCCACCAGCCGGATGTCGTGCATCATGTTGAGGTAAGCCTCGAAATAGCCCTTGTGCGATGCGCCGACGATCGCGAGCGCGCGGGCGCCGGGACGGACAGCCATCGCAGCGCGGATATTAGCCACCATGCGCAGGTTTCGCGTTTCCCACCAGCCGGTGTAGCGGCGGCCATATTGCTGCGGACTGGTATCGGCGAGCGCGGCGCCGAAATCGCTGTCGAACGCCTGTCGCATCATGGCGGGATCGTTGTACGCGCGGTACATCGCGAGCACGCCGTCGCCCTCGAGCTTTGCCGCGATCGCCTTTTCGGAGGCGATGCGCTCCTTCACGACCGGATTGTCCCATATCCGCTGGAGCGTGGCGCCATAGCCCGGATCCTTGTCGAGCGAAGCCGTGACGCCGTCGGCGCTATGGTCGTCGGTCGCATAGACCCGCTCGAGCCCGAGCCGCGCGGCAAGCGCCGCCCCGATCAGGAAATTCTCGTTGCGGCGCGTGCGCAGCTTTTCCAGCTCCACGACGAGCGTCGGGTCGAGGCTGTCGCCGGCGCGCCGTTCGCCGATGGGCAGCCGCAGCCATTGCACCAGCGCCGACGCCGGCTCGCCGCCCGCAAGGAACAGCGCGGCGAGGCGGCGGCGGTCGGCCGGGGTCGGGCTTGCGGGCCAGGCGCCGAGCAGCTTGTCGGCCTCGACCGTCGCGGCGACCATGTCGAGCCCGACGATCTTTTGGGCGGCGCTCGGGTCCCAGCAATAATCGGCGGCGCCGGGATAAAGCGGCTTGTAACGGATCAGCAGCTCGCAATCGGTGCCCGAAAGCCCCTCGATCGTGACGATCGCGGGCTTCCAAGCGGCAAGGCGCGCGAGCAGCGGATCGAGGCTTTCGGGTTTGAAACCATCGGGCAGACCCGAAAGGTGCGGCGTCCCGAGCACGAGCAACTCGCCGGGCGTCCCCGCAACATTGTCCTTGAGTCGGCCCAGATCGAACGGCGGCGTGTAGGCCGCGGGCGCGGCCATCATCAGCAGCAAGGCGGTGAAAGCCGTCATAAACCCCTCCTCTGTGGACACACCGCGCAAACGGCGATGGACAGGAATAGGCGAAGTGTATTATTCGATCAACACTCTTCGGACGGTCGCTTTTCGACTTCCAAAGGCTCTTATCCTCTGCCAGCGTCGCGCGATGTGTCAGGTTTTTCAAAGATGAAGCACGCCCTGCTGGCCGCGCTGGCCTTCGTCCCGCTCACCGGATGCAGCATCGCGGCCGTCGATTATGGCAAGATCCGCCACGCCGATTATGTTGCCGACCCGCGCTGCACCGCGCAGCCGGGCGCGGTGGTCGATGGCGAGGCACTGCCCTATTTCTTCGCGACGAGCCGGCTCCCCGACTGCCGCACGCCCGACATCGAACTACTCCGCCACCGCGGCGACCACGTCCGATACGGCCGCTTCAATGCGCCGCGCGAGGTGATCGTCGGCAAGAAAAAGAAGCAACTCGCGCCGCTCGCGTTTCAGACGTCCTCCGACTGGTGGCGCGCGCTGCAGGCCGAAACCGACCGCAAACAGGGCCGCGTGCTGCTCTATATCCACGGCTATCGCGAAAATTTCTCGACGACGTCGAAGGATGCGGCGCAGATCGCGCGGATGACCGGATTCGACGGGCCGATCGTCGAATATAGCTGGCCGTCGCAGGGCAAGGTCCTGAGCTATGTCGTCGACGAGACGAACATGTATCACGACGTCCGCAATTTCCGCGATTTCCTGAAGACGCTCGCCGAACAGACATGGGTCAAGGAGATCGTGATCGTATCGCACTCGCTGGGCGCGAGACTGGTCATTCCTGCGATTTCTTACGTCGACCGCACGTCGAGCAGCGCCGACAGCAGCAATATCTCGAACATCATCCTCGCCTCGCCCGACATCGACCGCGAGACGTTCGAGCGCGATATCGAGGAAGAGGTGCTGTCGGCGCGGCGCGTTGCCAACAACCGCCGGATCACCGTCTATACCTCGCGAGCCGACAAAGCGCTCGCTGCTTCGCGCGCGCTCCATGGCTATCCGCGATTGGGTTCGCCCTATTGCTTCGATCCGTTCGAGGCGGCCGATCTGAAGGCGAAGGGGCTTCCCGAGCGTTGCTATCCCGTGTCGCGTCCGGGCTTCACCGTGATCGACACCACCGACGTGTCACGCGGATCGACCGGGCACAGCAATTTCCTGCGCAGCGCGGTGGCGTGCCGGGACTTCATCGACGTCGTCGCGAACAAGCGCACGCGGCCCGAGCGCGTCGCGACGCAATGGGCGCATGTCTTTCGGTTGCTTCCCGATCCGGCGATACCGAAGGACGGCGACGATGCGATCTGTCACCGGACGCCCGAAATCGAAGAGCCGCAGTGAGGCCCTAAAAGCCGCACATGATGGCGAAATTGGTGAGCCAAACGACCGGCCCCTCGCCGGTCCACAGCCACAGTCCGCCGGCCGCGATCAGGACAAAGAGCGCGAGCGCGATCCAGTCCTGCCGCGCGATCCTCATGCGGATTGCAGCCGTTTGACCGGCGCGTCGGCGATCTGCAGGTGGACGAGCCCGGCGAACAGCCCGAGCGCGATCGAGAAGCCCCAGGCGATATTATAGCTGCCCGTCGCATCGAAGATCAGACCCGCGGTGTAGGCGCCAAAGAAGCTGCCGAGCTGGTGGCTGAGGAAGACGATGCCGTACAGCATCGACAGATAGCGAATACCGAAGACACGCCCGACGATGCCGCTGGTGAGCGGAACGGTGCCGAGCCAGAGGAAGCCCATCGCGGCGGCGAAGACGAGCGCGCTGGCGTGACTGAGCGGCAGGAAGAGGAAGAGCGCGATCACGGCCGAGCGCGCGGTGTAGAGCGCCGAAAGCACATATTTCTGGCGCAGGAAATCGCCAGCGCGGCCGAACACATAGGAGCCGAGAATGTTGAACAGCCCGACGAGCGCGAGCACCTGCGCGCCGATCTCGATGCCGAGCCCCTTGTCGTCGAGATAGGCCGGAAGATGCGTGGCGATAAAGGCGATGTGGAAGCCGCAGACGAAGAAACCGGCGTTGAGCAGCCAGTAACCGCGATGGACGGCGGCTTCGCGCAGCGCCTCGCGCGCAGTCTGTTCCTCGGCCTGCAGCGTCCCCGGCGTATCGGTGCGGCCGGAGACGCCGATCGCGAGCAGGCCGCAGAGCGCAACCAGCCCCGCCATGATCCAAAGCGTTTCGTGATAACCGATGCTCCCGAGCAGCATCGAGGCGAGCGGCACGACCAGAAATTGCCCGAGCGAACCGCCTGCGGTGACGATGCCAAACGCGCTGCTGCGCTTTTCGGGGCTGACGACGCGGCCGACGGCGCCGAGCACGACGA
>Ga0209050_1002928_pt1 | contig 13377 bp, 12 predicted proteins | sample Araplavi_mTSA_r2_FD_184276 | JGI IMG/M metagenome (GOLD analysis project Ga0209050, IMG submission 184276) | Arabidopsis root microbial communities from North Carolina, USA - plate scrape MF_Cvi_mTSA_r2 (SPAdes) (version 2) | ecosystem: Host-associated > Plants > Roots > Endosphere | place: USA... | reverse complement strand
ACCTAGACGACTTGCCACCCTTGGCGGAGCTGCGCGAGCTGGAACCGGACCCGGTGCTCGATTTCGACGACGCGCCTGTACCCGCCGGGTTGCAAGAGCTGGCCGACGCCAGCGCGGAACCGGCAGAACCGAAGGAAGAAACCAGTTTCCACACGCTGTTGCTGGAGCTGGACAGCATGGAAGAGGGGATCAAGACTGACTTCGATGATCTGTTGCGTGATGGCGCGGTGACTGAGATTGATTCGGAACAGCCCGACATCGAGCCTGAGCCTGAGCCGGAAATGGAACCGGAGCAGGAAGACGACATCCTCGGCGTTGCCGAAGCCCGGGAAAAACTGCTGGCTGCGGTTGCTGCGCTTGAACAGCCGAAGCCCGAGCCTGAACTGTCGGACGAAGAGGCCGAAGCCCTGGCTCTGGCTCAAGCTATCGAAGCAGAACGCCGCCAGTTCGAGGACTGATGTGAGTCTCATGAGCAATGGAGATTCACTGTGGGAGCGAGCTTGCTCGCGATGGCGGCAGGTCAGTCGCTTCGATGTCGGATGTGCCTCCGTCATCGCGAGCAAGCTCGCTCCCACAGGGGGGATGAGTTCGCAAGCAAGTTGCGGGTCACCGGTCAGCGGAAAAACCAATAACCTTGCCGTGATGAGCTAGTCTGTGATGCGCAAACGGCCGCATGCGCGTATGATTCGCGACCCTTCGGCGATCCCTTCGCCAAAGTACCCAGATTTCAGACCACACCGGGAGGTGCCCAGATGAGTATCAAAGACCAGCAAGACGACCAGCCAATCGGCCCAGCAGGCGAAAAACTGCAGAAAGTCCTCGCCCGTATCGGCGTCGGCTCGCGCCGTGACGTGGAAGCCTGGATCAGCCACGGCCGCATCAAGGTCAACGGCAAAGACGCTACCCTTGGCCAGCGCGTCGACATGCACGACGCCATCACCATTGATGGCAAGGTGATCAAGCGTGAAGAGGCCGCCGAATCGGTGCGCCGCGTGATCATGTACAACAAACCCGACGGCGAAATCTGCACCCGTGTCGATCCGGAAGGCCGCCCGACCGTGTTCGACAAGATGCCGCGTCCGAAAGAAGGTCGCTGGATCAACATCGGTCGCCTGGACATCAACACCACCGGTCTGCTGATGTTCACCACCGACGGTGAGCTGGCCAACCGCCTGATGCACCCTTCCTACGAAATGGACCGTGAATACGCGGTACGTGTGCGTGGCGAAGTCGATGACGAGATGATCGAGCGTCTGAAGGCTGGTGTTGTCCTTGAAGATGGCCCGGCCAAGTTCACCGATATCAAGCAGGCGCCAGGCGGTGAAGGTTTCAACCACTGGTACCACTGCGTGGTGATGGAAGGTCGTAACCGCGAAGTTCGTCGCCTGTGGGAATCCCAGGGCCTGGTGGTCAGCCGTCTGAAGCGCGTGCGTTTCGGTCCGGTGTTCCTCAACTCCGACTTGCCGATGGGCCGCTGGCGCGAAATGAGCCAGTACGAAGTCGACATTCTGAGTGCCGAGGTCGGCCTGACGCCGGTCGCGATGCCGCAGATGAACGCCAAGAGCAAAGACAAGCTTGACCGTATGCAGCGCAAGTCGTCGCGGCCGATGGCCAAGACCGAGCGTGTGCGTACCCTGCGTCCAGCCACTGCCGCCCCCGCCGCGCCACGTGCCAGCCGCGAGCCGCAGATCGAAGGCGAGCGTCCAGGGCGCAAGCCTGCTGCGCGCCCGGACGGCGAACGTGGTCCACGCACGCCACGTCCGGCCAATGGCCGTACCGAGCGTGGCGAAGGTCGTGGTACGCCGGTAGCCGATCGCCCCGCCGACACCAAGCGCCCGGCCAAGCCGGCGCCGAAGCGTCCGGGGATCAAGCTGGTCGACGGTGACACGCCATCGGGCAAGCGCCGTGGCGCACCGGCCGGTTCCGGCCAGCGTCCGGGCTTTGGTCGTCGTAAGCCGGAGTGAGGCAGCGGTAAGCTTCAAGCGACAAGTTAAAAACGCCAACCTTCGGGTTGGCGTTTTTTTTCGTCTGGATTCATGTCCGTATCGTTTTTGAGTACGCCATCGCGAGCAAGCTCGCTCCCACATTTTGATCGCGATTCTCCGAGCAAACTCATTTCCCTGTGGGAGCGAGCTTGCTCGCGATGGCGTCAGTCGCCGCACTGAGCACTCCAATATGGAAACCCGGGTTTACGCGCTGTAAAGAAATGCTGACGAAATACACGGATTAACCCCGTGAAATCGCCATTTCTCGAATGTCGTAAGAAAATACTTACGCGCTATTGCCTTGTGGCCTTCTCCCCGCGCTCTAGCCTGCTTGTTTCACCGCTCCATGCAGGGTGTTATGCGCGCCATGCCTGTCGTGCAGGTGCATAACAAAAAGGAGGCGCAATGAACGCCGTATTCCATCTCCATCTCTCTGCGAGGGGCGGTTTTCCTGCCTTTCCCGTCGATGATCCGCAAGGATCTGACCCATTTTTTGCAGCCGCCCGGGCCTCCCGGGGCGGACACAGGCAATCCCGGCCATAGACACGCTTGTCCAGCGGGTCTGGCAGCAGGGGGTTACAGGTGTACAATGCGCCGCGTTTTACCTGTGACCTCCTGCGCATTTGCGCAACCCTCAAGGCTATCCGCCTTGTTCACTCCGCCGCGTCACGAGCGTGTCGGGTTCGATTTCGTCACAGATAAAAACAAACAGGTGACGCATGACCGTTGTAAATACGCTGAACTCCTGGTGCCTGCGCTGGGGTTTGATCGGTGCCGCTTAACGCCTTTCTTGAGCAGCAACGTCGACTGAACATCATCAAACCTTGCGTGAGACCCTTTTCATGAGTGGACAAAACCCGCAATCAGGCGAGCTGAAACGCGGCCTGAAAAATCGCCACATTCAATTGATTGCCTTAGGTGGTGCGATCGGTACCGGTCTGTTCCTCGGCTCGGCCGGGGTACTCAAGTCCGCCGGCCCGTCGATGATCCTCGGCTACGCCATCTGCGGCTTCATTGCTTTCATGATCATGCGCCAACTGGGCGAAATGATCGTCGAAGATCCGGTAGCCGGCTCCTTCAGCCACTTCGCCCACAAGTACTGGGGCGGCTTTGCCGGTTTCCTGTCGGGCTGGAACTGCTGGATTCTATACATCCTGGTGGGCATGTCGGAGCTGACCGCGGTCGGCAAGTACATCCACTACTGGGCGCCGGACATCCCGACCTGGGTCTCCGCAGCGGGCTTCTTCGTGCTGATCAACGCCATCAACCTGGCCAACGTCAAAGTGTTTGGCGAGGCCGAGTTCTGGTTTGCGATCATCAAGGTCGTGGCGATCGTCGGCATGATTGCCCTGGGCAGCTACCTGCTGGTCAGCGGCAATGGCGGCCCGCAAGCGGCGGTGAGCAACCTGTGGTCCCACGGTGGCTTCTTCCCGAACGGCATCAGCGGTCTGGTGATGGCCATGGCTTTCATCATGTTTTCCTTCGGTGGCCTGGAAATGCTCGGCTTCACTGCTGCCGAAGCCGACAAGCCGAAAACCGTGATCCCGAAAGCGATCAACCAGGTGATCTACCGGATCCTGATTTTCTACATCGGTGCCCTGGTGATCCTGCTGTCGTTGACCCCGTGGGACAGCTTGCTGACCACCCTGAACGCCTCCGGTGATTCCTACAGCGGCAGCCCGTTCGTGCAAGTGTTCTCGATGCTGGGCAGCAACACCGCGGCACACATCCTCAACTTCGTGGTCCTGACTGCGGCGTTGTCGGTGTACAACAGCGGCACCTACTGCAACAGCCGCATGCTGCTGGGCATGGCCGAACAGGGTGATGCGCCGAAAGGCCTGGCGAAGATCGACAAGCGCGGCGTGCCGGTGCGTTCGATCCTGGCCTCGGCCGCCGTGACCCTGATCGCGGTGCTGCTGAACTACCTGATCCCGCAAAACGCGCTGGAATTGCTGATGTCGCTGGTGGTTGCCACCCTGGTGATCAACTGGGCGATGATCAGCTACTCGCACTTCAAGTTTCGCCAGCACATGAACAAGACCAAGCAGACGCCGCTGTTCAAGGCCCTGTGGTACCCGTACGGCAACTACATCTGCCTGGCGTTCGTGTTGTTCATTCTCGGTGTGATGCTGTTGATTCCGGGGATCCAGACATCGGTGTACGCGATTCCGGTATGGCTCGTGTTCATGTGGGTCTGCTACGGCATCAAGAACAAGCGCAGTGCACAACATGCGTTGCAGGCGGCAGTGAAGTAACTCCCCGCAGAAACGACAAACCCGGCCATGCGCCGGGTTTGTTGTTTTCAGGCTCACACAAATCCCCGGTGGGAGCGGGCTTGCTCGCGAATGCGGTGTGTCAGCTAAGTAAATGGTGACTGACACTCCCTCTTCGCGAGCAAGCCCGCTCCCACAAGGACCGCGTCTGCCCAGTCTATTCAAGGTATCCTGCACGTTCTGAATACGGACGCTTTTCCATGCTGGTGATTTCCAACAACGTGCATCTGCCGGATGCCGAGATCGAGTTGACGGCCATTCGCGCCCAGGGCGCGGGCGGGCAGAACGTCAACAAGGTGTCGAGCGCGGTGCACCTGCGCTTCGACATTCCGGCGTCGTCCTTGCCCGAGTTCTACAAGGAGCGGTTGCTGGCGCTGCGCGACAGCCGCATCACCAGCGACGGTGTGTTGATCATCAAGGCCCAGCAATATCGGACGCAGGAGCAGAACCGCGCCGATGCGCTGTTGCGCCTGACCGAGTTGATCCAGAGTGCCACCAAGGTCGAGAAAAAGCGCCGTCCGACCAAGCCGACCCTCGGCTCGAAAACCCGTCGCCTCGAATCCAAGAGCAAGCGCGGCAACATCAAGGCCGGGCGCGGCAAGGTCGACTTCTAGCGGGCGTCCCGCGCTTCGCGTTGCTTCGGTGCCTGCCGGTACAAGTAAAGGCTGAGTATCAATCCGCTCAATGCGGCGAGGGCGGCGAACAGGAAGATCGAAGCGAAACCAAAGCCCGCTGCAATCGCCCCGGCCAGCGGCCCGGTGATCCCCAGCGACAAATCGATGAACAGCGAATAGGCGCCGACGGCTGCGCCACGGCTGGAGGCGGGCACCAGGTTGACCGCTTCCACGCCGAGCGCCGGAAACACCAGCGAAAAGCCGAAGCCGCTCAGCGCCGCACCCGCCAATGCCCAATGTGCATCCGGTGCCAGCCACAGCAACAGCAAGCCCAGGGTTTCCACCGACAGGCAGGCAATGGCGACGCGAAAGCCGCCGAGACGGTTGATCAGGTTGCCGAACAGCAGGCGCGCGCCGATGAAGCTGGCGCCGAACAGGCTCAGGCACAGCACCGCGTTGTCCCAGTGTTGCGTGGCGTAATACAGGGTGATGAAGGTGGCGATGGTTCCAAAGCCGATGGAGCCCAGAGCCAGGCCGCAGCCGTGGGGAAAGACACGTCCGAGCACATGCATGAACGGCAGGCGCTCGCCGGCAACGATCGGCGCGGCGGTTTTCGGCCAGGCCAGCAGCAGGCCGAGCACGGCCAGCAGCACAATGCTCACGCCCATGCTCCACAAACCCAGTTGATGGACGATCAACACACCCAAGGGCGCGCCGACGGCCAGTGCGCCGTAGCTGGCGATCCCGTTCCAGGAAATGACCTTGGCCGTGTTCGCCGCGCCGACCCGGCCGATGCCCCAGCCAATCGAACCCGAGCCCACCAGGCTTTCCGCGCTGCCGAGAACCAGACGGCCGATCAACAGGCTGATCAGGCTCAAGGTCGGCAGGCACTGGGTCCAGGCCGAGATCAACATGAACACGCCGCTCAGGCCGCAACCGGCCAGGCCATACATCACCGCCAGTTTGCTGCCCTTGTTGTCGATGATCTTCCCGGCATAGGGGCGGCTGAGCAGGGTGGCCAGGTATTGCACGCTGATCACCAGGCCCGCGACCACCGCGCCGAAGCCCAGGTCGCTGTGGACGTAACCAGGCAATACGGCCAGGGGGATGCCGATGTTCAGGTAGCCGATGAAGGTGAAAAGGACGATGGAAACGACTTGCAGCGTGACCGCCAAGGGGCGCTGGTTTTCAGGCATGGGTAAAGGGTCCACGGTAAAGCAGGATAGATAGGCTGCTTATGATAGCGGTGTGGACGGTCGTTGGTTGTGAAAAAGTAAAACTATTTGCCGGGCGGAGTCATTCAGCTTTGACGGGAGCAACCAGTTGCGTAGTGACCAGGGCGGCCAGCGCATTTTCCTGGGTGCCGAAGCGGGCGAGCAGGGCGGCTTGTTTCTCGGGAGTGAGGCGATTCCAGATCTCGATCATTTTCTCGGCGGTGCCGATCAGGACGCTGGCCTGCTTTTCATCAAAGGTTTCGCTGAGTTCATCGGTCATGGTGCGGGCTCGCGTTTCAGGCAGTGTGGAAAGCGCATGTTAGCGCTTTCCACACGGTCTGTACGGCGGGTGTTTCAGTCTTCGCTGTCAGCCTGGCGGCGGTCAGTGGCTTCTTTCGGCTCGGGCTGTTGGGCACCGGCTTGTTGCGTGGTCGTCTGCTCAGGTACGTGCAGGCTTGGGAAGGGGAGATTAGGAATCTCGTGCATGGTTGCGCTCCTCGCTAAGTCTGTTGATAGATCTGGTAGATCCGCGCTTTGAAAAAGCCTGGGCAGGATACAGCACTGAAAATGACAAACGGACTTTTATATCCATTTGTTTCGACGGATGGGATTGTCTAGACATGACTGGAAGAGCGACACAAAACAAATGTGGGAGCGAGCTTGCTCGCGATAGCGGCCTGGCAGTCAACAGAGATGTTGAATGTTATGGCCTCATCGCGAGCAAGCTCGCTCCCACAGGGTTTGGTGGTGTTATTTGCAGACTTTGGCGATTGCTTCGGCCAGCAGATCCAGGCGTGTGGCATCGATGCCTGCGACGTTGGCCCGGCCGGAGTTGACCATGTACACGCTGTGGTGCTCGCGCAGTTGCTTGACCTGATCCGGCGTCAAACCGGTGTAGGAAAACATCCCGCGTTGCACGCCAATGTGCGCAAAGCGCTCGCGCAAACCGTGAGGCTCCAGTGCTTCCACCAGACCGCTGCGCAGTTGGGCGATACGCAGGCGCATGCCTTCCACTTCGTCAGCCCAGAGGTTTTTCAACTCCGGGTCGCCAAGGATGGTCGCGACCACCGCCGCACCGTGATCCGGCGGCGTCGACCACAGGTTGCGGGCGATGTTGGCCAGCTGGCTGCGGATATCGGTGAGCTTGTCGGCGCTTTTCGCGCAGACAATCAGCGCGCCGGTACGGTCGCGGTACAGGCCGAAATTCTTCGAGCAAGAGCTGGTGATCAGCAGTTCCGGCAACTCGGCGGCGAACAGCCGGGTCGACCAGGCATCCTGCTCCAGGCCATCGCCGAATCCTTGATACGCAAAGTCGATCAGCGGCAGCAATTCGCGCTTGCGTACTACCTCCAGCACCCTCTGCCAGTCGTCCTGGGACAGATCGAAACCGGTCGGGTTGTGACAGCAGGCGTGCAGCAACACCACGTCACCCTTGGGCGCTTCGTTGAGCACTGCCAGCATACCGTCGACATCCAGACGGTTGTCGCTGCCGACGTAGGGGTAATGGCTGACCTTGACCTTGGCGGCCGCGAAAATGCTTTCGTGGATCGGCCAGGTCGGGTTGCTCAACCAGACGCCGCGCCCCGGCAGGCACTGGGCGATGAAGTCCGCACTCAGGCGCAAGGCCCCGGTGCCGCCCGGAGTCTGGGTGGCGCCGACGCGTTGTGCGCTGATCAGCTTCGAGTCGGCGCCCAGCACCAGCTCATTGATGGCCTTGCCGAACGCCGGTTCGCCGTGACCACCGATGTAGGTCTTGGTGGCCTGGCCGTCCACCAGGCGCTGCTCGGCAAGTTTCACCGACTGGAGAATCGGCGTCAGGCCCTGGGCGTCCTTGTAGACACCCACGCCCAGATCGAACTTGCGCGGGTTCGGGTCCTGCGCGTAGGCCTCCATCAGGCCCAGAATCGGGTCGCCGGGCACTCGGCCGATGGCGTCGAAGTGCATTACTTGCGCCCCTCAGCGTCCTTGGCCACTTCGTCAGTGCGCGCAGCCATGATGAAGTCGTTGCGGTGCAGGCCCTTGATCGAGTGGCTCCACCAGGTCACGGTCACTTTGCCCCACTCGGTCAGCAGGCCCGGGTGATGGCCTTCAGCCTCGGAGATCTCGCCGACGGCGTTGGTGAACGCCAGGGCGTGCTTGAAGTTCTTGAACAGGAAGACCTTTTCCAGCTGCATGATGCTGTCGCGTACTTCGATGTTCCAGTCCGGGATCTGCTTGATCAGGATCGGCAGTTCTTCGTCGCTGACTTGTGGGGCGTCGGCGCGGCAGGCTTCGCAATGGGCTTGGTTCAAAGTGGACATGGTGTGTTTCCTGTAATCGAGTGTTTTTATATCGGTCGACAGTACCGTCACGCTAAACCAAAGCGACGGTGACTGACAGACTCACTTGTCAGCAAAAATCGCGGTTCACGCAGCTTTTGGTTTTGGCGGAAATTTCGGAGTGTGCAGACCCATCTGCATCGCTTGCTTGACCATGCCCATGATGTCTTCGTGGGCCAGGTCGAACAGGCGCTTTAGGTTCGGCAGCGCGAAATACAGGGGTTGCAGGATATCGATGCGGTACGGCGTGCGCATGCATTCCAGCGGGTCGAAGGCTTGATGTTCAGGCTCGTTCGACAGGCAGTAAACGGTTTCCTTCGGTGAAGACAGAATGCCGCCGCCGTAGATGCGCTGGCCTTGCGGGGTGTCGACCAGGCCGAACTCGATGGTCATCCAGTACAGGCGCGCCAGGTACACGCGTTCTTCCTTGGAAGCCTTGAGGCCAAGTTTGCCGTAGGTGTGGGTGAATTCGGCGAACCAGGGGTTGGTCAGCAGCGGGCAGTGACCAAAGATCTCGTGGAAAATGTCCGGCTCTTGCAGGTAGTCCAGTTCTTCGCGGGTACGAATAAAGGTCGCCACCGGAAACTGCTTGCTGGCCAGCAATTCGAAAAAGGTCTGGAAGGGAATCAATGCGGGAACCCGGGCAACCTGCCAGCCGGTGGTTTCACCGAGGACCTTGTTGATTTCGCCGAGTTGAGGAATGCGGTCGTGGGGCAGACCGAGTTTTTCGATACCGTCCAGGTACTCCTGGCACGCACGCCCTTCGATCACTTTGAGTTGGCGAGTGATCAGCGTGTTCCACACCGCGTGTTCTTCGGCGGGGTAGTCGATAAAACCTTGCGCATCGGGCTCGCGAGCCACGTATTGCGTCTGCTTCATACTGCTCTCCTGCTAGGGGATTTCGTTCTTGTTATGTACTGCTATGGACCTAGAAATACCCCAAGGATTGCACTGTTGCAGCAGGTGATCGGCGTCAAGCGTAGGAAAATCCCCCGATATTCGTAAAGTTTTCGTTACGAATGGTGCGTGGTCGCGCAGCTATTGAGATTTACCGGTTTGAAAAACCCTTTGTCTGTCACATAATCTTGACGACTATCTGAGCGCCTCGAAAGAAAAATGCGATCGAGCGCGCACCGCTGTACCCCTGTGGGAGCGGGCTTGCTCGCGATAGCGGTAGACCAGCCAACATAGATGTTGAATGTGAATCTGCTATCGCGAGCAAGCTCGCTCCCACAGGGATTGCGTTGATACCAACTTTATTCACCGCATTGCATTTCAGGCCTTTTTCATGCGTATCAAAGTCCACTGCCAGAACCGCATCGGCATCCTGCGCGACATTCTCAACCTGCTGGTGGAGTACGGGATCAACGTGGCCCGCGGTGAAGTGGGGGGGGAGCATGGCAACGCCATCTACCTGCATTGCCCGAACCTGATCAACATCCAGTTCCAGGCCTTACGACCGAAATTCGAAGCGATTGCCGGGGTCTTCGGCGTCAAGCGTGTAGGGCTGATGCCCAGCGAGCGTCGGCACATGGAACTCAATGCCCTGCTCGGTGCGCTGGAGTTTCCGGTGCTGTCGATCGACATGGGTGGTTCCATCGTCGCGGCTAACCGGGCAGCGGCGCAGTTGCTGGGGGTGCGGGTCGACGAGGTGCCGGGTATTCCATTGTCGCGCTACGCCGAAGATTTCGATTTGCCGGAACTAGTGCGCGCCAACAAATCGCGAATCAACGGGCTGCGGGTCAAGGTCAAGGGTGACGTGTTCCTGGCCGACATCGCGCCCTTGCAGTCTGAGCACGACGACAGCGAGGCCATGGCCGGTGCTGTGCTGACGCTGCACCGCGCCGACCGGGTGGGTGAACGCATCTACAACGTGCGCAAGCAGGAATTGCGTGGCTTTGACAGCATCTTCCAGAGCTCGAAGGTGATGGCCGCGGTGGTGCGCGAAGCGCGACGCATGGCGCCGCTGGATGCGCCGCTATTGATAGAGGGCGAAACCGGCACCGGCAAAGAGTTGCTGGCGCGGGCCTGCCACTTGGCCAGCCCTCGAGGGCAGTCGCCGTTGATGGCGCTCAATTGCGCGGGGCTGCCGGAGTCCATGGCCGAGACGGAATTGTTCGGTTATGGCCCCGGTGCCTTTGAAGGGGCGCGGGCCGAAGGCAAGCTCGGGCTGTTGGAACTGACGGCGGGCGGTACGCTGTTTCTTGATGGCGTCGGGGAAATGAGCCCGCGCTTGCAGGTGAAATTGCTGCGCTTTCTGCAGGATGGCTGCTTCCGTCGTGTGGGCAGCGACGAGGAGGTCTACCTCGACGTGCGAGTGATCTGCGCGACCCAGGTCGACCTGTCCGAATTGTGCGCGCGCGGCGAGTTCCGCCAGGACCTCTATCACCGCTTGAATGTGTTGTCCCTGCACATCCCGCCGCTGCGCGAATGCCTCGACGGTTTGACGCCGCTGGTGGAGCACTTCCTCGATCAGGCCAGCCGGCAGATCGGTTGCCCATTGCCCAAGCTCGCCCCGGCGGCCATGGAGCGACTCAGCCACTACCACTGGCCGGGCAACGTGCGGCAACTGGAGAACGTGCTGTTCCAGGCGGTTTCCCTGTGCGACGGAGGCACGGTCAAGGCAGAGCATATTCGTCTGCCGGATTACGGCGTGCGCCAGCCATTGGGCGACTTTTCGCTCGAAGGCGGGCTGGATGAAATTGTCGGGCGCTTTGAAAAAGCGGTGCTGGAACGGCTTTATTCGGAACATGCCAGCAGCCGATTGCTCGGCAAGCGGCTGGGTGTCTCTCACACAACGATTGCCAACAAGTTGCGTGAATATGAAATAGGCAAACTTGAACGTTGAGGGCTTTTTATTTTCTAAGTGTTAATGATTATCCAGTGCTTATTGTTCCTGTTTAAAGCGCTAAATTCCCCTGCCATTGATCTAAATCATGGAAGTTGCCGAACAAGCCATCTAGGCTCTTCTCAACGTTTGGCAGGAGCGATGACCATGCCATCAGTGGATGATTCTACCCGGCGAGTTCGCAAAGAAACTCGCCTGTTCTATTTCCTGATCATTGTTCTGTTTCCACTGTTATCGGTGGCGATAGTCGGTGGTTACGGTTTTTTTGTCTGGTTTCTGCAAATGCTCCTCGGTCCGCCAGGCCCCCCCAACTGATCGACATCCATCTCTAACTCAGCAGGGAGTACGGGTCGTGGAAAAGACGCTGCACATTGCCAGTCTGGTGGTTCATGCCCGTCCTGCCTTGTTCGAGGCGGTCAAAGCCAACCTGCGTTTGCTTACGGGCGTTGAGCTTCATCAGGAAAGCCCCGCCGGCAAGTTAGTGGTTGTGCTGGAAACCGATCACGAAAGCCAGATTCTTCAGCGAATCGATCAGATCAATCGCTTGCCGGGCGTGCTCAATGCCGCTTTGGTTTATCACGAGATTCTCGATGTAACGGGAGAAAGCACATGCCTATGACTCGGCGAGAGTTTGTCAAAGCCCAGGCAGCCGGTATCGCGGCTGCGGCTGCGGGGCTCCCGGTGTTTACCTCGGCCAGCAACCTGATTACCGAACAAGACATGGTTTCCCTGAACTGGAACAAGGCGCCCTGTCGTTTTTGCGGTACCGGTTGCAGCGTCATGGTGGCGACCAAGGACAACAGGGTTGTTGCCACTCACGGCGATGTGAAAGCCGAGGTCAATCGCGGGTTGAACTGTGTCAAAGGCTACTTTTTATCCAAGATCATGTACGGCGTTGATCGCCTGACGCAGCCGCTGTTGCGCATGACCAACGGGCAATATGACAAACAAGGCGAGTTTCAGCCGGTGTCCTGGAAACAGGCGTTCGATGTGATGGAGTTGAAGTACAAGGAAGCGCTGAAGAACAAGGGCGGGGAATCTGTCGCCATGTTCGGCTCCGGGCAGTGGACGATCTGGGAAGGGTACGCGGCCAACAAATTGATGAAGGCAGGGTTCCGTTCGAACAACATCGACCCCAATGCGCGCCATTGCATGGCTTCGGCGGTCATGGGGTTCATGCGCACTTTTGGTATTGATGAGCCGATGGGCTGTTACGACGATATCGAAGTCACCGATGCATTCGTCCTGTGGGGTTCAAACATGGCGGAAATGCACCCGATTCTTTGGAGTCGGGTCACTGATCGCCGTTTAAGTCAGCCGAATGTGAAGGTGGCCGTACTTTCCACTTTTGAACATCGCAGTTTTGAACTGGCCGACATTCCGATGGTGTTCAAGCCGCAGACTGACTTGCTCATTCTCAACTACATCGCCAACCACATCATTGAAAGCGGTTCGGTCAACAAAGACTTCGTCAGCAAACACACCCGATTCGCCAAAGGCACCGATGACATCGGCTACGGTTTGCGTCCCGATAATCCGCTGGAGATGAAGGCCAAGAATGCCGACAAGGCAAACACCTGGACCGACATCGACTTCGAGCAATTCGCCGCTTTCGTCAAACCCTACACCCTGGAACGCACCGCAAAGGAAACCGGGGTGCCGGCCGAGCGACTCAAGGCATTGGCTGAACTGTACGCCGACCCCAAGCGCAAGGTGGTTTCGTTCTGGACCATGGGCTTCAACCAGCACACCCGGGGTGTGTGGGCGAACAACCTGATCTACAACATCCACCTGCTGACCGGGAAAATCAGCGAGCCGGGCAACAGTCCTTTCTCCCTGACGGGCCAGCCTTCGGCCTGCGGCACGGCGCGAGAAGTGGGTACGTTCTCCCATCGCTTGCCGGCCGACCTGGTGGTGACCAATCCAGCGCACCGCGCCACGGCGGAAAAAATCTGGAAATTGCCAGCGGGCACCATCAAAGAAAAAGTCGGGTTCCACGCCGTGCAGCAGAGCCGCATGCTCAAGGATGGCGTGCTCAATGTGTATTGGACGATGGCCAGCAACAATATGCAGGCCGGGCCCAATATCATGCAGGAAGTGTTGCCGGGGTGGCGTAATCCCGAGA
>Ga0209050_1002921_pt1 | contig 13390 bp, 16 predicted proteins | sample Araplavi_mTSA_r2_FD_184276 | JGI IMG/M metagenome (GOLD analysis project Ga0209050, IMG submission 184276) | Arabidopsis root microbial communities from North Carolina, USA - plate scrape MF_Cvi_mTSA_r2 (SPAdes) (version 2) | ecosystem: Host-associated > Plants > Roots > Endosphere | place: USA... | reverse complement strand
CCGATGAGAGTCGCGTCAGCGTGGCGCTTGTCGGTCGCGCATGCCGTGCCCATCAGCAGCGTCAACGCCGCGATCAACCGCATGTGCCCTCCTTCGGCGATAGCTCCGATCATTCTGAGGTCCGCTTTGGGTCGAAAGCGGACATTACCAGTCGTCGACGCCCCCGTCCTGCCTAACGTCCGCTATCGGCCAGAAGCGGACATCAAGCTTGTTCCTCACGCCGTTCGTCCGCTGTTACGCGTTGAACGGAATACGGTTCGATTTGAACGGGCCAAAATCCCCAAGGCCCAAACCCGCCTCTGCCGAGCGCGCCGACGGGACTGAGACTGACGATGGTCTTAACTATCCCTACCACGCGTACCCGCTTACCGATCCAGCGCTCAAGGGTGCCGTGGTTAGGCTTCAGACCTCCGTCACCAAATGCGATCCAGACGCCTGGTCTGTACTCGGAATCGAGGAGCGTGTGCGCCGTAAGGCGTTCGGATTTCGGATAGTGCTGTAGTTCGTAGCCCTCTGGCTGGAGAACGAGAATGCCCTCGACCTGAACTGGCTGACCGTCAAGCTCTGCGAGCTGTTCGATCAAACCGTTGACCGAGATGATCGCCGTGGGACGAACGGGCGCCGCCGCATCCATGTGCCAATGTCCGCTATGGGTCGGAAGCGGACATTAGCACCGCCGAGCCCGCTTCGATCGGCCGAACGTCCGCTACCGGCGAGAAGCGGACGTTCGCCAGCCAGATCCATACCTAAGCGTCGCCCGCGTTACCGGGAAGCACGTGCTGGCAGTAGCGCCACTCATGCACGGGCTGATCGTCCAGGTACACATCCGGCTTCGGCAGGAATGCGACGAAACAATCTTCGATTCCCAGCTCGGCAGCCGAGGCGCGTGCGTACTCGGCGCCCCCTGAACTCCACAGGTACAAGGCGCGCGGGCTGCCATTCTATGCGAAGCCGTTCGCGATTGATCCTTGCGTGTTCATTCTTCCGTCTCCATGACTTCCCTCCGGTCGCGTAACGCCTTCGCCCGCTCCGCCGGTTCGAACTAAAGCCACCGGTCCATCCGGCTCGCCACCCGGCGCGATGCATTGGCGAATGCGCGCAGGCGCGCACGCAACAGGATCGTGCGACCCGCGTCGTTGCGCGTGTAGTGAAGCTGCGCCACCGACACATGCCGTTCCCACGCCTGCAGGAATGCCTGCGCACGCTCCACGCGTGCGCCGAGGATCGCCGGCACCGCGTGGTAGTCCAGTTCGCGACCGACGCGTCGGGCGAGGCGGCGCGTGATCACGTAGCGCGGATAGTCGATCGGACCAAGCACCTGCACGAGGCAATCGGCGAACAGCGCACGTTCCGCCAACGTTCCGCCGTCCAACGCCACGTACACGCCGCCATCGCCGCGCTTGCCTACCTTGACCTCGACCATGCGAAGCCTTGCCGGCAGTAGAGCGCATTCGCATAACGCATCGCGCAGTGCGAAGGCGATGGCGCGGACCGAACCGTCCACGGGAAGGTAGTTGAACCAGAGCCTGACGATGCGCCCCAGCCTCGGCAGTGTCGCCACGAACGCCATGCCCACGGCAAGCAGCAGGATGGTCAACACGCCGGACGCGTTCGCCGAACGCGGCCCGATCGTCTGCAGCATCGCCACGAACACGCCGATCGCGATCACGAGCACCTGGAAGAGCAACACTGCCAAGGTGCCGCGGAAGTCCAGCGGATTGAAACGCGGCGGTTCCGGGACGTCCGCGCAGGGCACCACGATGTGCGCGCCCTCGCCGTCCACGGCTGCATGCCAGCGGCGCGCAACGTCGGACAACGCCAGCAGTCGCGATGACATCTGCTTGTTCTCGACGGTTTCGTCGATCGGCAACCGGAATGCCTCGCCCTGGAGGAAGCCCGGTCGCAAGCGCGCCAGCCCGCCTTCGATCACATCGCGCTCGTGCGCCAACCCCACGAAGATGGCGAAGCGGGCGCGCATCTCATCCAGATCGCGCAGGTCCCAGGCGTTCTCGGTGATGCGCGCCACAGCGCCCAGGTGCCAGATGGATGCAACCTTGTCCGGTTGCGCGTGATCAGTGCGGATGGCGCGACCGCGCATCTGGTTCGTCGTCATGAACGAGCCGATCGCGCTGGCGAGGACCAACGAGTTCACCGGCGGCGCATCCCATCCTTCACCAAGCAGCGCACGCGTACCGACCAGCACCTGCACGCGGCCTTCGACGAGCAGCCGGGTGAAGGCGCGCGTCAGTCGATGTTCGCCCAGCGGGCGGACTTCGACGTAATCGGACAGCGCGGGAACGTCGCGCACCTGCAGTTCCGGCGATTCGGGCAGCGCACGCAGCGCGTCGAGTACATCGCGATGGACGATGCTGAGCCGCCCCGTATGCAGCGCAAGCGCACTGCGCGGACACGTGCTCGCCCCGCCGACCAGGCGGAAGAACACCGGCCACGCGCCCAGCGACGATCGGCCCTGCACCGGTTGGGCGTAGTCCTCGTCGCGGATGTAGTCGGTGAGGATCACCTGACGCAGCTGCTCGCCACGCACACGGGCTTCGAGCTGGTGGATCTCCACGCACGCGTCGGCCTTGCCCGCATCCAGCGTCAACCGCGGCCAGCGGCGGCCCGTGTCCACCAGTGACAGCTCGCGCTTCCACAACAGGTCTTCCGCGCGAAGCCGGCGCGCGAGGCGTTGGCGCCGTTCGCCGCAGTCAGTGTTGTCCGGCCAGCCTTCTTCGAACAGGTACAGGCGAAGCAGGTGCTGCCACGCGTTCTCGTCCATCGGCGGCAGATCGGGAGGCTGCAGATCCGCGGCCCGCATCAGGGCCTGCGGTTCGTGCCCCGCGCGATGAAGGAAGGCGCAAAGCGCTGTCGCCTCTCGCGGGAACTCGATGAGCGCGGCGACGTGCGCATCGGGCGCGGTCGCCCATGCATGCGCGCGACAGTCCTCCAGGAACTGCGCATCGATGGACAGCTCGTTGAGCAGGCGCACCACGCTGGCGCGATGCTCGCGCAGCCGGTTGGCCTCGCCGCTTTCGCATCGCACGAGCCACACGTAATCCTGATGCGGGCAAAGGGTTCCCGCGCGCACCAGCTCCGGGACGGAAATCTCTTCGTCGATCGGGCCGCACAGTTCGACGTAGCGGTTCCACTCCTGTCCGACCACGTCATACGGCGGCGTCGCGGTGAGAGATACGACGGTGACGTCGGCTAGCCGTCGCACCAGCGCCTGTAATGCAGACCACCATTCCGCGCGCAGGTGATGGGCTTCGTCCAGGATCAGCACCGCGATGCCCGCGGCCTTCATCGCATCGGCGATGATGTCGATGTCCGCCTCGCTCGGGCTGTCGTCGTCGGCCTCGGATTCGGGCGCTTCGCACTCGGCGTCTTCTCCACCGTCGACCTGCGTGCGCACGCGCGCATGCAACGCCTGATAGGTGAGGGACGTAAAGAACGCGGGCGCGGCGAGGTCGCGGCTCTGCCACGGCTGGGCGAACGGATCGACGCCTGCGGGCAGGAAATCGCGCAGCCGATCCACCCACTGGTCGCGGATGGTGCGCGTGGGCGACAGCACCAGCGTCGGACGATCCAGCCGCCGGAACACCTCCAGCCCCAGCACGGTCTTTCCGGCTCCGGGCGCCGCAACGATATGCAGGCGGCGGTCCGTCAGGTGCCCGTCGAGCACCTTCAATACACGCGTCTGGTAGTCGCGCCATGGCCAGCGGAAGCGCAACGTGGAAGCAATGGACATGCGACGACCGATCTCCCTATCCCCGTGTCGCACTTTGCCAGAGCGCATGACGCCCATGGAAGCCGGGCCTGCCCGCCGGCATGCCCGATCCGTCGCCGCAGCTGGCCTTCCCGGTCCGACGTCCGCTATCGGCCAATAGCGGACATCGGCGCGTGCGCTTTAGCGGCCCGTTCTCACGGCTACCGCGCGAGTGAAGTAGGCGCCGTAGGCCCCTCGGCCGGAGAAGACGTTCAAAGGAACGCCGTTCGGCTGGAGTTCCGCGACGCGAACACTCAAGGCTTGACCAATCTGCGTCCAGCGCGATTCATCTCCGAACGCCCAAGGATAGGCGTCCGCCATGACGCTCACGACGAAGCAGACCTCCGGGTCTGATGTGTGGACGTCACCGAGCGCGGCGAAGGCTTCCGCGCAGATGGTTTGCGCGACCTCATGCAGACCGGTTAGGAATGGAGGCTCACAGTGCGCGTACCAGCCAAGAAAGAGCAGACGCAGTGCTGTTTCCTTGTCCCGTTCTCCAGCAGCCCATCGCGCCATCAGCAGGTCGAAAGAGAGCCCGAGAACAGGACGTCCCTCCTCACCGACATAGCCCTTCTCTACTTGGTTGATCTCGATGAGCGATGGGATCATGAATGCAGCCAGGGCTGGGCAAGGTGTATGCCCGGCGCCCCAATGTCCGCTTCGGGTCGAAAGCGGACATTAGCAGCCCGGGCGCCCGGCGTCCGGTCGAACGTCCCCTATCGGCCAGAAGCGGAGATATGGGCCTACCTTTTGCGCTCCACCCACCCTGGCCTTAGCCCAAGCTTGTATTCCTGACGAACCAGTTTGAGTGACAGCTCATCACCAGCATCGGCCTCAATCTCCCCGACACAGCCCCAACAATCTCCACCGCAGTCGCCCGAAAGCGGATCTTCAGGCCGATTCAGCGTCCGGCCGCAGAGATTGCACTTCACTGGAGAATCTGGGGCGCCTTCCATAAGCTCAACTGTCCGCTTTGGGTCGAAAGCGGACATTACCATCGCCAACCTGGCTCGTCTGGCCGAATGCCCGCTATCAGCCAGAGGCGGACATCGATCAACGGCCGACGCGCAACGCCTGCGCCAGCCGATCAATGCCGTCGTGGGGCGCGGCTCTCGATGAATCCCGTGCAGATGACCAGGAGCGTGATACCTATACAGATCACGGCAGCCACGTAGTAGGTCCCCAGCTTCAGCCAGAAGTCGAAGTCATCGCGCTGGCATATGTGCCGGTGCAATCCTCTACCGCATCGCAACGCATTCGTGTCCAGCGCGTCCATGCCTGCATAGGCGAAAGCGATACCCACGGCCGCGAATGCAAAGCTGCCGAAGAGCGACCCGAACGTCACGCTCTTTTCGAGCGGGTACTTGTTGAGCATGACCAACGTCGCCACAACGGAGCCCACTAGTACAAGAAATGCGAACTCCACAGCATCCAGCATGCATGGCTCCTTGAAATCCAGCGAACACAATGTCCGCTTCGGGTCGAAAGCGGACATTAGCAGCCCGGCTGCCGGCCGTCCCGGCCGAGCGTCCGATATCGGCCAGGAGCGGACATCGAATGGGTGCGCGCCCTTCAACGCCACGTACGCGATGACGACTCGAATACGTAAGACTCCCCAAGCGAGCGCCCGAACCAGATCTCGTAGCCTCCGCTGGTCGTCTGGTAGTAGATGGGCCCCGCTTCGGACTCTTGATGTCCCGGCAACTCGGACAGACTAGATGGAAGGTGTCCGCTCGCTGATTTGAACTGTTCGACGCTCTCGATAAGCGCGTTGGCCTGCCGATACTCCGGCCACAGCGCGGGATGCGACCGGTACCAAGTCCAGGCAGCCGCGAGCACCAACGAACTCGCAAGGACGGCACCCATCAAACGGGTCGGTCTACCCATGCATCCTCCGATGACCGCTTCGGGTCGAAAGCGGACATTAGCATCCGCCCACCCTGTCCCGAGTGTGCAACGCGGCGCCCGCCACCAGGCATGTCCAGCCTCAGCACCAGCCAGCAGCCAATCAGGCGGACACACACACGCGCCGAAAACCTCGTTGACCCGCATCTCCATGAGCCCGTCGCCTCCTGCGCGCGACTGCCTCAACGTTCCACGGAGCCGATATCCACGCCCAGGCCGCGTTGGCGCGGGAAGCCCGGACCTCGCTGGTCGTATTCGCGTGAGCTCGGGTTCGCGCCGCGGTCCAGCACGGGACTATCAGCAGCCGGCAAGTGCGTGAGCGTCGGCCCACCGTTATTCGCCAGCGGCGACAGGCGTGGGTCGAGCTGCAGGGTGTCAGGCGGCAAGACACTGGCCGAGTGCTCGACCACATTGTGCGAGCCTTCAATCCATACGCCGTCGACGATGTCGAGGTCCGCTCCCACCGCACAGGTGTTGCGGGCGACGATCGAGCTCTCCAGCCGCAACGCGGAGGCGGACAACGCGCCGCCGCACTGGCCGGTCTCCCAGTCCACGGCCTCGTCGACGTTGTAGGCGATCGTCGAGTTCCGGATGAGACCGTAGCCCATCCGCAGCGCGCCGTTGCGCGTGCCCGAATTGCCCGAGAACGTACTGTCGGTGATATACGCATCGCTATAGACGAACAGCCCTGCACCACCCTCCTGCTGCCCATACCCTGGCGCGACCACGGAACGATTGCCAACGAAGGTCGTCTTGTTGAGGATCGCGCGGTTGGCCGAGAACGCGCCGCCGCCGAACTGGCCCACATTCCCCTTGAACGTCGTGTACACGGCCGTCAGCGTCAGCGTACTGAGGCCGCCGCCCTGCGCGCCGCGATTTCGAATGACTTCGCTGTGCAGCAACTTGATGTGGCCCTGGCCGGTGCGCAGGCCGCCGCCCGCTCCCCGGTTCCGCGCCTCGTTGTCGTGCACGGCACTGTGCAGAACGGTGATATTGCCCACCGCCGCCACCCCACCGCCGGCGCTGACTCCCGCACCGTCCGGAACCGGCTCCACGATGCACCCATGCACGCGCGCGCAATCCAGTGCAACCGACCCCGCGGAGAGCACGCATCCACCTTCAGCGGTCGACGCTCCGACGAAATACCCGCGCGCGACCGTGAGGTTTTCGATGCGCAACCAACCCTGCCCTTCATGGCGAATCACGCGTCCATCCAGATTCCCGTCCAGCATCATTGCCGCACGATGTCGGCCACGCATGGTCAGCGAGCCCTGTGGCACGACCAGTTCACCGCTGGTCAGGATGATGCGAGTGCACGTCAGGCGCGAAAGATCAATGACGTCGCCGCTCGCCGCAGTGGCGATCGCGGTGCGGAGGCTACCGGCGCCGCTGTCGTTGCAATTGGCTACGACGCGCACGGCGGCGTGCGAGAAACCAGGCAACACGAGCGCCGCCGCAAGCAGCGCGATGTCGGATCGAAGGAGATGGAGCGCCATGGAATAGCCCTCTGTCACGCATGCGCGCCGGCAACACACGCGCATCGGAATGATCGTACATTGACGCCAGCGGCCGTCCCGCTCTGCAGTGACGTCCGCTATCGGGCAGCGAAGCCCGGCAGATCGCTCATCGCCACCAGCCCATCGAATCGGGCGATCCGTCGGGGTGGGCGAAGCCACGAATCCGGTTGGCGTCACCGGGGCAGCCAACGCCTTGAGTGTGGGAAGTGACCGCATCGCGCACCCATGTCACTCGTTCGCGGAAGCAACTGCCCATGTTGTCGTTGAAATAATGGCTGCGGGCGCCCAGCCAGCTGGTGTATCCGCCCTGCTCGTCAAACACTCTCCCGCCCGCGAAGTTGGCGTACAGGCGGGTCGCATACGCGCCGGAGGGCCGGTAGTAGGACGATTGATTGTGGTGGCCCTGCACGACGTAGGCGCTGCCATGGTCGAGCCTCGATCCCGCCGTGGCCGTGGTGCCACCGGTGGCCTCCCAATCGATCTGCAGCGGATAGTGGAAGCGCTCACGGTCCAATGCGAGCACGGTTCCGCCAAGCTCGCGCAGGACGGTGCGGTTCGTCGCGCTATCCATGTCCAGGTTCTGCGCATACGTATGGTTCGGTAGCGACGTGATGCCCACCAGACGAATGAGCTGCGCGCTGGTCAACAGTTGATCCTGGGTCACGGTGGTGGTGATGCGACCGCGCGAGGTGTTCACGTAGCCCGCGATCTGGAAACTGCGGCGGAACTCGCGCAGCACATCGCCGGTTACCGTGTCCGCCTGGGTCTGCCACTGGTTACGCAGGTAAGTTTGCTGGACATTGGTCCCGACCAGCGAGTTTCGCGTTACCTGGCCACTCACCTGCGTTGATCCGTGATCGAGATAGAGCAGCAACTGGCCGCGCACGAACGGGCCACCCATCAGTGTTTCGCCATCGGCGAACTGGAACGATATCGCGTGGTCGGCGCCATTGCTGAGTAAGCCGGCAAACGGCGTCAGATCGACACGGAAGGGCAAGAGGTTGATCGATTGCGGCGTGGGCACCGGGACGTCCACAGTGCGTTCAAAGTGGAGATTCAGGTCGCTGTTCAACCATGGATACACGGGTGCGACGCCGGCGGGCTGCCCATCGAGCAGCACTACCACATCGCGATATCCCGTACCGGCACAGCCTTGCGGGTCGCCGAGACCGGGGTCTGCGTAGTCGCCCAAAGCCAAAGGTGTCGAGACCAGCAGCGGGAAGTCGAGTGCCGCGGACGGCGGCACGCAACTGAACCACGGCTGCGGCTGCTGCGCGTAGACGTCCAGATACGCGCGCTCGATGTTACGAGGCAGGGCCGGAGAGAGAACGAATGCGCCGTGGTCGTGCGCCGGATACACCGCATCGGGAACTGTCGCGGCGCCCTGCGCGGCAATGACGGGGTAGAAGATCAGTCGCGCCGTTGCATGGCCCGACACACAGCCGCACGCATCCCGGAAGTAACCATCGGTCTGCATCAGATATCCGGGGCGTGCGGTACGCATCAGCGCGCTGTAGTCCGTGACGTCGCGCTCCACGCGCCATCTGCTCTGCCCTGCATTGAACTGTGCGCCACCGACGAACAGTTCCGTCGCCCAATCCAGATTGCGCCGCTCGTCCGCCAGCGAGATCGTGATGTTGATGACATCGGTAGTACCGGGACCGGTGAGATCGACGCTCAGAATGACCTTGGCCCAAGGCCCCGGGCAGTTCGCCGGCGGGGTGTACTCGAACTCGCGGAAAAGCCCGGCATCGCTGCTGTTATCGATCCTGACATCGCGGAACAGCTCGACCACGCAAGGCGTCTGTGCAAGCCTGGGCAGGCGCGGCTCCACCGACAATGGATTCATGGGCTGCGAACCGGCGACACCCGTAATCGCCGCCAACGCCGTGCCGATGACGATGCCGAGTAGCCAGTGGATTCGTGTTTGCGCGCTCATCGTCCGAGCCCTCACTACGGCGGTCCCGGCAACGTCGGATGGCGTGGATTGCGTCGAGCGGGCGCAGCCTAACGGCGCCCCACCGGGTCGCCCGACCTTCCGCCGCTCCTTGTGGAGAGTGCGTGAGATTTTTCTGTATGGCCGCAGCTGCGCCCGCAGATCGAACGATGGCAGATCATCGCTTCGCACCATCGCTACATCACTTAACGCGGGTGACCACGTCAGTTCATGAATCGACGCGTGCGCGCAGTCGAGAATGACGCGATGCGCTTGGCAGGTGCTGTCCGCTAACGGCCAGAAGCGGACACGCGTCAGGGTGACGGCGCCCGGTCTGGCTTCACCTCTGACGTCTGTAGCTCACGATCGAACTCGCCACCTTCAACCGACGCTTCCAAGAAGTACTCACACATTTCCACCTTCAATGAATCAAAGGCAGCGCTTGGTGTCGTCGGCCAGATGGCGGCGGCTCCTTGCCACGCCGCAGAAGGCACAACGTGCTTGTGGCGCTCTTTCAATGCAGAAAAGGCCGATTCAATCTGTTGAGCACGCTCAGGAAACTTTCTTGAGCAGTCGTGCGCAACCCCGTACACCGCGGAAGTGATCATTGTCCTCTGGTCAGTCGCCCAACTCTGAGCGCACGCCACGAACATGGCCCCGGAGCTAGCGGCGACCAAGCTGACTGTTAACGTCCAGGCGCGGGAGATTCGGGGCGGGCGCATGTCATGCAGCATAAGGTGTTGCGGCAGTGATCGAATGTCCGCTTTGGGTCGAACGCGGACATTAGCATCGCCATAGCGGCCTCGTCCGGCCGAACGTCCGCTCTCGGCCAGGAGCGGACGCACCTTCGATGCCTGATCCCATCCGAATCGTGTAGCGGTTTCGACGCGAGTGACATGTCAGGTCTCTTCGTCGTCGATGTCGTGCCCGAACCAGACACCACCGATCGCACCGAGCAGGCTTGCCATGCCCAGCATTGCAAACCCGCCATCCCGCAATTTGGGCCCCAGCAACTCCGGAGCGAACAGCAACATGCAACAAACAAAGAACGCAAGCATCACGGCCATCCCGATCAGTGCGTCGCCAGCGGCGCCGAAGCGCCGATGAAGTCCTTTTCCGGACCAGACCATCACGCCACCAAGAAAGCCCATGCAAAAGGTGGCGACGACAAGCCGAAGATGTCGGCCCACGGTGTCGGTCCGTCGATGCCACGGATGAGCGCCGTGACGGCATTGGACATCGTGGCCCCCAAAAGAACAGTGCCGCCAATCAGTCCGCTTATCCACCAGCGCATGATTACCAATCTCCTTATAAGTCCAAGGCTTCGCACGTACTATTCTGCCGACTGGAGAATGCCACAAGAATCCTTCCCCGCCCTCTCATTCCTCAGATCCACCTTGGACGGCCAACCCACCTCAATGTCCGCTATCGGCCATAAGCGGACATGGTCAGCGAACGCTGAAGGGTCGTTGCAGCGCCGAGTTCACTTCCTCACTTAGGCCCGGTTGCCGCGCGATAGATTCGCGAACCGCCCCAGCCATGACTTGGTCCGGATCAAGCCACGACAATTTGACGAGTTTTACGAGCGTTTCTGTGGGCGCGTTCTGCCTGAGCCACCACTGAAAAACGCCGTGGCGATCATGCTCTGCTGCCTCTTCATGGCCCGGCTCATACATCGCCGACTGCTCACTTACGAACGCGCGTGGAAGCATGTCCCAAGCTTCCCACTCCGACGGAAAATTCATCAACGTCAGGTAGCGGCTTAGCTCCATGCTTTGTTCTCCAGTCGCAGATACGTCCGCTTTGGGTCGAAAGCGGACATTAGCAGCCGGCTGCCGGCCGTGCCGGCCCAACGTCTCCTAACGGCCAGGAGCGGATGTTCGACAAATAATGCGGCACGGGGGAAACGAAGTGTCAGACGCCATTCAACGGCGTTCTCGACCAAACCGGAACGTACTGCTTGCAGGTCCAAGACTCCCCGAACCAGCAGGCCCGGATTGCCACGTAGGTTCCCGGCTTGGAACACGCGCCGACTATGGTGCACTGGCCCGAGAAAGCGATGGACTCGCCCGGGGCAAGCTTTGCATTCTGGACCATCAGGGCCATTCCTTCCGGCGATTCCGGGAATGGCTCAGGGGATGGCGAGCGAACGGTGTGAAACGTCAGGTACGGGGTGAGATACAGGATCGGCCGAGCGGTGCCGTTGCGCAGCTCGATGACGTAGTTCCCTGTAACGCGGTCATAGGAACGGACCGAAAGCGTGATTCCCTCAGAGAGTGGCGGCGACGTGATGCAGCCTGCCAGCAGATATGCCAACGCGATCGTCAGAAGTTTTTTCATGCGCGAGTACGGCGACGTCCGCTTTGGGTCGAAAGCGGACATTAGCATCGCCGCAGCGGCCTCATCCGGGCAAACGTTCGCTATAGGTCAGAAGCAGACGTTGACGCAGCGAAGGTATCTACGGCTTGCTCTTGAGCCATCGCTGCCTCAGGTAGAAAGTCAGAAGCAGGATTCCGCCGATCGCGATTCGCGGAGCGATGGCCGCTGTATCTGAAAGCGCAATGTCGCCACGGATGTCCACAACCAGCTTGGCTACGGCAAACAGGAAGAGCGGGATCAACCCCCAGCGCACTGCTGCCCACCCCATTCGATCCGGCGTAAGGACGATGGCGAGCAGCGCCAGCATCGGCGCCAACATGAAGATTTTTCCCCACGTGGTCAGGTAAGACCTGTCCCACCAGCCGTACCCAAGCCAGGAAATCAGCGCAAAGAAGAGTGCCAGGACTCTCAGCACAACCAGGGCATGCTTCATTGCGGACAGGATCTCTCTGATGACTGCTTTGGGTCGGAAGCGGACATTAGCATCGCCGATCCGCCGCGTCCGGTTGAACGTCCGCTATCGGCCAGAAGCTGACTCCGGCAGAACCTTATGAGTGTGCTTCCGCCCACGACTCATTGCTTCGATACCGCCCGAGACCTAAGGCGTCGAATTCATCTTCGCCATCCGTCGCGGCCACGCCGATATGCCTCAAAGCGCGACTAATGGGCGAGTCCGGCCATGGGGACTTGTTGTCCTCATCGTCACCGATGTTGAGAACGACCTCACCGTCGACCCAAACCAATGCATCCTGGCCACCAGTACCGCCGTGTATATATGTCGCGACGTACACAATCGGCCCCTCGCGCGATAGCTGTGAAGCCAAGCCGGCCAAGCCCGGGCCGATCTCGCCGGAGTGTGGAAGCACAGGAGGCGCTGGCCCGAATTCGCTTTCGCGAAGCTCCACCTCGACCGGGGCAGTGATGGCGATCAACGCAAGCCCTTGGGGAAGCGCGCATACAACTGCCGATGGAAGGCGGTTGCAGACGTCCGTGAGGGTGGATGACGGACCGATTAGGGCTTGAATCCAATGCATAGGACGCCAGTCTTAGTGAGGTTCGCCCCAATTACGCGATGTCCGCTTTGGGTCGGAAGCGGACATTAGCATCGCCCCAGCGGGCTCGTCCGGCCGAATGTCCGCTATCGGCCAGGAGCGGACATCAGTCGGCCCGGCTCAGCAGGACTCCGTGCGGCCTGCTGACGCCCGCCAGCAACAAGGAGTCAAGATAGGTCGGGTCATGCCAGTCGTCCCAAGGCGCGAGGCAGTGGTACGCCGCCAAGAGCGCCTGGGCATTGCGGGATCCAGTGACTTTCACACCAACCCAGTGCAATGCGCGATACGCCTCGTATGGCCACTCCTCGCGCGGCAGCACAACAGGGGCGCTTGCTTTGACGGGCCATGCACCGCTCTTCAGCAAATCCGGAGTGGTCAACAGCGCGGCGATGGGATCGGGCGCGCCCGACAGGACTCCGGCGTCGACGGTTGCGGCGAGGAACACGCAGCCTACGGAGTTCAGAGCATCGGGTTCCAGGCTCAGTACCTGGCCGACGCCCATCGAACCGTCAGGAAGCGGTACGCCAAACACGTCGCCGGGTGCGAATGGCTGAGTCATGACGGAGTTTGCTTCGAAGATTGGTTTGGACGCCGCGCCTCCAATCGTCCCCTGGCGCAACGACCGCTTCGGGTCGAAAGCGGACATTAGCACCGCCCCGCTCGATCGAACATGCCGGCTAGATCAGCCTGATCTTGCGGAACTTCATATCGCGCAGCGCGTGGTCCAGGTCGTCGCACAGGCGCTGGAAGACGGTCACCAGCGCACTGGAGGACAGTTCCAGCTCCTCGGCGTCATGGTCGATGCGCGCGGCGCTCAGGCGGGCCAATAGCAGCA
>Ga0209050_1002919_pt1 | contig 13397 bp, 14 predicted proteins | sample Araplavi_mTSA_r2_FD_184276 | JGI IMG/M metagenome (GOLD analysis project Ga0209050, IMG submission 184276) | Arabidopsis root microbial communities from North Carolina, USA - plate scrape MF_Cvi_mTSA_r2 (SPAdes) (version 2) | ecosystem: Host-associated > Plants > Roots > Endosphere | place: USA... | reverse complement strand
GAAATTCAGCAGGCTGCCCGCCAGCACCAGGTGGCCGGTGGAAGAAATCGGCAGGAATTCGGTAAATCCTTCGACCAGACCCATGATCAGAGCCTTCAGCGCGAGAACGATATCCATTGTGATTTTGCTAAGTGTGTCGGTGGGCGGACGCGGGCGGGATGCTGCGCGGGCACGAAGCTTACCATGAGCGGGCCCCAGCGATGCACTTGAGTCAAGGGTAGCGCCCTTGGCGGGGCGCCGGTTTGCGCTGCGTCAGGAGTGGACGCGCACCAGGCGGCTGCTGGCGGCGACCAGCAACAGCGCCCCGCCGAGGGCGGCAAACGCCAGCTCCAGGCTGGTCAGGTGGGCCATGAAACCGATCAGGGCCGGGCCGGCCAGGACGCCGGCGTAGCCGATGGTGGTGATGGCGGCGATCGCCAGGCTGGCGGGCATGGCGCGCTGGTTGCCGGCGGCAGTGAACAGGATCGGTACGATATTCGAGGCGCCCAAGCCGACCAGCACGAAGCCGGCCAGGGCCGCGGCCGGCGACGGCGAGGCCACTGCCGTGAAGAAGCCGGCGGCAGCGCACAGTCCGCCCGCCAGCAGCACGCTGCGCCCGCCGAAACGGCGCACCACGCGGTCGCCGGTCAGGCGGCCGACGGTCATGGCGACGGCAAAGGCGGCGTAGCCGAGGCCGGCGCGGCCTTCCTGCAGCCCGCGCTCGGCGGTCAGGAACACGGCGCTCCAGTCCAGCATGGCGCCTTCGGCCAGGAAGACGATGAAGCACAGGACGCCGATGAAGATCACGGCGCCGTGCGGCATGACGAAGGTCGGCGTATCGCCGTCGCGCGCTTCCGGCTGGTGCAGCAGGTCCGGACTGGCGCGCCACAGCAGGACGGCGCTCAGCGCGACGATGGCCAGGCAGGCGCCCAGCGGTCCGCTGCCAAGCCACAGCAGCAGGGCCATGCCGCCGGCGCCGGCAAAGCCGCCCAGGCTGAACATGCCGTGGAAGCCGGACATCAGCGCACCGCCGCTGGCCTTTTCGACAATCACCGCCTGCACGTTCATTGCCACGTCCATGGTGCCGAGCGAGGCGCCGAATATGAACAGCGCCAGCCCAAGCAGCAGCGGGGTCGGCGCCAGGGCCAGGGCCGGCAGCGACAGGCAGACCACCAGCGCCGACCACAGCACCACCTTGCGGCAGCCAAAGCGCGCCGCCAGCGCGCCGGTCAGCGGCATCGCCAGCAGCGAGCCCAGGCCGAGGCAAAGCAGCAGCAGGCCAAGCGGGCCTTCCGCCAGCTGCAGGCGCTCCTTGGCGTACGGCACCAGCGGCGCCCAGGCGGACATGGCAAGGCCCGCAGTCAGGAAGGCGAGGCGGGTGGAGCGGCGGTGGCGGTGGTCGATGGTTTGGTTCATGGCTGAAGATTCTAGCATGGAACCGTTTCCATCATCGCCGTCAGGGCGCGGTGGCGCGTTCCAGCGTGGCCAGCCAGAGCATGGCCTGTTCGCGCGTGTCGCCGCACATTTCGGCCGAAGGCTGAAGCCCGCCGCAAAAGGCCGGGCGTTCCGGCTTGCCAAAGATCTTGCAGAGGTTGTCGTCGCCCAATTGGACGCAGCGCACCCCGGCCGGCTTGCCGTCAGGCATTCCGGGAATCGGGGACGTGATCGAGGGCGCCGTGCAGCAGGCGCCGCAGGCAGGGCGGCATTGGAAACTCATGATGGGGCGATATTTTACCGCTTCGGCCAGCCCAGCCAGCGCATGGCCTGCTCGCGCGACGCGCCGCACACCGCCTCGTCGGCCACGAATTCGACGCACACGCGGGGGCGTTCGGGCAAGCCATACAGCTTGCAGCGCCGTTGTGAATCGAGCTGGATGCAGGGCACGCCGGCCGGCTTGCCTTCAGGCATGCCGGGAATCGGGCTGGAGATTGCGGGTGCCGTACAGCAGGCACCGCATTGTGGACGGCACGGGATCGGGGTGCGGTTCACAGCCGTGCTGGCGGCTTGCCTTGCTAATGGATAACGTGGTGCGTGCGGCCGCCGAAGGCTTTGAGGGCGTCGGACAGCGACACTTCGATCTGTCCCAGGTGGGCGTCAGCCAGCACCCAGGGTTCGCCGTCGGCGGCATGGCGCTTGGCCACTTCGCGTTCGACCATGGCCGCCATACGCTCGTGCAGCACTTGCTCGTAGCGCGGCGAATCCGGATTTCCGGCTTGGGCACGGGCATACATGTCCGCCCCTTCCCAGAGTTCCTGGATGCGCTCATCCCCAAGTCCGGAGGCGGCTGCCAGGACTTGCAAAGTTGTCTTGTTATGCATTTTTACTCTCCCAGACACGTTCTTTGACGCGTACTTAGCAGTAAATACCTAATTCTCACGAATTACCAATCATTTCTAAGAAGTGGATCTTTATAACAACAGTCGTTGCTCTTCTGGCTAGATTGTTGGCCAACTGCAGTCTGTTAGAATGGCGCACGTTATGTGATTGGTGCCTTCCTGCAAGCCTGCCGGGAGGTGAAACGGGAAGCCGGTGCCGCGCGGGATAGCCATCTTGCGCCAGTCCGGCGCAGCCCCCGCTGCTGTAAGCCGGACGAAGCTGGCCAACGCCACTGTGCATCGCACGGGAAGGCCAGGCCAGCGGAGGATGAAGGCGAGCCAGAAGACCGGCCAGTCACTTTTGATTGTGCGAAGCCCGGGGTGTGGTTTTGCGTGCTCGGAATCCTGCTGTGCCTACCACTACCTTTGCCCGGACCATTGCGGTCCTGCTATGTGCGTTCGCTTGCGCGCCTGCCAATGCGGCCGTGCTGTTTGCCATCGTCACCGAGCGCGCCGCGCCCACCGCCATCGAGGCGGCCCACCGTCACCTGGCCAGCCATCCCCAGGACCGCATCGTGCTGCGCACCCCCGCGCAGTGGATGGCGGCCGACGACAGGCAGGCGGGCCAGTGGCTGGCGCAGGCCGACAGCATCCTGGCGGTATCGCTGTTCGGCGACCCGGCGCGGCGCCTGAAGGAAGCCTTGCCGCGCCACGCCCGCCCGCAGGCGGCGGTGCTGGCGATGAACGGCGATGCGACGCTCAGCCTGCTGTCGCGCGGACGGCAGGGCAGCCTGCAGGGCTTTTCGCCGGAAACGCTGCGCCAGCTGTCGACCGAGCAGCCGCCGGAAGCGGCGCTGCAGGCGTCGCGGGCGCGGCCGGCCGCGGCCCAGTGGCTGGCCGCGCGCCAGGTATGGCAGGCCGGTGGCCGCGACAACACGGCGGCCCTGTTTGCGCACCTGCTCGACCCGTCGCGCGCCCTGGCCGAGCCGCAGCCGGAACCGACGCTGCGCCTGCGTGCCGGCCAGCGCGAGCTGCACGACGCGGCGGCATGGGGCAGGGCGGCGCAACTGGGCCTGCAGGCGCGCCCGACGGTGGTGGTGCTGGACCTGTCGAACATGGATGGCGCGGTGCCCGATGCCGTCTGCAGGCAGGTCGAGCGCAATGGCCAGCAATGCGTGCAGGTGCTGCCGCGCTGGGGCGGCGCCTCGCGCGAGGCGCTGGAGCGCTTGCCGGAACTGATCGCGCCCGCCGTGCCGGCCGCCATGGTGGTGCTGCAGGACTTTGTGGTGGGCGCCGCCGAAGGACGCGAAGCCGTCAGCGAGGCGTTCAAGAAGCTCGACATCCCGCTGTTCAAGGCGATCCGGCTGTCCGACCGCACCGCCATGCAATGGCGCCTGTCGCCGGACGGCTTGCCGCCGGATTCGGTGCAGTACCGCGTGGCGCTGCCGGAATTGCAGGGCGTCGGCCAGCCCATCGTGGTGGCGGCATTGGGCGAGCCGCAGCGCGACAAGCTGACCGGCATCGAGAACCGTCCGCCGGTGGTGCTGGCGGCGGAAGCGGAGCGCCTGGCGGCACGCGTCGAGCGCTGGCTGGCATTGCGCGCCAAGTCCAACCGCGACAAGCGCGTGGCGCTGGTCTACTACAACCACCCGCCGGGCCGCCAGAACATCGGCGCCGACAACCTGGACGTGCCGGCTTCGCTGTTCGACATGCTGCATGCACTGAAGGACGCCGGCTACACGGTCGGCGAACTGCCGGCCACGCCGGAAGCGCTGCTCGACCGCATCATGGCGCATGGCGTCAACCTGCCGGAGGACCGCGGCGCCTTGCGCGAGCTGGCCGGCTCCGTGAACAGCGTCAGCGCCGCCGATTATGCGAAATGGTTCGCGACGCTGTCGCCGCGCGTGCAGGGTGAAATGACCAGCGGCCTGCTGGGCCGCCTGCATGCCGACGTGCTGGAAGCGGAAGCTGCCGGCGAATGGCTGCTCGGCCGCAAGCAGGCGGACGTCGTCATCAAGGAACTGCAGCACCTGGTGGAGGGCGCCGATCATCCGCAACGCGAGGCGGCCATCCGCGACCTGGCGGCGCTGGCCGATGGCTACGCAGCCTGCCTGCAGGCGAAGGCGCCGCGCCGCTGCGCTGCGCTGGAACCGCTGCGGCGCCGCGTGGCGTCCTACGGCATCGAGGGCTTGAAGGGTTGGGGGCCGGCACCGGGCAAGATCATGGTCGACAGCGGCAAGCTGCTGGTGCCGGGCATCCAGTTCGGCAACGTATTCATCGGGCCGCAGCCGCCGCGCGGCTGGGAAGTGGACGAAGAGCTGCTGCATGCGAATACCAGCGTGCCGCCGCCGCACCAGTACCTGGCTTTCTACCACTGGCTGCGCGACCGCTTCAAGGCCGATGCGCTGGTGCATGTCGGCCGCCACTCGACCTACGAGTTTTTGCCCGGAAAGGCGGTCGGCTTGTCGGCCGACGACTTTCCCAGCCTGATCGCGGGCGACCTGCCCGGCATCTACCCCTATATCGTGGACGGCGTCGGCGAAGGCACCCAGGCCAAGCGGCGCGGCCTGGCGGTGATGGTTGACCACCTTACGCCGCCGCTGGCATCCACGCCGCTGTACGACGAACTGCTGTCACTGCGCCAGATCGTGGAGAGCTACGAGGCCGCCAGCTCCGACACGCTGAAGGCAAAAGCCGCGCAGCTGATGCGCGAGCGCGTGGTGGCCCTGAACCTGAAGGCGGAACTGGAAGCGTCGATGGCCGACGTGCTGGCGGTGCGCGGCATCGGCTTCGACGCGGCCGACGACGACCTGCTGGCGCACGAAGTCGGCCACTACCTGACCAAGCTGCAGGAAAAATTCATGCCGCACGGCCTGCACATCTTCGGCCGTCCATGGAAGCAGGAATCCATCGACCTGATGCTGGAATCGATGAAGAAGGGCGGCATCGACGACCCTGAGGTGGCGCGCAAGCTGGCCGCTTCGCCGCCCAATGAGATGCGCGCGCTGCTGGCGGGCCTGGACGGCCGCTTCATTGAGCCGGGCAAGGGCAATGACCCCTTGCGCTCGCCGGAAGCGCTGCCGACGGGCCGCAATTTCCACGCGGTCGACGGCGATATCCTGCCCACCAGAATCGGCTACCAGATGGGCTCCAGCCTGGCGGCCAAGGCTGCGGCGCGCGAGCGCTCCGATGCCGGCAGCGAAGGCATCCTGCTGTGGGCGTCGGACGCGGTGCGCGATGAGGGCGTGATGGTGGCGTTTGCGTTGGCGATGATGGGTGCCGAGCCGGTATGGAATGCGCGCGGCATCGTCAACGATGTGCGGCTGGTGCCGGGCGCCGTGCGGCGCGATGCGCTGGTGACCACGTCCGGCCTGTTTCGCGACCTGTATCCGAACCTGATCCGTCTGATTGACCGCGCCGGGCGCATGTCGCTGGCTGCTTCCGCCGCCGGCATCGCCGAGCAGGAGCCTGGATTGCGCGAGGCGTTGGAATCCGCGCTGGCGCCGCTGGGCAGCAGCGCCGGCGGCGGCAGCATTGGTGCCAGCGCCGCCTGGGGCCGCGAGCCGACAGCGAACAACCGCGTGGCGCGTGAATGGCTGGTGCGCGTGCGCGCGCTGCAAGCGAGCGGCATGCCGCTGGCCGACGCCGGCCGCGCAGCCGCCCAGCGCATCTTCGGCGACGCTCCTGGCGCTTACGGCGCCGGCGTCAACCGCCTGACCGAGCGTTCCGGCGCCTGGCGCGAGCGCGACGAGATCGGCAAGGCCTATCGCAACCGCATGGGCCACGCCTATGGCCTCGATGCGAGCGGCGAGGCAAACCATGCGGCCTTCGACGTGGCGCTGGACGGCATCACGCGCACTTACCACGGCCGCGCCAGCAACCTGTACGGCCTGCTCGATAACAATGACGCCTTCGATTACCTGGGCGGCCTGTCGCTGGCCGTCGAGAGCCGCACCGGCCGCGTGCCGGAAGCGCTGATCCTGCAGCATGCGCAACCGGGGCGTGCCGACGTTGAGCCGCTGGCCTCCGCCATGCTGGGCGAACTGCGCGGCCGTTTCCTCAACCCGGCCTGGATCAAGCCCCTGATGGGGCACGGCTACGCGGGCGCCCGCACCATGGGACAGGAGTTCCTGGAGAACCTATGGGGCTGGCAGGTCACGCGCCCGGACCTGGTGAAGAACTGGGCCTGGGATGAAGTGAAGTCGGTCTACTTCGACGATGCGCATAAGCTCGGCCTGCCGCAATTCCTCGGCCAGCGCCACAACGCGCACGCCAAGGCGCACATGCTGGCAATCTTCATGGTGGCGGCCGAGAAGGGCTACTGGAAAACCGACGACGCCACCATCAGGAAAATGGGCGGCGAACTGGCTCGCCTGGTCGCCGGCAACGGCTTGCCGGGCAGCGGCCACACCGCGCCCGACCACCCGATGTGGCAATGGCTGTCGCCGCAGCTCGATCCAGCCGACGCTCAGGCCTTGGCCAGCACCCTCGCCAAGGCACGCGGTGATGCACAGGCCGCCGAGGCGTACGCCACTGCCGTTCCGGCCGGCGGCAACGCTGCCGTCGCCGCCCAACCGGCCGCCGCGCCGGCCAACGCCGCTACCGCGCGGGCCGAAGCCACAGCGGACGCCGCCGCACGCAACGGTGCCGTGCCGGACGCAACGCGCCCAGCGCAGCAACGACGCACCACGCAGGACGCGGCCGAGATGGGCGCCGTTGCGCGCGCAAATGCCCAGCCGGCGCAGCCGCGCGCCTACGAGCTGCGCGACCTTTCCGAACCCAAGCAATCCCCCGCCGAGCGCGCCATGCGCCTGCTCGCCCTGTTGGCCGCACTGGCCGCCGGCCTGGCCCTGTTTGCGCTGGGCGTGCATCGCGGCACCCAGACACCCATCCTCAAAGGAGCACACCAATGATCGACAACCAAACCTACGCCTGGCTGCACGACGGCGTCAGCTACCTCCTCGCGCCGGCGCTGCTGGCACTCCTCGTCGCGTGCGCCATTGCGGCGGTGGAGGCCGGCATCGCCGCCGGCGAACGTTTCAGCGGCCTGAAAAAACTCCGCGCCGCCGGCAACGCCGCCCACATCCAGGCCCTTGCCCGTCATCGCCTTGAGCGCGCCGACCTGCTGGCCCGCATCCCTCCGATGCTGGGCCTGATGGCCACCATCATCCCGCTCGGCCCGGGCTTGGCGGCTCTTGGCCAAGGCAATCCGGCGCAATTGGCCAGCGCCGTGACGGTCGCTTTCGACGCCACGGTGCTTGGACTGGTTGCCGGCATCGCCGGCCTGGTGATCGGCAAACTGCGCCGCCGCTGGTACGAAGAAACGCTCGACGCCATGGAGCATGCGGCATGAGGGACCAGGCCCAAGCCCCCGGCAACGCCGCCGCCGCCATCCCGGCCCGCAAGCGCCTGCGCCTGTACCGGCACCTCGATTCGCGCTTCGACGACAGCGACGAAGACCCGCGCGCCAGCCTGGTCAACCTGGTCGACGTGATGCTGGTGTTCGCCTGCGGCCTGATCGCCGCCATCGCCGGCAGCCAAGGCGCGCTCCAGCACAAGCCGGTGGAGAAGGGCCGCCAGATCGAGCGGCCCGCCGACGGCGTGACGCAAGCCGGCAGCGGCTACGACCGCGTCGGCGAAGTATTCCGCGATCCGAAGACCGGCCAGCTGGTGTTGATCGAACCCGCAAAGTCCGGAGCGGCCCCGCGCCCTTAGGCGTACGTGAGGATGTCCTTCTGCACGCGTTCCAAATGCTGGCGCACATAAAAGCGCGCCGCCTCCTGGTTGCCGCTGGCGATGGCTTCGTAGATCAGGCGGTGTTCGTAGACGTACAGGCGGGCGCGCGCCGGATCGTGGATACCGGTATCGCGCAGCTGGCGCCATAGCGGCTCGTCGACCGCGCCGGCGACGACGCCGGCGATAGCGATCATGACCGGGTTGCCGCTCATCGCTGCAATGCGCTGGTGGAACTGGCGGTCGAATTCATTCCATTGCTGGCGCGCCCCGGCGTCGGCCCAGTCGCTGATGGCCTCCATCTGGTCCAGCAAGGTTTCCATTTCCCGATCGCGCTTGCCCACCGCCGCCGCAAATTCGGCAATCAGCGGTTCGATGGCCAGGCGCGCGGCCAGCGTTGCGCTGGGACTGGTATCGGCCGCCAGCGGCGTGCCAGCCGCGCGAATCGCTTCCAGCGCCCCCGGCAGCACATAGGTGCCGGAATTGGGCCGGGTTTCCAGGATGCCGCGGTTGACCAGGGCCGCAATCGCCTCGCGTACCGTGGCGCGCCCCACGCCCAGCGCCAGCGAAAGGCTGCGTTCCGCCGGCAGGCGCGTGCCCGTTGCATATTCCCCGGCCAGCACCATGCCTTGGAGGCGGTCGGCGACGATCTCGTACAGTTGCGGTGCCTGCAGGGCGGAAGCGAGTTTGCTCATTTTGGTCTTTTTAATAATCCAATGTGGTTATAATTTGAACCAATTTTACCAAGCCTGCTGCCGACCATGCTGACCTTTTCCCGCACCATCCACACCATCGACGCCCACACCGGCGGCGAACCGTTGCGCATCCTGACGAACGGCCTGCCAGCCGTTCCCGGCGCGACCATCCTCGAGAAACGGGCGTGGCTGAAGGAGCACCGCGACGACCTGCGGCGCTTCCTGATGAATGAACCGCGCGGCCATGCCGACATGTACGGCGCCTACCTGCTGCCGCCAGTCACGGCGGACGCGGATTTCGGCGTCGTCTTCATCCACAACGAAGGCTATAGCGATATGTGCGGGCACGGCATCATCGCCCTCGGCAAGGTGCTGGTGGAGATGGGGCAGGTCGAGCGCCAAAGCCCGGTCACCCGGATCGGTTTCGATACGCCGGCCGGCTTCATCGAAGCGCGCGTGGCGTGGGATGGCCAGCGCGCCGGCGAGGTGACCTTCAAAAACGTGCCGGCCTTCATTCTGGCGCGCGACCTCGAAGTGGAAACGCCGGGCTTTGGCCGCATCATTGGCGACATCGTGTTCGGCGGCGCCTTCTATTACTACATCAACGGCGCGCAGGCCGGGCTGGAGGTGCGGCCGGAACAGGTGCGCGCCCTGATCCAGCTTGGCGCTGAAACCAAGGCCGCCGTCATCGCCAGGGCGCACATTCGCCATCCCCTCGAGCCGGGCCTGGACCAGCTGTACGGCACCATCATCGACGGCGCGCCGAACCGCCCCGGCGTGGACCAGTCGAACGTCTGCATCTTTGCCGACCGCGAGGTGGACCGCTCGCCCACCGGCACCGGCACTTCCGGCCGCGCGGCCCAGTTGTTCCTGCGCGGCCAACTGCCTCTGGGACAGTCCTATGTGAACGGCAGCATCGTCGGCAGCGCCTTCACCGTGCGCGTAACCGAAAAGGTGAAAGTGGGCGAGTTCGACGGCGCTATTACCGAAGTCACAGGCAGCGCCCATATCAGTGGCTTCAACCAATGGGTGCTGGAAGACTCCGACCCGTTCCCGACCGGCTTCTTCTTCCGCTGACGCCATGCAGATCTTCGATCCCACGCAAACCGCCCAGGCCTTGCCCTACGACCGCCTGGTCGACGCACTGGCCCAAGCCGCCAATGAACTGGCCGCAGGCATCATCAAGGCGCCGGAACGACTGGCGGTCGGGATCGATGCAGGCGGCACCTTGCTTTGCATGCCTGCAGTCGCCCCCGACATTGGCGTCACCAAACTGGTTACCGTCCACACCGGTAATGCGCGGCATGGATTGCCCGCGATCCAGGGCGAAGTGGTGGTGTTCGATTCCGCAACCGGCAAGCGCCTCGCGCTGCTGGACGGGCCTGCTGTTACCCAGCGCCGCACCGCAGCCATGTCCCTGCTCGGGATCCGCGCGCTGGCGCCGCGCAAGCCCGCAACGGTGCTTTTGATCGGCACCGGCGCGCAGTCGGCGGCGCACGCCGAGGCGCTGGTCGACTATTTCGGCGTGACTGAACTGCATGTCGCGGGAAGCAGTGCGGCAAAGGCGGTGCAATTTGCCGCCGTGCTGCGCGCGCGCCATCCCGGCGTGAGCATCGTCCCGGTCGGCGAGGGCGAGCTGGCGCAGCATGCCGCAGCGGCTGACGTGGTCATTGCGCTGACCACCGCGCGCCAGCCGGTCGTTCCCGCGACTTTGCCGCCGCATACGCTGGCTATCGGTGTGGGCGCATTCCGCCCGGGCATGGCCGAACTGCCTCCCGCATTGCTGCATGCCCGCCAGGTCGTGGTGGACGACCTGGCCGGTGCGCGGCACGAAGCCGGCGACCTGCTGCAAGCTGCCATCGCCTGGGATCGGGTGCTGCCGATTGCCGACATCCTCGCCCACGCCGCGCCGCACAGGCCGCTGGCTCCGGTCTTTAAAACGGTCGGCCAGGCAGCTTGGGATCTGGCGGCCGCCCGGGTAGTATGTGCGATTTGATAACAAGGCACAGGAATGGATTTGTTGCAGTCCTTCACAAGTAGCTCCCGCCGCCTCATCGTTACGTCAGCGGTCATCTGCGCGGGGATATTGATGGTGGCCGTATTGGTCTGCCAGCCCATGGTGGCCTCGGTGCCATCCACGCCACCCTCTGTCGATCCTGCCCGGCTCGAGGCACACGTGAAAAAACTGAGCGTCGATTTTTACCCGCGCTCGTTCGATCACGCCGCAAACCTGCAACGTACGGCGGCATACATCGAAGAACAGTTCAAGGAAGCCGGTGCGCAAGTATCTATCCAGGACGTGCTCGTCGACAAAGCACGGTACAAGAACGTCGTCGCCCGCTTTGGTCCCGAGCATGGACGCCTGCTGGTGATTGGCGCACACTACGACAGCCACGGCACACACCCGGCGCGGACGACAATGCCGGTGGCATCGCTGGCTTGCTGGAACTGGCGCACTTGCTGGGCCAGTCCGCACCAGGCCGCCCGGTCGAACTGGTGGCATACACCCTGGAAGAGCCGCCGCACTTCCGCTCACCCCACATGGGTAGCGTGTGGCATGCCCGCGCGCTGAAAGCAGAGGGGCGTGATGTGGAGTTGATGCTGTCGCTGGAGATGATCGGCTACTTTAGCGACAGTCCGGGAAGCCAGGCCTACCCGCTGGCCGCGATGAAGCTTGCCTACCCGGATCGCGGCAATTTCATCGCCCTGGTGGGGCAGTTTGGCGACTTTGGCCTTAGCCGTTCGGTGAAGGCTGCAATGTCGGGAGCGACGGACTTGCCTGTCTACTCGCTCAACGCGCCAGCCTTTGTGCAAGGTGTCGATTTTTCCGATCACCGCAGTTACTGGGCGCAGGGCTATCCCGCGCTGATGGTGACCGGCACGGCATTCATGCGCAATCGGAACTACCACCGCGCCGGCGATACGTTCGACAAGCTCGATTACAAGCGGATGGCGATGGTCGTGCAGTCGGTCTACGCGGTGCTCAGCCGGGGCTAAAGAGTTACGCCGTACTTGGCGTAGATTCTAGCGATGGCGCCCGAGCGCTTCATTGCCAGGATGGCTTCATCCAGTTCCGGTAACAAGGCTTTCTTGTTGGGGTGGATGCGCATCGATACATCAAACGAGCCCAAAACGTCACCGAGGACGAACTCCCGGTACTTGGGCACCAGGAGCATGTTGTATTGCGCGACCGCCTTGTTGATCAAGATCTGGTCCATCCGCCCGGCAGCGAGCATGGCCATGAGCTGCGCCTCGCTCACGGCGTCCGAGCGATGCACGAGGCCACTGTCAAACAATTCGCGCAAGTCCGGATAGGTGTACCCCCTGACCAATCCGATCGTCCTGCCACTCAGGTCTCTTGGCGTGCTGATTCGAAAGTGCTTGCCCGGGGCGAACACGAGCACGTCAACCACCTTCCCGAACGGCACTGAAAACTGGCCAGGAACCCGTTGCTTCTTTACCCAGCCGGGGAAGACACCAGGTTCCAAGTCGATCTGCCCCAGGTCGAACTCTTGGGCAAGGCGTGCGTAGGGAAAGTACCGAATCTGGAAGCGATGGCCGGTAATTTTGCTCAGCTCGTCCAGGATTTCCTGATAAATGCCCGCCTGCTCGCTTTCGATCATCATCGGCGGGTAATTGTAAAAGCCGACCCTGAGCGTGTCGGCGTGCGCGTCCGCACACCAGGCGGCAAACACAAGGCATAGCGCGTAAAAAAGGCGTCCCATGATCCTGGGTCGTGCGGAGTTGGGTTCGCATTCACTATTACGCCGCTACAAATCCAAGTCAAGACCTGAAACTTGACGCCGGCGGGCGCGGGAACTAAGATAACTGACTCATGAGTAAGTTACTGAAACGCAACTTTAAGTATGCAAGACCCGACTGATACCAAGCCCCGCTGGGAACGGCGCAAGGATGCGCGCCCGCAGGAATTGCTGGCCGCCGCGCTGGAGCTGTTCGTCGATCGCGGCTTTGCCGCCACCCGCCTGGAAGACGTGGCGCGCGCGGCGGGCGTCTCCAAGGGCACGCTCTACCTGTATTTCGAGAACAAGCAGGAACTGTTCAAGGCCGTGGTGCGCGACACCATCGTGCAGACCATCGGCCAGGCCGAAACCGATGCCGCCGCCGCCCGCGACATGCCGAGCGACGAGCTGCTGCGCCAGATGCTGCGCACCTGGTGGACCAAGGTCGGCGCCACCAAGGCCGCCGGCCTGGCCAAGCTGATGATGGCCGAATCGGGCAATTTCCCCGAACTAGCCCTGTTCTATAACGAAGAAGTCATCGAACGCGGCAGCGCGCTGCTGACCCGCATCCTGGAGCGCGGCGTGGCGCGCGGCGAGTTCCGGCCGCTCGACCCGGTCATGATGACCAATGTCCTGGTCGCCCCGGTGATGACGCTGATGATGTGGAAGCACAGCTTCTTCCCCTGCGAAACTCACGAAGGCATCGACGCCGACGCTTTCATGGACACCTTCCTCGGCCTGGTGCAGCTGGGACTGGCCCCGCAAAAACCAGCTTAAATTGCCGATTTTGGTCGTTCACCCCCCCAAATCTGCAGACTGTCGCAATTTCCCGCGATCCGTTGTCTTAATCGTTAATATGCCCACCTGACCAGACAAACGATAAAATGACGGATTATTTATCCCTCACCGAGTCAACAAAGATGAATATCGAACAA
>Ga0209050_1002918_pt1 | contig 13397 bp, 14 predicted proteins | sample Araplavi_mTSA_r2_FD_184276 | JGI IMG/M metagenome (GOLD analysis project Ga0209050, IMG submission 184276) | Arabidopsis root microbial communities from North Carolina, USA - plate scrape MF_Cvi_mTSA_r2 (SPAdes) (version 2) | ecosystem: Host-associated > Plants > Roots > Endosphere | place: USA... | reverse complement strand
TCCGGCAAGCTCGCGGTGGTCACGGCGCAGAACGCGCAGAACCTGCTGGCCCCGAAGGTCAAGGCCTTCTTCAGCACCAAGTCCAACATGCGCATCGAGCCGATCGAGCTCGACCTCGGCAGCGCCTACTGCCAGGACAAGGTGCTGCGCTGCGAATCGCCGGACGACTGGAAGTTCAAGGACCTCGACCGGCTGGCCGGCCTGCCGAAGGCTTGATCCCGATCAAGTCTGCGGCGTCGCGGACGCCGCAGACTTCCGCCACGGGCGCTACCGGAGACCTCGTGGACCTTGCACTGACGACCGCCCGCGACAGCGAGGCCCGCGATACCGCCGTGGGCACCGACACCGGCGCCGCGACGCAACGCGCCGGCCTGCAGCTCGCCGGCCTGCAGTGCGGCGCCTGCGCCGGACTGATCGAACAGGCGGTGCTCGCGGTCGACGGTGCCGGCCGGTGCAGCGTGAATGCCGCGACGCACGCTGCCAGCATCACCTGGGACCCGGCCCGCACCTCGCTCGACGCGCTGGTCGGCGCGATCCGCCGTGCCGGCTACGACGCCGCGCCCGACGCCCCCGCGCCGGCGCGCGCGCTGCGCCGGCGCGAATCGCGCGCCGCGCTGTGGCGGCTGTTCGTCGCCGGTTTCTGCACGATGCAGACGATGATGCTCGCGACGCCGCACTACGTCGCGGCGCCCGGCGAGCTCGCACCCGACATGAAGCAGCTGCTCGACTGGGGCGCCTGGGTGCTGACGCTGCCGGTGCTGTGGTGGTCGGCCGCACCGTTCTTCCAAGGTGCCTGGCGCAGCCTGCGCAGCGGCCGCATCGGCGCCGACGTCCCGGTGGCGCTCGGCATCGCGGTCACCTTCGTCGCGAGCACCGGCGCCGCGTTCGAGCCCGGCGGCCCGTTCGGCCACGAGGTCTACTTCGACTCGCTGACGATGTTCGTCACTTTCCTGCTCGGCGGCCGCTGGCTGCAGATGAAGGCGCGCCACCGCGCGGCCGAGGCGCTCGACGGTGCGCTGTCGGCACTGCCCGACAGCGCGCTGCGGCTGGCGGCCGACGGCTCGACCGAGCGCGTCGCGCGCGATGCGCTGCGGCCGGGCGACCGCGTGCAGGTGGCGCTCGGCGAGGCCTTCGCGGCCGATGGCGAACTGCTGCAAGGCCGCACGCAGGCTGACGAATCGCTGCTGAGCGGCGAAGCGCGGCCTGTCGACAAGCCGCCCGGCGCGACGCTGGTGGCCGGCAGCCTCAACATCGGCGCGCCGGTCGTGATGCGGGTCGATCGCAGCGGCGGCGACACCCGGCACGAGCGCATCGTCGCGCAGATGCACGAGGCGCTGGCCGGCCGGTCGCCGGCGGCCGATGCGGCGCAGCGCTGGGCCGCGCCCTTCCTGTGGTGCGTGCTGCTGCTGGCGGCCGGCGCCGGCGCGGCGTGGAGCGTGGTCGATCCGTCGCGTGCGGTGTGGGTGGTCGTCTCGGTGCTGATCGTCACCTGCCCGTGCGCGCTGTCGCTCGCGGCCCCGGCCGCGTTCGTGGCCGCCGCGCGCGGGCTGGCGCGGCACGGCGTGCTGCTGCAGCGGCTGGCGGCGCTGCAGGTGCTGGCGCGCGTCGACACGGTGTTCCTCGACAAGACCGGCACGCTGACGCAGCAGCAGCCGCGCTGCACCGCGCTGCGGGTGCTGGGCAGCCCGCGGGAATCCGAGACCGCGCTGCTGCAGCGCGCCGCGGCGCTCGCGCGCTGGTCGCGCCATCCGCTGTCGCAGGCGGTGGCCGCGCTGGCGCCGCACGACGGCATCGCGTGGTCCGAGGTCGGCGAGCACGCCGGCCGCGGCCTGTCGGCGCGCGACGTCGACGGCATCGAATGGCGGCTCGGCGCGGCCGACTGGGTCGGTGCACCGCCGGCGGGCGACGACCTGCTGCGCCTGTGGCTCGGCCGCGCCGGCCAGCCGCTGCTGTGCCTCGAATTCGACGAACAGCTGCGCGACGACGCGGTCGACGCGATGCGCGCGCTCGGCGCGGCCGGCTGGCGCCGCGTGCTGCTGTCGGGCGACACGGCGCGACGGGTCGAATCGATCGCCCGCCGCGTCGGCGCCGACGCGGCGATCGGCGCGGCCGACCCCGCCGCCAAGCAGGCCGCGGTGCAGCGCGAACAGGCGGCGGGCCGCTGCGTCGCGATGGTCGGCGACGGCATCAACGACGCCCCGGTGCTGGCGCAGGCCGACGTGTCGTTCGCAATGGGCCACGGCGCGCTGGTCGCACGCTCGAATGCCGACCTGGTCGTCGTCTCGAACCGGCTCGACGGCCTGGACGCCGCGCGCCGCACCGCCCTCCGCACGGTGCGCGTGGTGCGGCAGAACCTCGCGTGGGCGGCGCTCTACAACGCCGCCTGCATCCCGCTCGCGCTGGCCGGCTGGCTGCCGCCGTGGGCCGCCGGCCTCGGCATGGCCCTCAGCTCGCTGCTGGTCATCGCCAACTCGCTGCGCCTCGCGCGCTGAACGCTCGATGGACATCCTCTACCTGCTGATCCCGCTGTCGGCGCTGCTGGTGCTCGCACTGCTCGGCGTGTTCGGCTGGGCCCTCAACCGTGGCCAATTCGACGACCTGGACGACGAAGGCCGTCGGATCCTCGGCGCGGACGACGCTGCCCTTGATCAAGCGCAAACCCGCGCGGACCGGTCGCCCCAAGAATCCCCGTGAAGCAATCATGGTGAAAGAAGAGGCGATCTATGACTCAGGAATCCGCGGCCTCGCAGCCCGTCTTCAGTGACTGGAGCGTGCGCTGGTTCTCGCTTGCAGCGGTGCTGTGGGGCGTGGTGGGGATGCTGGTCGGCGTGTTCATCGCGGCCGAGCTGACCTGGCCCGAGCTGAACCTGGGCATCCCGTGGCTCAGCTACGGCCGCCTGCGGCCGCTGCACACCAACGCGGTGATCTTCGCGTTCGGCGGCTGCGCGCTGTTCGCCAGCAGCTACTACGTGGTGCAGCGCACCTCGCAGGCGCGGCTGTTCCTGCCGAAGCTCGCGGCCTTCACGTTCTGGGGCTGGCAGGCGGTGATCGTCGCGGCCGCCATCACGCTGCCGCTGGGCATCACGCAAGGCAAGGAATACGCCGAGCTCGAATGGCCGATCGACATCCTGATCGCCATCGTCTGGGTGTCGTACGCGGTGGTGTTCTTCGGCACGATCGCGGTGCGCCGCGTCCGCCACATCTACGTCGCGAACTGGTTCTTCGGCGCCTTCATCCTGGCGGTGGCGCTGCTGCACATCGTCAACAGCGCGGCCATCCCGGTCAGCCTGACCAAGAGCTACTCGGCGTATGCCGGCGTGCAGGACGCGATGGTGCAGTGGTGGTACGGCCACAACGCGGTCGGCTTCTTCCTGACCGCCGGCTTCCTCGGGATGATGTATTACTTCATCCCGAAGCAGGCCGGCCGGCCGGTGTACTCGTACCGGCTGTCGATCGTGCACTTCTGGGCGCTGATCTTCACCTACATGTGGGCCGGCCCGCACCACCTGCACTACACCGCGCTGCCCGACTGGGCGCAGAGCGTGGGCATGCTGTTCTCGCTGGTGCTGCTCGCGCCGAGCTGGGGCGGCATGATCAACGGGATCATGACGCTGTCGGGCGCGTGGCACAAACTGCGCGACGACCCGATCCTGAAGTTCCTGATCGTCTCGCTGTCGTTCTACGGCATGAGCACCTTCGAGGGGCCGATGATGTCGATCAAGACCGTCAACGCGCTCAGCCACTACACCGACTGGACCATCGGCCACGTGCACTCCGGCGCCCTCGGCTGGGTCGGCCTGATCTCGATGGGCACGCTGTACTACCTGGTGCCGCGCATGTTCGGCCAGACGAAGATGTTCAGCGTGCGGGCGATCGAGCTGCACTTCTGGATCGCCACCGTCGGCATCGTGCTGTACATCGCCGCGATGTGGATCGCCGGCGTGATGCAGGGCCTGATGTGGCGCGCAGTCAACCCCGACGGCACGCTGGTCTACAGCTTCGTCGAGAGCGTGAAGGCGACCTTCCCGTTCTACGTGGTGCGGCTGGCCGGCGGCCTGCTGTACCTGGCGGGCATGCTGATCATGGCCTGGAACGTCGTGAAGACCGCCACCTCGGGTCGCTACGCACCGGTGCCGGTGCCTGCGCTGCGCCCCACCCTCGCCTGAGCCCGCGGAGACCACCCCATGGCTGATACCCACACCACCCCCGGCTTCTCGCACGAGAAGATCGAGACCAACAACTTCCTGATGATCGTGCTGATCCTGCTGGTGATCGCGGTCGGCGGCCTGGTCGAGATCGTGCCGCTGTTCTTCCAGCGTTCGACCACGCAGGCGACGCCGGGCCTGGCGCCCTACACCGCGCTGCAGCTGGCCGGTCGCGACGTCTACATCCGCGAGGGTTGCTACAACTGCCACTCGCAGATGATCCGGCCGTTCCGCGCCGAGACGCTGCGCTACGGCCACTACTCGACGGCCGGCGAGTTCGTCTACGACCACCCGTTCCAGTGGGGCAGCAAGCGCACCGGCCCCGACCTGCAACGCGTGGGCGGCAAGTACAGCGACGAATGGCACCGCGTGCACCTGTTCAACCCGCGCGACGTGGTGCCCGAATCGAACATGCCGGCCTACCCGTGGCTGACCCAGGCCGCGCTGGACCCGGCCGAGATGGCCCCGAAGCTGACTGCGCTGCGCCGCGTCGGCGTGCCCTACACCGATGCCGAGATCGCCGCCGCCGGCGAGGCCGTGAAGGGCAAGACCGAGATCGATGCGCTGATCGCCTACCTGCAGGTGCTCGGCACCTCGGTGAAGTAAGGAGTGGACCCCATGGATGTCAACGACCTCAGAAGTGGCGTGACGGTGCTGTCGATGCTGGTGTTCCTGGGCATTGCCGCCTGGGCCTGGTCGCGGCGCAACCAGTCGCGGTTCGATGAAGCGGCACACCTGCCGTTCGGCGACGAGAACGCCCGTGGCGAAGGAGATGCGCGATGAGCGACTTCTTCAGCCAGGGCTGGTCGATCTACATCGGCGCAGTGACGCTGCTGGGCCTGCTGGCCTGCCTGGTGCTGCTGTTCATCGCGAGCCGCCGCGAGGTGATGGCCGCCGACAACAGCACCGGCCACGTGTGGGACGAGGACCTGCGCGAGATGAACAACCCGCTGCCGATGTGGTGGGTGGTGATGTTCGTGCTCACGGTGGCGTTCTCGCTGGCCTACCTGTTCCTGTACCCCGGTTTCGGCAGCGCCGCCGGCAGCCTGGGCTGGACCAGCCTCGGCCAGTACGACGCCGAGCAGCGCGCCGCGCAGGCCGAGATGGCGCCGCTGTATGCGCGTTTTGCCGCGATGCCGGCCGACAAGCTGGCGGCCGAGCCGCAGGCGATGGCGATCGGCGAGCGGCTGTTCATCAACCACTGCGCCGCCTGCCACGGCTCGGACGCGCGCGGCAGCAAGGGCTTCCCGAACCTGACCGACAACGACTGGCTGCATGGCGGCACGCCCGAGAAGATCGAGGAGACGATCACCGAGGGACGCCAGGGCATGATGCCGCCGATGGCCGCGGCGATCGGCGGCCCGCAGGAGATCCACGAGGTCGCGCAATACGTGCTGAGCCTGTCAGGCAGCGCGCACGACCCGACCGCGCAGTTCGGCAAGCCGCGCTTCATGGCCTGCGCCGCCTGCCACGGCATCGACGGCAAGGGCAACCAGGCGCTCGGCGCGCCCAACCTGACCGACAAGATCTGGCTGCACGGCTGGGGCGAAGAGGCCATCACCGCGATGATCAACAACGGCAAGCTGAACGTGATGCCGGCGCAGAAGGACCGGCTCGGCAAGGCGCAGATCCACGTGCTGGCGTCGTACGTGTGGAGCCTGTCGAACCGCGGCCCCGCCGCGGCGCCCTGACCCGATGGCCGGGATGAACGTGCGCGAGAAGAACGGGCGCGAGGCGAAACGGGTGATCCCGATCACGCCGGTCGCGGTCGATGCGGCGGCGACCGTCTCGCTGTACGCGAGCGAAGCGAAGATCTACCCGCGCGCGGTGCACGGCCTGTTCGCGGCCTGGCGCTGGGTGCTGGTGTGGGCCACGCAGCTGGTCTTCTACGGGCTGCCGTGGCTGACCTGGAACGGTCGACAGGCGCTGCTGTTCGACCTGGAAGCGCGGCGCTTCTACATCTTCGGCCTGGTGCTGTACCCGCAGGACTTCATCTACCTGACGGGGCTGCTGGTGCTCAGCGCCTATGCGCTGTTCCTGTTCACCGCGGTGGCCGGCCGGCTGTGGTGCGGCTATGCCTGCCCGCAGACGGTCTACACCGAGATCTTCCTGTGGGTCGAGCGCCACCTCGAAGGCGACCGCATCGCACGCATGAAGCTCGACGCCGCGCCGTGGTCGGCGAACAAGCTGCTGCGCAAGGGCGGCAAGCAGGCCGCCTGGATCGCGATCGGGCTGTGGACCGGCTTCAGCTTCGTCGGCTACTTCACGCCGATCCGCGTGCTCGCCGGCGAGGCGCTGCAGCTCGGCTTCGGCCCGTGGGAATGGTTCTGGGTGCTGTTCTACGGCTTCGCGACGTACGGAAACGCCGGCTACATGCGCGAGCAGGTGTGCAAGTACATGTGCCCGTACGCGCGCTTCCAGAGCGCGATGTTCGACCGCGACACGCTGGTGATCGGCTACGACGAGCAGCGCGGCGAGCCGCGCGGCTCGCGCCCGCGCAGCGCCGACGCGAAGGCGCTCGGCAAGGGCGACTGCATCGACTGCACGCTGTGCGTGCAGGTCTGCCCGACCGGCATCGACATCCGCAACGGGCTGCAGTACGAGTGCATCGGCTGCGCGGCCTGCATCGACGTGTGCGACGGCGTGATGGACAAGATGAACTACCCGCGCGGGCTGATCCGCTACGCGACGGAGAACGGCATGGCCGGCGGCTGGACGCAGGCGCAGATGCTGCGCCGCGTGCTGCGTCCGCGCGTGCTGATCTATGGTGCGGTGATGGTCGCGATCTCGGCCGGCTTCGTCGCGAGCATCGCGTTGCGCCAGCCGTTCAAGGTCGACGTGGTGCGCGACCGCGGCGCGCTGGCACGCCAGGTGGAGGACGGCCGCGTCGAGAACGTCTACCGGCTGCAGGTGATGAACGCGACCGAATCGGCGCAGCGCTACCGCGTGCGCGTGAGCGGCATCGAGCAGGCGGCGATCGCGAGCCCCCCGGAGGTCGAGGTGGGGCCCACCGAGGCGCGCTGGTTCGCGGTGCGGGTGCAGCTGCCGCCGCAGCGCGCGGCCGCGATCGGCCCGGGCGCGCACCCGATGCGGTTCGAGATCGAGCGGCTGGGCGGCGACGGTGCTGCCGCCGAGGTGCACGAGAAATCGACCTTCATGGTTCCACGCTGAACGACAAGGAGACAAGCATGACCCCGACCGTGACGCTCGCGCCGCCGTGGTGGCGCTACAGGATGGTGTGGCTGGTGATCAGCGGACCGGCCGCCGTGGTGGTGGCCGGCATCGTGACGATGGTGCTGGCGTGGACGCACGTCGACCCGGTGCTGGACGAGCCGGCGAGTGCCGCGGCGCGGGTCGCGGCGGCCAAGACGGCGGCCGCGCCGGCGCAGCAGGCGCGCAACCATGCCGCGACGCCGGCACCCTGAGCGGCCGCCATGACCCGCAGCACCCGCTTCATCGCGATCCTGTGGCCGGCCTTCATGATGGCGGGCGTGCTGGAGGCGCTGGTCTTCGTGGTGGTCGACCCGAATGAATTCCAGTGGTTCGGCGGCCCGCTAATCGGCTGGTCGCCGCGCGCGATCTACAGCGTCACCTTCCTGATCTTCTGGGGTGCGATCGCGACTTCGTCGGCGTTGACGGCGCTGTTGGAGAGCGAAGCTCCCTAGCGAGCAAAGGCGCGGGTGGGGAGGGTGTGGCGCGCCGTCGGGGGCGGTCATCGCCCCCTGGCGGGGCCGATGACTTCCCTCCGCTGGCTGGTTTGATGGCCCGTCGCCGAAACTCCCGCCGCTCACTTCGTTCGCTGTGGTCAGATTGAAGTGACTGACGAGTCCCGGATTGGCGTCCGGGCTACGAAGCCGCCGCCCCGCACGCGCACACCTCAAGCAGCCAGCCCCTCGGCCACGGAACGCAGCCCCGGCATGTCGACGATGTCGATCTCGCGCAGGCGCACCCGCAGGCAGCCCGACGCGCGCAGCCGCGTCAGCACATGGCTGACGGTTTCGATGCGCAGGCCCAGGTGGCTGCCGATGTCCTCGCGGCTCATCGGCAGGCGCAGTTCGGCGGCCGATTGCCCGCGCTCCTGCGCCCGCTCCGACAGCCCGAGCAGGAAGGCCGCGATGCGCGCGCCCGCCTGCCGCTGGCCGAGCAGCCGCATCAGCGCATGGTCGCGCACGATCTCGCGGCTCATCAGCTGGTGGAAGCGCCGCTGCAACACCCCCGAGCCCGCCAGCGCCTGCTCGACCTGGTCGTACGGCAGCTCGCAGACCTCGGAATCCTGCAGCGCGATCGCCTGGCAGCGGTGCAGCCCGGCATCGATCGCATCCAGCCCGAGCAGGTCGCCCGGCAACGCGAAGCCGGTCACGCGGCCGTTGCGCGGCGGCGTGCCGACACAGGTCTTGAAGCTGCCGCTGCGCACCGCGTACAACGAGACGAAGCCCTCGTCCTGCTGGAACAGCGTGTCGCCGGACGCCACCCGGCGCACGCTGCCGGCCACCGCCGACGCGATGTCGTCGCGCACGACCGGCAGGCACAGGTGGCGCCGCTCGCACAGCGCGCAGTCGGGTTCGGCGGGCAAGGCAAGGGAATGGTTCATCGAAGCCATTGTGGGAGGCCGCTCGCGGGCGCCGATTGATCCAGCGCAAACCGCCGCGGCACGCGCCGCGCGACAGTGCGGCCATGGCCTCTGCAACCTCCTCCCTTCCGCTCGACGACGACCTGCTGCGCCGCTTCGACGTGCCCGGTCCGCGCTACACCTCGTACCCGACCGCCGACCGCTTCGGCGAGGCGTTCGACGCGCCGGCGTACCAGCGCACGCTGCTCGCGCGCGGCGCCAGCGGCGCCCCGCTGTCGCTCTACGTGCACATCCCGTTCTGCGAATCGGTCTGCTACTACTGCGCCTGCAACAAGGTGATCACGCGCCACCACGAGCGCGCCGTCGAATACCTGGACGCCCTCGCCGTCGAGATCGACCTGCACGCCACCGCGCTCGGCACCGGGCTGCCGGTGTCGCAACTGCACCTGGGCGGCGGCTCGCCGACCTTCCTGAACGATGCCGAACTCACGCGGCTGATGTCGATGCTGCGCGCCGCCTTCCGGCTGCTGCCGGACGCCGAGATCTCGATCGAGGTCGACCCGCGCACCGTCACGCCGGCCCGGCTGGCGCACTTCCGCACGCTCGGCTTCAACCGCATCAGCTTCGGCGTGCAGGACATCCAGCCCGACGTGCAGCAGGCGGTGCACCGCGTCCAGCCCTTCGAGGACGTGCGCGTGCTGGTCGCCGCCGCGCGCGTGCAGGGCTACGAGTCGATCAACGTCGACCTGATCTACGGCCTGCCGAAACAGACGCCGCAGAGCATGGCCGAGACCGTCGCGCGGGTGGCCGAGCTGCGGCCCGACCGCGTCGCGCTGTACGGCTATGCGCACCTGCCGGAACGCTTCAAGCCGCAGCGGCGCATCGTCACGGCCGAGCTGCCCGGCGGCGCCGACCGCGTCGCGATGCTGCGCGGCGCGATCCAGGGCTTCCTTGCCGCCGGCTACGAAGACATCGGCATGGACCACTTCGCGCTGCCCGGCGACGCGCTCGCCCGCGCGCGCCGCGCCGGCCGGCTGCACCGCAACTTCCAGGGCTACAGCACGCAGCCCGATTGCGACCTGGTCGCGCTCGGCGTCTCGGCGATCGGCCGCATGGGCGCCAGCTACAGCCAGAACGCGAAGACGCTGCCGGAGTACTACGAGGCGCTCGCGCAGCGCCGCTTCCCGGTCGTGCGCGGCCTCGCGCTCGACGCCGACGACCTGCTGCGCCGCGACGTGATCATGGCGCTGATGTGCCAGGGCCGCGTCGACCTGGCGGCGCTCGGCCTGTCGCACCAGGTCGACGGCAAGGCGACTTTCGCACCCGAGCTCGCGTCGCTGCAGGTCTTCGTCGCCGACGGCCTGGTCGAGATCGACCACGGCGCGACCGTGCGGGTCACCCCGCGCGGCTGGCTGCTGGTGCGGGCGATCGCGATGGTGTTCGACCGCCACCTGCAGGCCGCCCGCGCACGGATGCGCGAAGGCGGCGCCGCCACCTCGACCGGCGCACGCTTCTCGCGCGTGCTGTGACGGCGATGAGCCCTGCGCTGTTCACCGGTGCCGCACTGCTCGGCCTGGCCGGCTCGGTGCATTGCGCGGCAATGTGCGGCGCGAGCAGCGCCGCCGTCGTGCGCGCCTGCGGCGGCAGCGCGGGCGGCCGCACGCTGCAGGCCGCCGCCGCCTTCCACGGCGGGCGCCTGCTTGGCTATGCGCTGGCCGGCGCCGTGGTCGCCTCCAGCGTCTCGGCCTTCGGCTGGATGGCCCAGGCGACGCCGGCCTTGCGCCCGCTGTGGGCGCTGCTGCACGTGGCCGGCATCGCGCTCGGGTTGTGGCTGCTGGCCAGCGGGCGGCAGCCGCGCTGGCTCGCGCAGCTCGGCCGGGCGCCGGCGACGGCGCAGGCGCCGCGCGCCGGTGGCTGGCAGGTGGTGGCCGGGCCGCTGAAGGCCGGTGCCGCCGGCAGCCTGTGGGTCGCGTGGCCGTGCGGGCTGCTGCAGTCGGCACTGGTGCTCGCGGCGCTGGCCGACGGCGCGCTGGCCGGCGCCGGCGTGATGGCGGCCTTCGCCGCCGCGTCGTCGCTCGCGCTGTGGGGCGCACCGCTGCTGTGGACCCGGCTCGACCGGCAGGCGCTCGCCTGGGGCATCCGCCTCGCCGGCCTGTGCCTGGTGCTCGGCTCGGGCTGGTCGCTGGGCCGCGGGCTGTGGCCGGACGCGGCGCTCTTCTGTACCACCCCCGCCTGATCCAACTTTCGACACGACCATGAGCCTTCCCTCCTCTCCCCGCGCCTTCATCGTCGGCAGCGGCATCGCCTCGCTGTCCGCCGCCGTCCTGCTGATCCGCGATGGCGGCTGGCGCGGCCGCGACATCCGCATCCTCGAGGAGCTGCCGGTCGTCGGCGGCGCGCTCGACGGCAGCGGCGATGCGATCGGCGGCTTCCTGACCCGCGGCGGGCGCATGTGGACCGAGGAGGCCTACGTGTGCCTGTGGGACGTGCTCGCGAGCGTGCCGGCCGCCGGCGACCGCTCGCGCAGCGTGAAGGACGCGGTGTGGGCCTTCAACGCCGAGGTGCTCACCGACGCGGGAGCGCGGCTGATCGACGGCGAGCACCGCATCCTCGACGCGAGCGCGCTCGGCTTCGACCTGCACGACCGGCTCGACCTGGTGCGCCTGCTGGTCACGCCCGAACGGCTGCTCGGCACGCGCCGCATCGACGACTGGTTCGCGCCGCACTTCTTCGAGACGAACTTCTGGGCCCTGTGGCGCACCACCTTCGCGTTCCAGAACTGGCACAGCGCGGTCGAGCTGCGCCGCTACATGCTGCGCTTCCTGCAGGAGTTCCCGCGCATCCACACGCTCGGCGGCGTGCGCCGCACGCCGCTGAACCAGTACGACTCGGTGGTGCGGCCGATGCAGGAGTGGCTCGCGCAGCACGGCGTGGTGTTCGAGCTCGGAAGCCGCGTGCTGGACGCCGATTTCGCCGAGGAGGGCGGCGGACGGCGCATCGAGAGGCTGCATGGCGAGCGCGCCGGCCGGCCGTTCGCGATCGACATCGGCCGCGACGACAAGGTGTTCCTGACGCTCGGCTCGATGACGGCCGACGCGAGCCGCGGCGGCCACGACCGCGCGGCCGAACTGGTGCGCGAGCCGGTCGACGGCGCGTGGACGCTGTGGAAGCGGCTCGCGCGCAAGGCGCCCGGCTTCGGCCGCCCGCAGGCCTTCTGCGGCGACGTGGACCTCAGCAAGTGGCTGTCGTTCACGCTGACGCTGCGCAACCCGGCGCTGATCGAGCGCATCCGCGAGTTCTCCGGCAATGAACCGGGCACCGGCGGCCTGATGACCTTCAAGGACTCGAACTGGCTGATGTCGATCGTCGTGCCGCATGCGCCGCATTTCGCGAACCAGCCCGACGGCGTCTGGACGGTGTGGGGCTACGGCCTGTTCGTCGACCGGCCCGGCAACTTCGTCGGCAAACCGATGGCCGACTGCACCGGCCGCGAGATCCTGACCGAGCTGGTGCGCCAGCTCGGCTTCACCGACATCCTCGACCAGCTGCTGGCCACCAGCACCGCGATCCCGGTGATGATGCCGTACATCACCAGCGAGTTCGCATGCCGCGACGCCGGCGACCGGCCGGAGGTGATCCCCAAGGGCGCGCGCAACTATGCGCTGCTGGGCCAGTACGTCGAGATCCCGGAGGACGTGGTGTTCACCGTCGAGTACTCGGTGCGCAGCGCGATGCACGCGGTGTACGGCCTGCTCGGCATCGAGCGGCCGATCCCCGCGGTCTACCACGCGATCGCCGACCCGTCGGCGGCGCTGGCGGCGATGAAGACGCTGGTGGGGTGACGCGCCGGCGGACCTGGCCCGCGGCCGGGTTCACAGCAGCAGCGGCGCGTCCGGCAGTTCGTTCGGCCGCGCGTGCGGCGCCGGTGCGTGCAGCACCAGTTGCGCGGCGGCGTCGTCGATGCCCTCGATCACACCGCGCTCGAAGTCGCCGAGCGCGAACGAGCGTTCCATGCGCCGGCAGATCGACTCCCAGCAGGCCGCGCCGGCACGCGCGAGGATGCCGCGATCGACGACGATCTCGACGCGGCGGTCCGCCATCAGCAGGTAGATCAGCACACCGCAGTTGCCGTCGGTGTCCCACACGCGCAGCTGCGAGAAGAGTTCGATCGCCCGTTCGCGCGCGTCCTGGCCGCGCAGCAGCGGCAGGCCGTCCAGCGCCGCCTCGACGACGAAGCGCAGTTCGCCGGCATGGCGTGCTTCGGCGGCCCGGATCGCCGCCTCGATGCGCGCGAGCGCCCCCGCGGGAAACGCGCGCCGGGTCGCCGCGCGTGTCGTCGCCCAGTGCCGCAGGATGCGCCGCCAGCGTGCGAGCTTCACCATTTCCCCGAGGCTCCGCCGCCACCGAACCCACCGCCCCCGCCACCATAGCCGCCGCGACCACCGCCGCGACCGCCGGAACCCCACGGCCCGCCCCCTCCTCCAAGCACGCCGCGAGCCAGCAGGCCCAGGCCGCCGAACATCGACAGCAGCATCGCGGCCACCGCGGCGCCGAGCGCGAGCCCGACCGCGCCGGCGAACCACCAGGTGACCAGGCCCGCCAGCGCACCGGTCGCGGCCGAT
>Ga0209050_1002912_pt1 | contig 13440 bp, 7 predicted proteins | sample Araplavi_mTSA_r2_FD_184276 | JGI IMG/M metagenome (GOLD analysis project Ga0209050, IMG submission 184276) | Arabidopsis root microbial communities from North Carolina, USA - plate scrape MF_Cvi_mTSA_r2 (SPAdes) (version 2) | ecosystem: Host-associated > Plants > Roots > Endosphere | place: USA... | reverse complement strand
GGTGGGATGGTGCCGTTGGTTTTTAGATTGATCCATTTTCCCGCAACCGTGTCGTATTGCCAAAAAACATTTTTGTAAGAAAAGAATCCATAGCCCCCAAACGAATAGAGCATGCCGTTGGCGGCGTTGTAGAATTTATTGTTGTGCCAGTAGCTTGGTTCGTGATAGGCTGTATCGCGATTTGTCCAGGTATGGCGCTCAGGGTTGTAGCGGGCGAGCGTGTTGGTGAAGACGTCATAGTTGATCAACGTATGATTCTGTTCGACATACAACAACTGGTTGGCATCGGTGTGAACCACGTTGCCCACCGTATTTTTTTCGAATTGTATTTCGCCGTGTTGCAGGTTCCAGGTGTAGACACCATTCACGTCGGCGGCGTATAAAATACCCTCCTTACCGTTGAAGGCTACGCCGGGATATTTGCCAATGACAAAATTCTTCCGGTGCACCCATTTGATGTGGCGGTCGATCAGCCACGTGGGGTTCTTTACGAGGGCCACGCGCTCTTTTTGGCTGTCATACACTTCGTTGACGGCATGGCGTTTCAGCTCCCATTGCGCTGCCACCTTGTCGCTGTCGCGGAGGACAACGTCTTTGATGCTCATGGGGGGCACATCGGCGGTGTTGAACCGGCCAAAGTCGTTGGCGCCAAAAAAGAAGCGGAAGGTCTTGAGTTGGGCTACAGGAAAAGATTGCGTTTTTTTTACGCCGTTCCAGGTCACGGTGATCTGGTTGGTTTGGGGTGAGAAGGCAATCCGCACGGGCGTCCACGTGCCGGGTTGGAGTTTCACGTCCAGGAATTCGTACTGGATGTCGGTTTGTTTGTTGTTCACGATGATGCCCATGTCGTGGAACTCGCTGTGTTCGGGGCTGGACAAGAGGTCGATGTTCACCGAGTCGTTGGCGATGATGCGCACCACATAGCCATAGGCATTGGTGAGGCGGTGAAAGGAAAGCTGGAAGGTGAGCTCGAAGCCGTTGTCAAACGCGAACGGGTCCTCGGGGGTGAGGTTAAGGGATGTGCGCTGATCCTTGATCACTTCGTGCGACGCAAAGGACAATCCGTAGTCGGGAACGGTCGATACTTTTTGCGCAAAGAGACCAGTAACGAAGAAGAGGAGGGGGAGTACGCGAAGAAAAGTTCGAGTTAAAGAAAGCATCGCAACCTGTATTTCTCCATCACTGTTTTAAAAACGAATTTAGTCAAAAAAATCCTCATTACGCGATAAAAAAACGTTTGAACGGCGTCTTTAATCCGATATTAATTCGATTTTAAGAGGGCACTCCTACTTTCACGGCGATCCAAAATAAAAGACGCATGGCCCTGAGAGTGTTGTTTTCTTTTTTGACGTTGGCTGCCCTCGTGGCCCTGCCCCAACATCCCGCGAAAGCGCAACAGAAAAAGCCGCAAGGCAAAATCGCGCTCGTCAACCCTTTCATTGGTACCGGTGGCCACGGCCACACATTTCCCGGCGCCGTTGTCCCTTTTGGTATGGTGCAGCTGAGTCCCGACACGCGCTTGAATGGCTGGGACGCCTGCGCCGGTTACCACGCGTCTGATCCGGTCATCCTCGGATTTTCGCATACCCACCTGAGCGGCACCGGCATTGGCGATTACGGCGACATTTTATTTATGCCCGTAGCCGGACAACCCTGGCTAAACCAAGGCACGGCCGACAACCCGGAGAGCGGCTATTGCTCCCGTAAGGTGGAGGGGTCGGAGGCGGCCACGCCAGGTTATTACCGTGTCACCCTCAAAGACGACAACATCACCGCCGAGCTCACCGCTACCACGCGCGCCGGCATGCACCAGTATACGTATCCTGCAGGGACCAACCCAGGCCTGATCATCGATGTGGGCCACACCTTGCAAAGCCATCAAAACGCGGAGAATCTCATCGAAATCGTGAACGACCACGAAATACGGGGCCACAAGTTCACCCGCGGATGGGCCCGCGAACATCATGTTTACTTTCACGCGGTGTTCTCGCAACCCTTCACCTACCGGCTGGCGTCCGGCGATGCCTATGCCACCTCATCCCAATCCAGCATAAATGCCGCAGGCGCCAAAGCCGTCTTGAAATTTGAAAACCTGAAAGATCGTCAATTGCAGGTACGTGTTGGCATCTCGGCGGTGGACATGGAAGGCGCCCGCAACAACGTGATGAACGAAATTCCGGACTGGAACTTTGCGAAGGTAAAAGATAACGCCGCAGCCGCCTGGACCGAATGGCTGAACAAAGTTGATCTGCAAGGCGGCACGCCCGACCAGCAGACCATTTTCTACACGGCCTTGTACCACTCCGCCATCAGCCCCAACCTGTACACGGATTGGGATGGACGATACCGGGGCCTGGACAAGAAAATCCACACGGCCGAAAAAGGATCGGAGAGTTATACCGTGTTTTCGCTATGGGACACCTTCCGCGCCTTTCACCCGTTGATGACCATCATCAACCCCTCGCGCAACGAAGCTTGGGTGAGGACGCTCATCACAAAATATGAACAAGACGGCGTGCTGCCCATGTGGGAACTGGCCGCCAACGAAACGGGCACTATGATCGGCTACCACTCCGCGTCGGTCATTGCCGATGCCTATGTGAAAGGCAATCGCAACTTCAATGTGCAGAAAGCCTACGAAGGTTTGTTGCGTGCACCGCACTTCGACACCGTGTCCGTCCATTTTCCCGATGCCGAAATAAAAAACAATGTGATGCCCGTGGGCAAGTACTACAACGAGACGTTGGGTTTTATTCCGTGCGACAAAGACAATGAGTCGGTGAGCAAAGCGCTGGAGTATGCCTATGACGATTGGTGCATTGCGCAAATGGCGAAAGGCCTGGGCAAAACCAAGGACTATGAAAAATTTATGGAGCGATCGCGGCGCTACGCAAAATATTTTGACAAACGCGTCGGCTTCATGCGGGGCGTGAATGCCGATGGTTCGTGGAAGACACCGTTCAACCCGCGTTTCTCGAATCACCGCCGCGACGAATATGTGGAGGGGAACTCCTGGCAGTGGTCGTGGTTTGTACCCCACGACATCGATGGCCTCATGGCACTGCACGGCGGCCGGAAACCGTTCATTCAAAAACTCGACAGTTTGTTTTCCGTGCAGTCGGATATCGAAGGCAACAATTCTTCGGCCGACATCACGGGTTTGGTTGGACAGTATGCGCATGGCAACGAGCCCAGTCACCACATTGCCTATCTCTATAATTATGTGGGCCAACCCTGGAAAACCCAGGAGCTTGCCGACAAGATCCTGAACACCCTCTATTTCAACGACGCCAATGGCTTATCCGGAAACGAAGACTGCGGACAGATGTCGGCATGGTATATTCTGAGCAGCCTGGGGATTTACCAGGTGAGTCCCGGTGACCCGACATACACCTTGGGCCGTCCGCTTTTCAGTGAAGCAAAGGTGCATCTCGAAAACGGAAAAACTTTTGTAGTGAAAGCGCAGAACAATAGCGCGGTAAATAAATATGTCGCCAAAGTGAGCTTGAACGGGACGCCGCTCAAAACTCCGTTCATCACACACGAAGATATTTTAAAAGGGGGCACGCTGGAATTTGTTATGTCGGCGCATCCTGCCATCACGCCCTGATTTTTTTTTACATCGTAACTGAAAAGAACGCCAAAACACTATGCGACGAGAGGAGCTTGCCAAGCTGGGGAAGGAAGACCTGGTGATGCTGTTGACCCTAACCCACGACAAGATGCAAAAGAAGAACACCCAACTGCGCAAAACTCAAGAGAAGTTAAGCCTGGCCAAAAGCCGCATTCGCAAAATGAAAGATATCATCAGCTACCAACGGAAACGGATCCTGGACAGTCTTCCGATACAGGAAACGGTGTGATGCAATGGCTGACTGCCTTTTTGCCGTTAGCATAAATCAGTTCGTTCCTTCACGGCGTTATGCCCAATTTTAATCATGATCGCACGAGTCTGTTTTTTTATAGTGGGAATGGGGGTGATGGTATTCTCCGGGCCGCACGCTGGCGCCCAGCCCAACCGTAAAATAAACATCGCTTGCGTCGGGGCCAGTATTACTTACGGTGCCGGACTGGGCGATCGTGAGCGGGAATCCTATCCTGCACAACTTCAAAACCTTTTAGGCGACCACTATGCCGTGACCAACTATGGCGTGAACAGTACAACCTTGCTGCGTCAGGGCGATCATCCTTATTGGAACACAAAAGCGTATACCGCTGCGCTGGCCAGCCATCCCGACATCGTCTTCATCGATCTCGGAGGAAACGATAGTAAGTTAGTGAATCGCCTGCATGCCGGTGCGCTGGAGCAAGACGGGCGTGATCTCATTCAATCCTTTCAACAGCTTCCCTCGCACCCCCGGGTCATTTTGTTGTTGCCGATTGTCTCCTTCGTAACGGACACGACGGAGATATGGGATGCGGCCATCGTGAAAACCATCATTCCACATTTGCGCAACGTTGCGTTCGATGCGGGTTGCGAAGTGTTGGACATGCACCCGTTGTTGTTAAATCAATCCGCGCACATGCCGGATAAAATACATCCCGACGCGGTGGGTGCAGCGTTGACGGCAAAGCGGCTGCAGGCATTCCTTACCCAAGATAATGACAGCCGTTTTGATATTTTCAAAACGCTAAAACCCGCACACCTCCAGTCGTTTTACGGTTACGCGTGTTCAGAGTTTGCCATCGACGGACATCCCTGCAAGATCGTCCAGCCTAAACGTGCTGCAAAACAGCACCCTTGGATTTGGCGCGCGCGTTTCTGGGGACACGAGCCGCAAACCGATATTGCTTTGCTGGAGCGGGGATTTCATGTGGTCTACTGCGACGTGGCCGAATTATTTGGCAATGCCGAAGCCATTCAGCGATGGAACGCATTTTATGACATGCTGACGAAGAACGGACTCTTCCCAAAAGCGGTGCTCGAAGGCATGAGCCGTGGCGCGGTGTATTGCTATAATTGGGCCGCCGCAAATCCGGAGAAAGTGGTATGTGTATATGTGGACAACCCCGTGCTGGACTTGCAGAGCTGGCCGGGCAGTCAGCGCACCAAAAGCGAGCGACCGGAGTGGGAGATCTTCAAAAAAGACTTCGGGCTGGTTTCGGATGAGGCGGCGCTGGCGTTTCGGGGAAGTCCCATCGACAACGTGGCGCTGATCGTAAACGGACATTATCCCCTGTTGCACGTTTGCGGCGACGCGGACCGCGATGTGCCGATGATGGAGAACACGATCCCCTTCGAACAAAAAGTAAAAGCGCTTCATGGCGACATTGCGGTGATCCATAAACCGGGCTTTGCGCATCACCCCCATAGTCTTCCGGATCCGTCCCCCATCGTAGATTTTATTATGGCGGCGTGGAATACCTACCGGTAGCCACTCTCTCATCCCAATCCAACTCCCAGCGTTTTTCATGCTTGCGGTCCAACGGATGGGACCACGCTTGATTTTTTTTACGGGTAAAAAGTAAAAACCCTCAAAAAAATCGCTGTTAATAGCTTTTTAAGAGATAATTAATTCCCCCCGGATAGATTTGATTCATCGTAAACGATTGAACTGCCCATCGCAAACGATGATTATACCAACCCATGTTCCACTTAACTAACTATCCAAAACGATGATCAAAATCTACACGTTTTTGACGCTCTTCGTTGGCACAAGCACCCTTCTGCAGGCCGGCCACGCCGGTTCGAAGGATGCTTTGACCGAAGATCGCAATGTGGGGCGGATCGCCAACGCGACCGCTCTTGACACCACGGTTCCCCCCGATGAGGAGCCACTGGCCGTACTGACGGCACAGGCTGTGCAGGGGGTGGTAACTTCTGAAAGCGGCGAGCCCATGCCCGGCGTGAATGTGATTGAAAAAGGTACTTCCAATGGTACGACGACCGATGTGGAAGGAAAGTATGCCCTTAATGTGTCGGGACCGGATGCTGTGTTGTTGTTTACATTTATCGGGTATTCGTCACAGGAAGTCAATGTAGGATCGCAAACCACCATCAGCATTTCCCTTAAACCCGATGTTTCCACGCTGCAAGAAGTTGTGGTGGTGGGTTATGGTACGCAACAAAAGCGCGACGTTACCGGTGCGACCTCCACGGTTAAATCAGACGAAATAGTAAAACGTCCGATCATGCGCGTGGAGCAGGCATTGCAAGGCACCACACCCGGTGTCGTGGTGAGCAGCAACAGCGGACAGCCTGGCGTTCCTTTGAGTGTACGCATCCGCGGTTCGAATTCGATCAGCGGTTCCAACGATCCTTTGTATGTCATCGACGGTTATATCGGCGGCAACATCGAATCGATCAACCCGAATGATATCGAGTCGTTGGAAATCCTGAAAGACGCCTCTGCTACCGCCATCTATGGTTCGCGCGGATCGAACGGGGTGGTGATCATTACCACCAAAACCGGCAAAGAAGGAGCACCCAGACTCAACTTTAGCACATGGTTCAGCAAGTCCATGATCGGCAAACAGCTGGACCTCATGAATGCCTACGATTTTGCCAACACGGTAAACCTGCAACAATCGCAAATCGGCCAGGGCGCCGCGTTCAGCGATGCGCAGCTCCAGGCGTTAAAAGAAAATGGTGGAACAAACTGGCAGAAAGAACTCCAACAAAAGCCTTGGATACAAAACTACCAGCTTGATTTGACCGGGGGAACGTCGGCGGTGCACTACTATTTCTCTTTCAATCACCTCGACCAGCCGGGTCTCATTGTAAACCAGTTTTATAAGCGTACGACGTTCCGGACCAATGTGGACGTGAAGGTAAACAGCCGGCTCGATCTCAAGTTCAAAGTAACGGCGCTGCTTCCGCAAAGCCGCAACACAAAATACCAGGGCGATCTTACCGATCCCTTCTCGCAGGCCAACATTTGGGACCCTACATCTCCCATACGCAACCCGGCGACGGGCGAGTATGTGAACAACTCGTCTTACGGCTCTACCGGTTTCAACCCCATCGCCCAAGCACGGAGTCAGCAGGAAGATGTGTCGACCACCAACGTGACCGGTATGGCTACTTTGTCGTACAAAATCTTCAAAGACCTGACGTTTACGTCAAACAACAGCTATGAAATACAGTCACAGTTCTCCGACGCGTTGCGCGGCCCGGGCACAGATCCGACGTCTGCCTTTTACGCCTCCACTTCGGCCAGCCGCTACCGGGCGTATCAGAACAGTAACTTCCTTACGTATAACCATAGTTTCGGGGAACATGCATTGACCGTAACGGCGCTGTATGAACAGCAGAACCACTTGAACCGGAACCTGGATGGACGGTCGTCTAAGTTGTCGAGCTATGCGCTGGGATATTATGGTTTGAGCCTTGGTCAAACACAACAGCTCAACACCGGCTATTGGAACGACGCATTGCAATCGTACATGGGGCGCGTGAATTATGCGTTCCGTCAGAAATACCTCCTCACCGTCAGTGTACGGACGGACGGCTCGTCGCACTTGGTGCAAAAGTACAGCACGTTTCCTTCCGTGGCCGTGGGCTGGAACATTTCCCGCGAAACCTTTATGCAATCGTCCAAGCTGTTTGCGGATCTGAAGTTGCGCGCCAGCTATGGAAAGACCGGTAACCAGGCTGTGCCGCCCTATTCGTCCATCGCACAAATCACCACCGGTGGCCCGCACCCGTCCTACTATTTTGATGGAAACACGCCCAGTGTATCCACACCGCTGGGAGCGCCCGTTTCACAGACATTGAAGTGGGAGACCTCCGCTCAGTATGACATCGGTTTGGATGCATCGTTCCTGGAAGGCCGTTTGACCCTTACCGTGGATGCCTATAAAAAGAAGATCTCCGACCTGTTGTATAACTATCAAGCGCCTTTCTACATGGGCGGCGGCTATTATCAGCGCAACATCGGAACCGTAGAGAACAAAGGCCTCGAATTCGCCCTGCGCGGAACGCCAGTGAACACCGGTAAGTTGAAATGGAACAGCTTCTTCACGCTCTCCTTTAACCGCAACAAAGTGCTTGACCTGGGTGGATTGGACAATGTGCAAGTGGGCAACATCGGCTCGGCACAAGACGGCGCGTCGCTGTTGCGTGTAGGAAGACCGTTGGGTGAGTTCTACGGATATGAGTTCTTGGGAACCTGGAAAAGCAGCGAAGCGGATGAAGCGGCTAAATTCGGACTGCTTCCCGGTGCGGCCAAATACACAGACGTCAATGGCGATCATGCCTACAACTCTGCCGATCTCAAGCCAATCGGAAACGGAACGCCGAAGTATTCTTTCGGTTTTATCAACGATGTGACCTATGGCAACTTCACCCTCAGCTTTATGTTCCAGGGGACACACGGCAACCAGATCTATTCGCAAACCATGGCCTACCTGTGGGGCGGACAAGGACAAGCCAAGAATGCTACCACCCGTGATGCGATGAACATGTGGTCGCCCACGAATGAAACCGACAACCCGTCGTTTGGAGGCAACGGCAAAAACTTCATCAACAGCAGTCGCTATGTATACAACGGCAGCTACATCAAGTTGAAGAACATTTCGCTTTCGTATCACGTGCCGGCGGAGATGCTGGATAAAGTGAAGATGAAGAACCTGGAAGTGTATGTGAGCACCCAGAACCTTTTCACGATCACGAAATTCCCGGGTTATGATCCGGAGATCAACAACGCTCAGAATGCGGTTACACAAGGCCTCGAAATGGGCGTGATCCCCAACCCGAGAACGTATACCATCGGTTTGAGAGCCGGCTTCTAAACCATCCCGAACATTTTTTAAAAACGTAACTATGAACAAGAAATATTTTATACCCTTCGCCTACGTCGGGCTGCTGGCCCTGGCAAGCTGCCAGGACCTTGGCGAGGACCCGAAAGCGAGTCTTACGCCACAGACTTATTTTAAAACACAATCCGATCTCGATGCAGCCGTCTCCGCGATCTATGTACAGTTTGCCATCGACGGCGCGTATGGATTCACCAGCCGCATGACCTCCTACTTCGGTGCGGACGATTTGACCACGGATCCGGCTTTGAACAAGGCCGACTTCCGCGACTTCGACCGTCTTGCCGGTGGCAGCGGAAACAGCAGCATGGTGGCCGAGTGGTCGGGACCGTGGCAAGGTATTTACCAAGCCAACAACGTACTCACAAACTATGAGAAAGTGGAGTCCTCCGACGAAGCGAAGAACGCGTCTGCAGGCCAGGCCTACTTTTTGAGAGCGTGGGGTTACTATAACCTGGTGCGCACGTTTGGGCCCGTGCCCCTCATCACCGGACCGATCGACGTGAACGCGCGTCCCGATCGTGCACCGATTGCCGACATCTATGCGGCCATCATCAGCGATCTGCAGACCGCAAAATCGTTGTTGCCGGTGAAGTTTGATGGCGCGCCCGGAAAAGCCAACCAGATGGCTGCACGCGCGCTGCTGGCTGACGTGTATCTAACGATGGCCGGCTGGCCCATGAATCAAACCAACAATTACGCTTTGGCGGCACAAGAAGCGCAAGGTGTGATGGACGGCACGTATTCGTTATTGGATGACTACGCCACCGTGTTCACGACCAACAATCACGCGGAGTCGATCTTTGCATTGCAATACAACGTCGCCGGTGGAACACCCCAACGCAGCTTCGGTTCTTCTTCTGTTCCCCTGGAAGAAGTTGCCCTGAACGGTTCCAGCGGATGGGACGACTACTATCCTGAGATCAATTTTTATCTGAACGCCCCGAAGTGTAAACGCACCGACGAAACATTTTATACCACGATCAAACTGCGTCAGGCCGACAATGTGACTTATAAACTGGTGAACTGGGACGATGAGGAAACACACGCCCGTCACCCGTATTTCAAGAAGTTCCGTGCGGGCCTCAATGGCGACGGCGTGTCCGAGACCGACAATTCGATCATCACCATGAACCCCAGCACTAACAAGGCCCTCGACATCATCCGTTATCCCATGGTGTTGTTGAATTTTGCCGAAGCCAAGGCCATGTCGACCGGACCCGACCAATCGGCGTACGATGCCATCAACGCTGTGCGCCATCGCGCCGGTCTGAAGGATCTCACCACCGGCTTGTCGGCCACTGCTTTCCGCGACTCTGTGGTGTATGAACGTGCCTACGAATTTGCCGGCGAGTTCGGCATCCGCTGGTTCGACATCGTGCGACTACAATTGTTGCCCCAAGTGATTGCCGCCCGGAGCGACAAGGAAAATGCCATCAATACCTCGGGCAATCTAAACGACAAGTATCTCGCCCCGATCCCGCTCAACGAGATGTACCGGAACCCGCTCTGGCAGCAGAATGATGGGTATTGATTTAGGTTTGGAATTTGTTAAGCCACGTCTCACGATGTGGTTTAACTTTTTAATGCAGGGTAGGGCTGGGAAAGGGTTCCCCAGCTCACCCGCATTTTCCGAATTACGTATGGTTTCGCCCCACGGATAGTCCGTATGGATGCTCCGTTCGCAGCGTCGCAGTTTGACGGCATGCATCCGCAGCATGGATGCATGCGTTAAATTTTTAGATCGAAAAAAATGCGAAGCATATCTTCATTTAAATTTTTGTGCTGATCAGGCACTACCAAGGTGCCTGATCAGCACAAAAATTATTTAAAGCGCGCCTACGCACGCGATAAGGATGATGAACGTTCTTTCGCGCCTTGCATACACACTTTCTGCCGTGCACAACCCACACATAGAAATAAACGCGATCCTCTTGTCCGCACAATCACAAAAAACATAGTCCAAAATGAAACGACGAATACTCTTTATAATATTCCTGGCAACAAGCCCTTTTGCTTTCTCCCAATCCAAACACAATCCAAAAACCTTATACCCCGCTTACAATGGCCTGGTGATGGCAGGCTACCAAGGTTGGTTTCGGGCGGCCGGTGATGGCAGTCAAGCCCGGCACTATGCCTATGGCGATGAGAGCCGTTCCAGCATCGATGCATGGCCCGATGTTTCGGAATACGAAAAAACGTACGAGACCCCGTTCAAGCTTCCGAACGGATCAAAAGCAAAATTCTTCAGCTCGCTCGACAAAAGCACGGTGGATCTGCACTTCAAATGGATGCAACAATACGGCGTTGACGGCGTATTCATGCAACGCTTCTTCGACGACACCCGCGACAACAACCGGAAGAAAGAGTCGTCAACTATTTTGACGAACGCCATGGAGGCAGCAGCGAAATATAAGCGCGCCATCGCGGTCATGTACGATCTCTCTGGATTGAAAGGCTCGGGTGAAGATTGCTCGTCGATCATCGAAGACTGGAAATATCTGGTGGATCAGCTTCGTGTCACCGGTCAAAAGGAAAACAATACTTATCTGCACCACAACGGCAAACCATTGGTCGTGATCTGGGGTGTGGGCTTTCCAGACCGGCCCTACAATATCCGGAACATCGGGTTGGAGCGTTTGATAAATTTCTTGAAGAATGATCCGGTCTATGGCAATTGTTCTGTGGTGCTGGGTGTGCCAACAGCGTGGCGCGAATTGAATGCGGATTGTTTACCCGACCCCTACCTGCACGACCTCATCCGCGCCGCCGACTTAGTATTGCCCTGGACCGTTCAACGTTTCTCTCCTCTGCTGCACAATGACATGGATCGTTACCGAGACTTGATGCTGGCGGACATGAAGTGGTGTGAAGAAAATCATGTGGGTTATGTGCCATGCGTCTATCCGGGTTTTAGCTGGCACAATCTCAGCGTACACGCATTTCCCGACGACATCAAGCCCGTGGCTTCCATCCCGCGTCAGGGCGGAAGGTTTTATTGGCAACTGATCGCTACTGCGCTGAACACCGGCGCCCGGATGCTTTATGTGGCCATGTTCGACGAAGTGAACGAGGGCACGGCCATTTTCAAAGTGAGCGATACCCCACCCGTGGGGGGTGCCACGCAATTTATGGACCTGGATCACAAACCATCCGATCATTACCTCTGGCTCACCGGCGAGGCGGCGAAAATGTTGCGTGGTGAGAAGCCGCTCACTTTTACACTGCCGGAACGGAAATGAAGTAGCCCTTTTGTACTTTACCTTGAAGAAACTTTTTTATGACGCAGCCCCGCACCAATGCCCAACCAAACGCGTCGCCCCCGGGTCCGGGGAGGGTGCTGGCGTTTAAGGCGATCGGTGTGGCGTTGCCGTTTGTATTCCTGGTATTGGTTGAGGTTTTGTTGCGGGTTTTCCACTATGGATATTCTACCGATCTTTTTATGGAATATCCGGGGAACAAGGATTTTCTGGTCATGAACCCGGAGGCCTCAAAGAAATATTTCACGAGCGCCACCGCGGCGACGGTGGGAAATGTGGAATTGTTCAGGAAGGTGAAAAATAAAAACACGTTGCGCATTTTCGTGTTGGGAGAATCCACTACGCTGGGCTACCCGTATTTTCACAACGGCTCGTTTCACCGCTGGCTGCAATACCGGCTCCAACATACTTTCCCGGAACGCGACTTCGAGATCGTCAACCTGGCGCTGACGGCTGTCAACTCCTATACGGTGATGGGCTTTGCCAAGGAAGTGGTGAACGAGTCGCCGGATGCCGTCTTTATTTATACCGGTCACAATGAATACTACGGCGCACTGGGTGTGGCGTCGACGGACCGGATAGGGGGGAGCCGCTTTGTGGTGAAGGCCATGCTCTTGCTGCGCGAATTGAAAATTGTGCAAGGCATGACACGGATGTACGAGAAGCTCGTTGCACCCTCACCCCAAACCAGCGGGAGCACCCGCATGAAAATGATGGTGGCCGATGAACGGATTCCTTTCGGATCGGAACGCTACCGCCGGGGGATGGAACAATTCCAGGCCAACCTCGAGGAGACCCTGGCGGTCTTCCAGCAACACAATATTCCGGTCTTCGTCAGTACACTGGTGAGCAATGAAAGAGACTTGAAGCCATTTGTCAGCTTTCAAGTCGACAGTGTAAAGCATCCGGGATTTCGGGAAAGGTTTAGATCGGCCGTCAAGGCCCTCCAGGACGACGCTCCTTCCCTGGCCTATCGTTATTTAAAAGAGGCGGACGCCATCTATGACGGCCATGCGTTGAGCCAATATTATTTGGGGAGGCTGGCCTACCGATATGGCGACTATGAAAAAGCAAAGCAATATTTCCAAAGAGCAAAAGACTATGATGGTCTTCGTTTCCGCGCTCCGGAAGAAGCCAACGAGATCATCCGGCAAACCTGTAAGCAACATAGCAATGCCCATGTAGTAGAGGCAAAGGCGTTTTTCGAACGGGCGTCGTCACACGGCGTGACGGGCGATGCCTTGATCCTGGAACACGTCCATCCCAATCTGACGGGTTATGGCGTATTGTCGGACGCGTTTTACGAAGCGTTAAAAAAGGAGAACCTTGTAGCGACGGATCCGCGAAAGGAGATGACGACGCACGAGCTTCTGCGGGCGATGCCGATCACAAAAGTGGATTCGCTTTCCGGGCTCTATAAAAT
>Ga0209050_1002910_pt1 | contig 13441 bp, 11 predicted proteins | sample Araplavi_mTSA_r2_FD_184276 | JGI IMG/M metagenome (GOLD analysis project Ga0209050, IMG submission 184276) | Arabidopsis root microbial communities from North Carolina, USA - plate scrape MF_Cvi_mTSA_r2 (SPAdes) (version 2) | ecosystem: Host-associated > Plants > Roots > Endosphere | place: USA... | reverse complement strand
CTTTTGAGCTTGTTGTTCTCTTCTTCAAGCTCCTTGATGCGTTTGAGTTGGCTCGCCTCAAGTCCGCCATACTTCGCTTTCCAATTGTAAAGTGTTGCAGTACTGATGCCGTGCTCACGGCAAAGATCCGCGGCGGCAATCTGTGTCTCTGTGAATCGACTTTTTTTCATGGTTCCCTAAAGTTAAAAATTCCTACTTTTGAATTCTTCGCTTTTTAGGGAAGCTTACGGTTTAATTCTTCAATCGCGCCTAAGTATATTTTTGTTTTCATAATTAATCTTTAGCGTATAGAGTTGCTTGTATTTGCAATGAATTGATTGATGTGAAGATGAGAATTTTATGACAAGTTGAAAAACATTGGTCCTTGAATAGAGGGTTCGCTACCATTGACCCATCTCATCTCGTCGGGGCGTTATACGCATTAGGTAACTAAATTGCTTCAAAATAGTAACCTCGGAATCTAAGCTCCTGATTCATAGTTATCCGCCCTTTCACGGTCACCAATATGCTGGTCAATTCGTTAGGGCAATTAAAGGCGTGCGCTTTAACACTTTTTTAAAACAATTCACGTGAATTCTCCTTAAGCTGTTTTTATGCCTTTGACGAACTCCTCAAGTCTGGGAGGAATTTGAATCCGAGGCCCCAATATTTCCACCGCGTTCCCATAATGTATATCGGTCTTTACTCTTGAATTATGAGCATATTGTGCTATCAAATAGTTATTCATCATCCGAAAAAATGTCACTAGGAACCACATTTCGAATTTGCCCCGCAAATAGAATTTGCAGTCTGTTAGGACATTAATTTTCTCATACCATTTTTTGCATACGGTGAAGCCTGTTGTCGGTGTGGTAACGCCGGTAACTCTCTCCAGATAAGCTATTCTATTTATCCCAGAAGTGGTAAGATTAAGATTTTCATCGACTGAGAACAACTTAGCTAGATCTATATTTTTGAGATTTACTTTTAACGAGTTACTTCTTGCCAGCAGTATCCAGCAAATGATTGGTTGGATTTGTCTTGCATAGGAGCGATATGCCTGCTCATATTTTTCTATTAATTTTGGCATCACTTCGCCATCGTGAAAGTGTAAAATTTCATTAATAAGCTGCCTTAATATGTTGGGACTGACGATATAGTTTTCAATAGAATAAAAAGTAGTCTCATAGACATTTACATCATTAACCTCTTCTTCGCCTAATAGCCTGGAATAATCCCTGTCAATAAATATTAGGATTCTTTTTTTGTCATATTTGGCCCAATTAATTTTCTGATATACCTCCAGTGATTGTTTTTTTCCTAAACTGACGTAAGTAAGATACTCATTCGAGATCGTCCTGATAAAGTTGTAATAGAAGGAAAGGTCCTCGTTTCCTTCAAAAACATAATGCATTTGATTCGAATCGAATTTATACTTTTGAAGTATCTTCAAATAGGTGTAATTTGATCCTGCAGCTTTTTCTTTTAATCTCTCAATTACGGACATTTTAAATGAGGGGATTTAGTTTAATCTAAGAAACTCGTTAAACCCTTTAGTGTGCTTTTCGAGAGTGTTAGAAAAAATGAAAGGGGAGTGAGTAACAGCGATCAGGCCAACGCAATAGGCATTCAGTATATCTGGCAAAAGCCGTTCTTGCCAACCCACAGATAGTGAAAGTTCAGGCTCATCGATAATTACGAAAAACTCTTTTCTGTCTGAGAGATAGAGATGGCTGAATAGTGAAACAATCTGTTTCTCCCCAGAACTTAATTTTGAAAATGTGATCTCTTTCCCGTTTGAAAGATAGATTTTTATTTTTCTTTCATCGCGTGAATAGATAAAGCGTTTGTTAAAACAGTATATATTGCAAATTTCAATAAAGCTTATGACATCCTTTTCAGTAATGGATTGTTGCTCGTAAATACTAACTAGCTTTTGAATAAAGTAGGCAACAATTTTATCCTCGTTTTTGGTGCTCGTCGGATTACGTTTGTAATTTTCGACAAAGTTTATTAAGCCCTCCTTCTCTTTTTTTTGCAAAAGAGTTTCATCTATATTGTTTAGTATTTCGTGCAGTTTTTCAGAGTCGAGACTATTAATTAGTCCGTAGTTAAAATGCTCGTAGGTTTTGTTTAAGATATCTTTTAGATAGCCACCCATTAAAGTGACTCGCAGATTTGTTGTGAACTTAAGGTAAAGGGAGTTTAGCTTTTGGTTTACTTTTAACTGTACATCCTCCATTCCAAATTCAACTAGTTCAATGTAGCGATTTGATTCCGCACTCTCAGAGTTCATTCTGCGTGATCTCAAGGAATCCAGATTTGTCTCTAAGTCAGGAAAGATATTTTTTAAGTCCTTTTCTATTCTTCGATATGTTGGGAGATATAAAATTTGCGCTTTCAGCTCTTTGTTTAATTTCGATGATATTCTTTCCAGATTGTTATTCTGCAGGAGTTCAGTATTACCACTTGATATCAACAACTCGTTGCAGATGTCAAATAGCCACGGTACAGGGACCTCAAATCTCGTAGAGAGCGCTTCTAAAGATTTTGTGTCATTGACTAGTTTCAGAATGTCATAGTTGGCCAGAATAAAACTGGAAACTTTGCTAATTCTTACGCTTTGATTTCGAATCCTGTTTTCCCTAAGTTTTCTGAGTTTTATGTAGTCATTTAGCTCCTCTCGGCTAATTATGAGAGTTTCGCTGTTAAAAACGAAGCTAATTCGGTCGAATTGGTATTCCGCAAGCCGATACCATTGCCTGGAAAGAGTGTAATAGATTATGTTGACAATAGTTGTTTTCCCTAACCCATTTTCGGCAACAATGACTAGTTGATTATTAGAGATATCAATTCGGACATCCATATCGCCATGCAGTCCGAATATGCTAAAATTGGTAAGACTAAAATTCATCTTCTAAAACGCTTGTAAGTAATGGTAACGAAGCCAGCAGTAAAATCGCGCGACTGACAGCTGTATGAAAAGTTAATAATTTTCGGGGAGTTTCCGGCAATAGTCAGTGCATAACTTACAATTAGGAGGCAATAGATAGACTTTATTTAGTCAATGTGTTGTTAATCAAATAGATACTTTATAATTCCGTCGTTAAAATATTAGATATTTAAAACATTTTTAAAACCATTAGAATTTTTAGGGTTTCAGGGTCATAAGTACGGGAGGTTAAGGACAGCACATTGAAATTTTTCTTTCCCTTAAAAATTACGGTGTAATTGCCATTACTTGACCTGGCAGTAGGGGAAATGTTTTGTGGTTTAAGGATGACTTGAAAACGACTTATTTCCTGGAGGACTTTATACCATCCGGTTTTCACACCGTCTTTGAGACTGTACAGCTACTGTGGCAGTTTAAAAGTGTGATAACCTCCCTACTTGTCAGAATTAAGTCTTGACAATTTTCAATTAAAGCCCAAAATAACCAATGATATCATCCAGCAGTGGTTTAAAGCATGATAAAGCTTCTTTCTTTTTCTCCTCAGTTTGCTCCAATAGGTAGTCGCATAGATGGACTTTGCATTCCGATCTAACTTTATTTAAATAAACTTGCTCATTAGTGGTCAAACCCAATGTAGACAAATGCTCCGTAAGGGATTGTTCAAGCATGTTCCAATTTTTTGAATCCTTTAGCAACGATACAGGCTCATGCCTTTTTTCCAACCAGCCCTGGGTAGCCGCGTATTGCCAATATTGGTAAGGTAACATTTCTTCCAAGGATACTGGCAAATTAATCCCTTTCTGGTACAGGGGTATAATATGCCGCGCATAAGTTGGAGACAGTTTAAAAACTTTAAAGGTTTGTCTTTGAGCCGACGTGTTATCAATCTTGCGATTTATTTCCTGAATCGCTTCATTGCCCGCCAAATCGTTATCCAGTAACCCTGCGGCTTTGACATAATTTCCATTTTTACCGTGCAGAGAGTATGCCCATACGATGATTTGCCTGGCGACCCAACTGGCTCCGGCTCCCTTATCAGATTTAACTTCAATTCTTCCGGTGAAGTCCGGAAAAAATAATCTTATAGACTCCTCTACTATCATTTTGTCAGTATTCCCTTCACAAAATATAGTCGCTAAGGGGGTTCGTTTATTTGTGCCGATTGCCTTTGCCTTTTGTATATGGCCTATTGTCTCAGTAATACATTCTTTCCAGATATCGGACGATGGTTCATAGTAAAATACCGGCCAAATTTTACTAAAACCTGTTAGCAGTTCTTGGTATTGGGTTATACCAACAATATAGTCAGGCGATATTAGCTTAGGATTTCTATACAGTTCCAGCACCAATTTCCTGCCGCCATTTGAATCCTTCTCGGCGTTTTCAACTAATGGAAGAAATAGATCGGTCAACATCAAGTCATATTTATTTTTCAGTAATTTTCTCTGAGCACTGACGAAATCGACAACCGTATCCACCGTAAAATCAGCGGAAATTGACCTTATCACGGCTATGATTCCCGCAATCTTGTCATAGCTATCGTCTACAATTAGAAATTTCATCTACTCTTTTTTCTTTAAGTAAGAGTCTAGTTCATCTTTCCATTTCGTTTCACGGGTACTATAGAAAATAGCTCCTTGGTACACTTCAGGAAAATCTTTCTTCAACAAATCATTCAGTTCTTTCAATGTTATGGATGTGTCGCTTTCCCCGAAATCGTCAAACATTGTAATTAGAATTGTTTTAATTTTTTTTTCTTTTCTAATAACTTCTTTTAGGATCTTATATCCCCCAAATTTTTGATAGCTCCCCCCTGTCTCGGTTGGTGATTTGTCCCATGTTGGAATGCTCATATCGAGGAGTAGCAGGTCAAAATCTCCTTCCATTGCCGCTCGCATTCCGCTTTGGTATGATTCCTTTACCACTAATGTGCTAAAGTCATAATTCGAACCTAGATATTCAGTAATATCATCTATTTTCTTCTTGTCATCTTCGATTAAAAGTACTTTACGCCACATCGTCTTTAAGTTCAAAATTAAAAGTGATTATTATAGATAATTCTGAATCAATTAATGAGTAATCAAAATCATAACTCCGCCTTGACATATCTAGGGCAATAATCTTTCTGATTTTTCCAAAGCCACTACCTCCCTCAGTATTTAAGTTATCAAATCCATCGTTCTTATTTATCCACTCCTGCTTAACAATATTCAATTTGCGCCTTAGTTCATCCGTATTAATGGTACCTGAGACATTATTTTTAAAAATTAAAGAAAGCGTTTTGTCGTTTGACGTGGCGCTTATTTCAACCATTTTATCATCGCCATAAAGGCCTGAATGGACAATAATGTTATCGAGAAGAATCTTTACTATGTAGATCAGGTGCAAAGAACCGACTATAGGGTAATCAAAATCCACATCTATTGATCTGGGAGTAATCTTATTATTTGGATAAATGGAGTTAGTGATTTCAAGACTACTCTGTATGATTGTCTTTAAATCCAACGTTAGGTCGGTCGAAGGATTTGATAAATAGAACCATTCGGAAATATTTCTAAGTTCATTTTGAATATAGGTGCTGCATTTTGCAATACTTGATGTCAAATCAACAAATATAGAATCCCCAAGAATGCCCTTAATGTCAAGCTGAAAATCAGAAATAATTAGGTTGTATTCATTTTTTATATCATGGTTGAACTTGTTCCGGATTTCCTTGAGGAGAATCTCAGACTTAGCTTCCAGATATTCGAAAGTGATATTTAAAAATCCTTCGTAGTCTTTTACCTTGTCCCGTACTAGAGCGAAGATATTTGCCAGTTCGACTTGATTGATCCCATAATCAAACAGGGCATAAGGCTTCTTTTGATACTTTTCAGTTTTAATCTGGATGAGTTCCTTAATAATGTATTCTGTGTATTCATCAATTCTCATTGAGAATTTTCTAATCGACTTTTGGATGTCATTTTTTCGGTCTGATAAATTAAATGGAATCTTTCCTTGCCAAAATACACTATCTCGATAGTTGCCGTCGCTTCCTTTTTGACTAACCAGATTTAAAGATTCAAATACGCTTCGTATGTGATTCAGCAACGTACCGTGCCGAATCCTGGTACTTAAGTAACCGTCCAAACCATATTCTTTACTGAGAATAAATTGGTCCCGCAACTCAATAAACATTACTTTGAAAGTGATGTAGGCAGGATCATTAGTGAAAACGATTTTATTCTTGACCCTATCTTCACTAAGAGAGTTTAGATATTCATTAATCAACTTTGATGACGTGTCAACTGCAACTAGGTCTTTGTTTTTGCCATAGTTCGAGAGTTCCCTATACCTGTTAAACCCTTCTTTAATATTTGCTGTTTCTATATTCTTTAGTTGTTGAACATTTACGGTTATCCTCCCTTTGTTGATCTCTCGGATCGCTTTCCTTATTATCGAATTTTGGGTTACCTCGGCAATCTCTTTTATATACTGAGATTCATTCTCTTTGTCAAGAACAAGTAGTTCACGTAAGATGGTCAACCGTTCATTTTCCATGTCATCCGATCCATCAAATACATAGGAATGTTGAAGTATCTCCGATGTACAGACTTCTTTAAAGAAGTATATTAATTTATCAGTATTAAAGTTGGCCTTTAAGTTAAGCAGGTGGGAAGGTCTTTCAATATTGTGTTCATTTAAGAATGTATCATAGGCTACGTATTGCTTGTAGGGATCAGAAGTTACTATTTTAAAATAAATCGGTAAGTCAATTAAACCCTTAACTTCTGCGTCAATTTTCTTCTCTAATAACGATAATAGAAGTTCTCTTTTAAATTTAGTTACTAGGTGCGGGTTCGCTAGGTAGTTCGACACGTACAACAGTGTAGCATCCTTAAGATGGTTAAGCGAAAGATATGCGATGTATAGATTTTCAATAATTTCCTCGTATGCGGTCATCGATAAATTGACGTCCTTTAGTAAGTTAAGATAGTGATTTACTGCTGCGCTATAATTCCTTTGTTTAATCAATATTCTACCAATGTAGAGTTCCTTTCTCTTTTTCGAAATCTCTAGGTTGTTTGCTATTCGTTCCAGATTTCCTTCGCTTAGTCCATAGTTCACAAGGACGGCGGTGTTATTTGAATAGTTCTGCTCAAAAAAAGTCAATTGATTTTTAAATACCGTTGAGTTTGGGTCGATGTAATTTAAAATCCTCGGATTGTTGGATGCGGAATAAATAACAAACAATAAATGATAGATTCTATTTTCCCTATTTATGTTGCCTTGTTGAATTATCAAACTAAATAATTGTCTTGCCCAGTTAGTAGATATAAATGACAAAACTGTTTTTAGTAATTTTTCCGTAGCTTCCTCTGCATTGTGATCCCTCGAGAAAATACTATATAGATTTGCGAGTATTTCGTCGATAAGAGCGGAAACCAGCGGACTTCTAAACGGTAACCGTAATTCGATAAATGACTTTACATATATTTCAAACATTTCTATCGTATATGGGCAATTGGCGAGAATGGTCGGAATGCTTGCAATACAGTGCTGATACTCGCCTCTCGTATAAAGATCAACGATTCGCAAAATATTTTTAGACTCCGGCAATGCTACGGTTGGAGTCGATTCCAAAAAATTTGAAAGCTGAATTAGAACAGGATCAACTACGTCTTTTCGCAATTCCAGTAATATGGTTGTAGCTGCCTGCATTTTTTGATGCTCATTTGACCCCGCTATTTGCACAAGTACGTCGCGAAGTAAGAGATATCGATCGACCACAGAGGAGATACTTTCCATGGCAAGCATAAAAGGATAGCTTTCAAAACCAACGTATGCCGGATAGTTTAATCTATAGCATAAATACTCCTTAAATTCGTCTGGGCCGTCAATATCGGCAATCTGATTTGCAAAGAGGTTCCTGAATCGAAAGTATGTTATTTTTGATTCAGCCCTTTTACTAAGGTTCTCCGAGAAAAACAGTAGAAGAGGATCATCCATCTCCTTTACAATCGAACTCAGCATTGTCCAATTAGACTCTACTCCCTCCTGAAACTCACACAGTAAAAATCGATTTTCAAGCGACCAAAGCGATTTACATACCTTTAGTTCGATTTCTCCTAACACTCGACTACATTGATTGTAATCTCCCAACAAAAAAGCCTTTTCATATTCATCTTTTAGATTAAGGAAGAGGTTTATTTCTTTAGAGAAGCGTTTAACCGCAGATAGGTTCCAGGCCAGTTCGCCGATAAGATTTCCGGAGTAGGGGATTAGTCTCCCTTGTCTGATGTCCTTGTAGTTTTTGGGAAGAGGGTTCGCTAACAGAAGATTCTTCGAAGCAGGATGAGACAAACTTGCCTCAATCAATTTTGCGAAATTGGGAAAAGAAGTTTCTTTTTTGATTTGTGAAAGGAGATTGGGCTTATCAACCTTTGGGTTGAAGAGAAGTCGCTTAAACTCTATCGAATTCATTAAGAATACTTTATTATATAGAACATCTGAATTTAAGAACAGTTGGGTTTCAAACTTCGCTACTGACCGCTTTGGGTCCAATAGTAAATAAAATCGTAACAACATTAAGTGCTGGAAAAAAATGTCGCAATTTTTCTTTGATAGCGACAAATTATTCTTGGTAAATCTCCAGGAAAGATATCAAATACAATGTAATTATTCTCGTAATAGTCGAGATCGTTCAAATTAATTTAATATACGGTGCGTTCTCTATTCCAAGATATTGTTTGCAGGTCACAATATTTACTTGATTTGGTAGCTGCAATCATTCGAATGAATAACATTTTTGTCTGTGGTTTTTTTCTTATGCCCCGGCCCAAGAGTTAAGATTCCGGTAGCTCTAACCACTTTATTTCGCCCATTGTGTGAGCCGTTTGGCCGGTCAAGGCTCACCTAGGATTGGAGGCCACAACCGAAAATTAGTAGGTTGCTGCGCTAGTTTTGGTCTTGAGTTGCTCAATACCAGTGAATTACATGGAGAATCCGATAGTTTCGTTTTTGGAATTTGAAACTATTTTGAAACAATAGTAAATTATTGAAGCTGGTCGCAGATTCAAACGAATTCCTGGAAAAAAAAAGAACTTATGCCCACCTATTCTCAACTGATATATAGGGTCGTCACATCCGACGAATCCTACGTTGAATTTATTGACGTCCTTGGCACGTTGGAGAGGCAGGATCAAAAACAGGAATTTTTTAACCTTGTAAAATATCAATTCGATACAGCGAAAATTTGGGACACTGTTGGCATGTTTTATGAGCTAGGTCTTGATGTTGAAATTGAGGAAAGACACTGGGAAGAGGCAAACAGATACGAGGATCGGGAACTGTTCAGGATGGACTACGCTTCTCATCTTGCCAAGACGGAATGGATGGAGAAAAAACATGATGATTTAAAAGCAATTCTTGAATATGTACTCAAATACGTAGACACACGTTTCAACGATGCAGAAATTGACTCGTATGCGAATAACTTCCATAACTGCTTGCCCTTTAAAAAAGCGATCAATCCACGGAGTTTTGAGTCATTTATGGATGAATTGAGACAGTCAAACTACATTTCTTATAAAACCAAAATTCAAGATTTTAGAAATATTTTCGGCTTACGAAGTAATGGAACGCTTACACACGGTATATCGCGGAAAGAAAACGAACGGATTTGTTGGAGTGGTAGTAATTTCGCATTGAAGAAGTTAATAAACGAGTTGGAGTATCGGAAATATTTGAAATTCGACCGCAAAAAGTGGGATAACGTGCGACGCTGTTTCAAAAAAGAGAATGAGGATCTGACCGAAGATAAATTGCGCACTTCTCGTTCTGCCTCGAAGGAAGATGCGGCTAAAATCAGTGATGTAATTACAAACGCGACAAAAAAGCTAGCACTTATTAAGACCGGTCACTGATTTTTTTATCACGCCAATCTCTCATTAGCGATAATCGCCTTCAGAATTTGACTCTAAGGCACTCTAACCTTTTGGTATTTTTTCGCGGGTAATTTCGTCGGAATTAATAGGATGAATTGACATACGCTTGATAGTGAACTCTAATGGCCATAGCGATCTTCAAACTCATTTCATCGAAATGCCCAATTTTGTGAATAAATAATTGAATAATGGTAATGGAAAATCCCTTTGAAAAATTGGAATCTCGATTGGAGCGGATCGAGTCCCTAGTGTCAAGAATTGTCGAATCGGGTAAAAGAGAGGATCACTCGAATGCTAAGAAGGTTGGAAATATCGGAATGGCAAAAGAGATAACCGGCCTTTCAAAATCAACAATTTATAGATTGGCGTCAGAAAGGAGGATTCCCCATGCAAAATCATGGGGTAAACTTTATTTTAACGCAACTGATCTTTTGGACTGGATAAGTAAATGTAGAAGAGAGGAGAAAAATTCCAGCATTAATAAAGGAAAGAAATAAGAAGGAATTAGATTAAACGAACGTAACTACTCCAAAAGAAAAGAAAGAATGAATGAGTTTATATTACCAGAAAATATTGACTTTGATAAAATTTTAAAGAAGTCACAGAGTAAGAGGATTAAAATTGATGTGTTGAAATTTATTGTGTCATCAATTCTTTGGCAAGTAAATTATAATAAAAATGGTTACTGGGAATCTGATAATGAATTTGTACCGTTATCGGCAACCATACTGAAACATATAAGCTATGATTACAAATGCCATATTGAGCTTCTAATAACGAGCGGCGTCATTGAGCCCTTAAGATCAAGTAACGAAAAAATCTCATATCAGATAGGAAAGGCATGTAAAAGGTATCGAGTGGCTTTGTCTATTGGGAGACCTAAATATGAAAAAATACCTCAAAACATTTTAAATAAGATGCCTGAGATTTGGAAAGCTCCAGAGTTTTTAAATAAGTGGTTCAATGAATTACTAACGATCGATCGAGGAGCCGCTGAATTGGTTATTGAAAAAATTGGCAAAAAGGAAGGTTCCTGGAGAATGTTTGATTCAGTAAATCGAATAATTAGTGGGAACTATAATCTCATTAGAGACGCCAAGGGTCGCCGAGTCTATTCGCCTTTGACTAATTTGAAACGAGAACTTAGACCCTTATTAAGGTACAATGGTAAGAAATTAGTTGAACTTGACTTAAAATCATCTCAGCCTTTCCTAATTGCTACTTTATTTCTTAATAAATTGTTTTATAAGGTATAATATACGTTCATGATAAATATAAGCTCAATTATAGATAGTTATAATATTAATAAAAGTATAACTTCTTCATATTCTTATTCTCCTCTCCATTATGTTTCTGAATTTAAAAAATTAATAGATAATAATATTCATAAGGAAGACATAGATGTATTTGTAAAGCTTGTTCTTGATGGGGACATTTATAAGCATATTGAGACACACATAGACTCAGTCTCTACCAGAGAAGGGGCAAAAGAGTTGTTTTTCAAAGTTTTCTATTCAAAAACAAGATCGAGGTTTAAAGAAAAGCAAAAGCTACTTGAGCTTTTTCCTTCCGTGTTTTCGATTTTAGAAAGTTTCAAGACATATTCCCACAATCTTCCGTGGCACAACGAAGCCAAGCCGCATGCCGCATTGCCTGTAATGCTTCAATATATTGAGTCTTTGATTATTATTGATTCGGTATGTAAAAGAATAGGGGAGGAGTTTCCTGACACACCTATATTCACGATACATGATAGTATATTAACTGTTGAAGGAGAAGAGGATAAAATCAAGACTATTATCGAAGAAACGTTTCAAAAGTTAGTGGGCTCAATTCCGAAAATCCATATGAACATTTTTTCTTTATCGCTTGAAATGAGTTAGTTATAGTGTTTTTGCTTCACTTTCGTCAGTTCTGGTCAAAAATAAGGGCTTGGTTTAGGTTTATCAATCTCAACGACCCCAACTAGCATCTTTGTTTATTCGCTGAAGTGACATGGAAATTAAAATTCAAGGGAATATGCTAGAATTTTTCTAGACCGTATCAGAGCGTGGTAGAGCGATTTTTTCCTTTCGAGACCCTGGACATGGCTTAGCTGAAGAAAACGTCCCAGAGGGCCTTATATCAATCCAGGAGCGCACTGGAAAAGGCTTAGGCTAACAGGTTCATCGGTGTCTAATTTGATGTTGGTTGGAGACGCATTTACCAAACTTAGCTGTCGCCGCTCACATTTGTCGAAATTATAAGGGTGGGGAACGTTGAGAAAGGCTATATTAATCAAATCTTCCAAGATATCTGCGATGGAGTAAAAAAACTACTCACATATCGACGAATAGTTAGGGTACAAGGGATTTACCCTTGATTAATTCGCAACTAGCGCCCTATGTTATTTATCCATACCCTTTAGAAAATCACTCATGGGGATGCCAAAGTATTGGCAAATGCGCTTTAAAGTACTTAGTGTTATGTCTCTCCGGTCAGCTTCTATACGGGCTAGATGTATTCCAGTATCATCATAGAATTCTTGCAACGTAGTTCCCTTAGCTTCCCTAAGAGCCCTTACCTTAGCAACCACCTTATCCACTAACCCGCTGTCATGGAATCTATCCATGCGGGAAAACTCAAGAAATAGTCAGGCTTTTAGAATGACAAAAATGTCATTATTTGCTAGATTGGGTAAAATATCCACCCGGTTATGAAAAACATTCTACCAGTCTTACTACTTATTTTTGGTTGTCAAAATACGCAGACATCTTCCCCTGAAATATCCCCTGCCATTCCTTTTAAAATTGTTTCGACTGAAACTAAAAAAATTGTGATAAAACAGAATGTAATGAGTAATGCGACGTACTACATCTTATCTGGCAAAGTGAAAAATTTAAGCGGAGAAGTGATAAAAGACTATTCACTTAAAGTTGAGTATATTTTATACTCAGAAGATGGCAAGAGTACCGCCGTGGAGAAGCCCGAATTACTACTTCCAGACGAAGGATTTGAAATAATAAAAGGTACTTTGAGGGATAAGAAGAATTGGAATTCTGACGAGGTTATTAGCTTTAACATAACGGATCTTATTCCAGATGATGCTTTTAATTTCCCGATTGATAAAGTAATGGCATTATACAGACTAGAAGCAGCTAATCCCTTTGGCTATTCGTTCGACGACTATATTGGACAAAGTGATATAACAGACCAATGGAAGGCGATGCAAAAGAAACTAAATTATTCGTCGAAGTAATGTTTTTGTGGAGATTCAACAAGAAAAATTAGAAACCTACATCCAGTCTTTAGTTTGAGGATGCGAAAAAGGAACGGTATCCACTGCAACCCTAGAAGTCTCATGAAAGTATATTAAAGAAGGACAAGAGCTAAGGATGATTCAAACTTTGAAACTAACCAAACCCTAGACTTTTCTAATTAATCCGAGTTGATTGCCGGCCCAAAAGTTTTAAAAATGTTTCAAAGTTGAAAAATAAAAAAGCAGTCAATCCACGTAACTGTCTGATTTTCAAGTGGGCCCAGCTGGGAACGATCCAGCGACCCCCTGATTATGAGTCAGGTGCTCTAACCAGCTGAGCTATGG
>Ga0209050_1002904_pt1 | contig 13470 bp, 11 predicted proteins | sample Araplavi_mTSA_r2_FD_184276 | JGI IMG/M metagenome (GOLD analysis project Ga0209050, IMG submission 184276) | Arabidopsis root microbial communities from North Carolina, USA - plate scrape MF_Cvi_mTSA_r2 (SPAdes) (version 2) | ecosystem: Host-associated > Plants > Roots > Endosphere | place: USA... | reverse complement strand
TTGTTCACGAAGTCGAACAGGACTTTGGCGACCTGCAGGCCACCGACTTGAACGTGTTCAGTCATTGCTTGCCTCACTCTGCTCAGCTATTTCGCTTTTCAGCTCTTCAATTTAACAATGAAGCCTTTGGCCATTTAAACCACAAACCCCTCTGCCAGTACATGCCCATGACGGGCGGCTGGGTTGGGACCAATCAACGGCTTGGGGCCTTGCTGACAGGGCTTTCAGGGTTGCGAACGGGCCGGCGGCAGACATCGAACCAACGTTATGTAGTGCGCGCTGCGGCATACTACATGATGAATTGCGGATGTGAAAATTAGACTAATCACGTCGTTCTGCGACCCCATGACGCATTGCAGTCACGGCGCGGAACAGGATGTTCTCAAAAAACCAGTGGATTGTTCCAGCTAAATATCAAAAGTTGTACACGATTTGTTTGAGCGGTCAGATCGGCGGTGCCTTCATTCGCGAGCAGGCTCGCTCCCACAAAGGCCCGCGCAACCCTTGTGGGAGCGAGCCTGCTCGCGAAGGCGCCTGACCTGTCGGCGCAGGTCCAACCCTTGCCTATACTTGGTTCTCTGTCACAAAAATCATGACCAGAGGGCTGCGCCATGGACCACCTCGTACTCACCGTTTTTGCACCGGACAAGCCCGGGCAAGTCGAGCGCATTGCCCAATGCATTGCCGAGCACGGCGGCAACTGGCTGGAAAGCCGCATGTCACGCATGGCCGGACAATTCGCCGGCATTCTGCGGGTGGGGGTGCCGGCCGAGGCCTATGACGAATTGGTCGATGCCCTGCAAGGCTTGTCCACCCAGGGCATTCGCGTAATGATCGCCGAAAGCAGCATCGAACAATCCTGCACCTGGAAGCCGATCGCGATGGAGCTGGTGGGCAATGATCGCCCGGGGATCGTGCGTGACATCACACGCTTGTTGAACGAGCAGGGGGTGAGTCTGGAACGGTTGGTGACCGAAGTGCGCCCGGCACCGATGAGCAGCGAGCCGTTGTTCCATGCCGAAGCGATTCTTGCCGTGCCGCTGACGCTGTCGCTGGACGTCCTGCAATCGCGCCTGGAAACCCTGGCCGACGATCTGATGGTCGAATTGGTGCTGCGCAGTGAGCCCTGATCAGGTTATCCAAGTTAAACGTGCACCGGCCTGTGGATAACCTGTAGAGACACCCCGCCAGGCCACGCCGACCGGGGTTCTTCAGGATCTGATCAAAAAACCAGCACTTTCAGCCACTTGCGCACAATCGGCGGGGATCACGCTGTGGATAACCTTGGGAAGGAATGATGCAGGCCACGGAACCCGTGGCCTGTAGAGGTTTGTATGTTTTTTGATCAGCTGCGGCGACGCAAACTGAGCCACGCATCCACGCTGTAAACCGCCAGACCGGCCCAGATGAACATGAACGCTACCAGGGTGCTGGACGACAGGTGCTCGCCAAACAGCAGGACCGCTTGCAGCAGCACCAATGTCGGCGCCAGGTACTGGAGAAAGCCCAGTGTCGTGTAGGGCAAATGCCGTGCAGCCGCGTTGAAGCAGACCAGCGGCACCAGCGTGACTGGCCCGGCCGCCACCAGCCACCAGGCTTCTGACGTGGTCCAGAACTCGGCCTGAGCGCTGTGGGCGGTCGGGTTGAACAGCAACCAGGCAATGGCGATCGGCACCAGCATCCAGGTTTCCACCACCAGCCCGGGCAGTGCCTTGACCGGTGCCTGCTTGCGAATCAGCCCGTAGAAACCGAAGGTCAGTGCCAGCACCAGCGACACCCACGGCAGGCTGCCGACTTGCCAGACCTGTTGCGCCACACCCACAGCTGCCAGACCGACGGCAATCCACTGCATGCGCCGCAGCCGTTCGCCAAGGATCAGCATGCCCAGCAACACGTTCACCAAGGGGTTGATGTAGTAACCGAGGCTGGCCTCCAGCATGCGGCCGTTGTTCACCGACCAGACGTAGGTCAGCCAGTTGGCCGCGATCAGCGCACCGCTCAGGGCCAGGATCGCCAGGCGTCGCGGGTTCTCCCGCAGCTCGCGCCACCAGCCGGGATGCTTCCATACCATCAGCAACAAGGCGCCGAACAATGCCGACCACAACACTCGGTGGATGATGATTTCCACGGCGGGCACGCTGGCGATGGCTTTGAAGTAGAGGGGAAAAAGTCCCCAGATGATGTAGGCACTCAGGCCCAGAATGTACCCGCGACGCGGGTTGGCGGCTTGCATGCAGAATCCTTGCTTAGGCAGCTAACAAAGAGGGGATTGTAAGGAGATTTGTCTGCGAATGTCCTGACTGAAGAGGTAGGTCATTTGTGAACATCGGTACCTGTAGGAGCGAGCCTGCTCGCGATGGACGTCAACGATAACGCGTGCTGTCTGGATAAACGCGTTGCCCTTGCGTTCTTCGCGAGCAGGCTCGCTCCTACAGGGGGGCAGGGTGGGTCAGAAGAGTTTTAGTGGCTCTTCCTGGAGCGCCGCCAGTTGCTCGCGCAGAGCCAACACCTGATCACCCCAGTAACGCTCGGTGCCGAACCACGGAAAGCTGCGGGGGAACGCCGGATCGTCCCAGCGACGGGCGAGCCACGCGCTGTAGTGCAACAGACGCAGGGCGCGCAAGGGTTCGATGAGCGCCAGTTCACGCGGGTCGAAGTCGTGGAATTCGTTGTAGCCATCCATCAGCTCCGACAACTGGCTCAGGCAATCCTGTCGATCACCGGCGAGCATCATCCAGATGTCCTGTACCGCCGGGCCCATGCGGCAGTCGTCGAGGTCGACGATATGAAACATCTCGTCGCGGCACATCATGTTGCCGGGGTGGCAGTCACCGTGCATGCGGATGTTCTGGTGCGGCGTGTTGCTGTAGGCATCTTCCACACGCTTGAGCAGGTCGCGGGCCACCGATTCGTAGGCCGGCAGCAGGCTGCGGGGAATGAAGTTGCCGTCGAGCAACGTGGCCAGCGAGTCATGGCCGAAGTTTTTCACCGCCAGCGCTTCACGGTGTTCGAACGGCCGGGTCGAGCCGACCGCGTGCAGGCGTCCGAGCAACTGGCCCAGGCGATACAGTTGATCGAGGTTGCCCGGCTCCGGTGCGCGGCCGCCGCGGCGGGGGAACAGGGTAAAACGGAAACCGCTGTGTTCGTGCAGGGTTTCGCCGTTGTGGATCAACGGCGCCACGACCGGCACCTCGCAGTCGGCGAGTTCGGCGGTGAACTGGTGTTCTTCCAGAATCGCTTCGTTGCTCCAGCGTTGCGGCCGGTAGAACTTGGCAATCAGTGGCTCGGCGTCTTCGATGCCGACTTGGTAGACGCGGTTCTCGTAGCTGTTGAGCGCCAGGATGCGCGCGTCGCTGAGAAAGCCGATGCTTTCGACGGCATCGAGCACGAGGTCTGGCGTAAGGGTTTCAAACGGGTGGGCCATGCTGACTCCTGCGCGCAGCAGGCTGCTGCGTCCGGCCAGGCATGGTAGCGCAGACGGGCGCTCTTTAGGGGCAGGGTTGCGAGATGTATTGTCCGGGCTGACGCCTTCGTCGGAACGCCGCCCGGGGCAAGCCCGCTCCCACAAGGACTACATGAATCCCTGTGGGAGCGGGCTTGCCCGCGAAGAGGCCTGTCAGGCGCCGACGATCCCGCCATCTTCCCGCGAAATCGCCATCACCGATGAGCGCGGCTTGCCATTGGGCAGATGCTCGGGGAAGGTCGAGCCACCGTTTTCACCCGGGTGCTGGATCCCGACAAACAGTGTTTTCTGGTCCGGCGAGAAGCTGATCCCGGTCACCTCGCAGCCCACCGGCCCGACCATGAAGCGGCGAATTTCGCCGGTCGCCGGATCTGCACAGAGCATCTGGTTGTTGCCCATGCCGGCAAAGTCACCGGCGTTGCTCACATCACCGTCGGTCAGGATCCACAAGCGTCCGGCCTTGTCGAAGCCCAAGCCGTCCGGGCTGTTGAACATGTTCTGCGGCGTGATGTTCGACGAGCCGGCCTTGGGCGTCCCGGCATGTGCGGCCGGGTTGCCGGCCACCACAAACAGGTCCCAGGCAAAGGTGTGTGAAGCGTGATCGTCGCGCTCGGTACGCCAGCGCAGAATCTGGCCGTAGACGTTCTTCTCCCGCGGGTTCGGTCCACCCACCGGTTGCCCGTCTTCGCCGCGCTTGGCGTTGTTGGTCAATGTGCAGTAGACCTGGCCATCCTTGGGGCTGACCACGATCCATTCCGGGCGGTCCATGCGCGTGGCTTTCACCACACTGGCAGCGAGACGGGCGTGGATCAGCACCTCGGCCTGATCGGCAAAGCCGCTGCTGGCGTCGATACCGTTTTTGCCGTGGGTCAGTTCGATCCATTCACCCTGGCCTTTCGGGTGATCGGCGTTGCCGTCCCCCGCATCGAAACGCGCCACATAGAGGGTGCCGTGATCGAGAATGTCGCGGTTGGCCTTGGGGTTCTTGTGGTCGATCTTGTCGCGGCTGACGAATTTGTAGATGAACTCACCGCGCTCATCGTCGCCCATGTACACCACGGCATGGCCATCGCCGGTTTCGGCCAGGGCGGCGTTTTCGTGTTTGAAGCGGCCGAGGGCGGTGCGTTTGACCGGCGTCGACTGCGGATCGAACGGATCGATCTCCACCACCCAGCCGTGACGGTTGAGTTCGTTGGGGTTTTTGGCCAAGTCGAAGCGCTCGTCGTGTGGGTGCCAGTTGATCTCTTTGCTGGTCACCACCGCGCCGTAGCGTTTTTGCGCCGGATCGAACTTCTGCTCGGCATTGCTGCTGCCGAAGCAGTCGGTGAAGTTTTCTTCACAGGTCAGATAGGTGCCCCACGGCGTCTTGCCATTGGCACAGTTCTGGAAGGTGCCGAGAACGTTCTTGCCCTGGGGATCGGCGCTGGTTTTCAGCAGGGCATGGCCGGCGGCCGGGCCGCTCAGGGTGATCGGCGTATTGCCGTGAATGCGGCGGTTGTAGCGCGAGCCCTGGACGAATTGCCATTGGCCGTTCTTGCGCTGCACTTCAATCACCGACACGCCTTCGCAGGCCAGCGCCTTGCGCACGTCTTGCGCCGATTGCGGCATGCCGCCATGGGCGTAGAGGTAGCGGTAGTTGGTGTATTCGTTGTTGATCGCCATCAGCGCCCGGTCTTTTTCGCCCGGAAACTCGAACAAGCTCATGCCGTCGTTGTTGTCGCCGAACTGGGCTTCCTGATGCTCGGCGCTGCCGTTGCCGCTCGGGTCGAACGCCGGGCCGTCCTTGTGCAGGGGCTGGCCCCAACTGATCAGCACCGAGGACTTGTAGCCCGGTGGCAGGGTGATGGAGTCGCTGGTGGCGGCGGCAATGCTGTCAAAGCCCAGCAACTGGCTGTTACCGGCGCTTACGCTGGCGGCCATCACGCTGCGGCTCAGCAGGTTGCCGCCGAGGAACATCGCCGCGCCGCACAGGGCACCTGCGCTGATGAAGCTGCGACGACTGAGGCCGACCATGGTTTCGAGGTCGGTGGACTGGTTTTCTTCTAATAGGCTCATTTCAGGCTCCCTGCGGTTTTGCAGACACCTTAATGGTGAGTAATGAACCTTTTGTTGCAGTTTGCTTAAAGCGGCGTACCCAGCAGAACCCTGGAGGGCGAAAACTCCACGCGCACGGGTTTGCCGCAGGTCAGACCCAATGCCTGCAGATGCGTTGGTTCGTCCAGCGCGCACAGGGTCAGGCCGTTAGGCAGGGTGATGCGCACTTCGCTGGGGCCGTCGTCGGCATCGAGAATTTTCTCGATGGTACCTTTCAGGCAATTGTTTCCCGGCGTTTCGGCTGAATCGATCTGCAGTACATCGAGCCAGCCGGCCTTGATCAAGGCCACGACTTCGGTGCCGATCTGCAGTTCCAGGCGCTCGGTGCTGTCGTGGGTGATTTGCGCATCGACGATCAAGCCTTCGGCGACTTCGAGACGAATCAGGTCGTTGCGTCCCTGGGACTCGATCGCCATCACCTTGCCGTGCAACTGATTGCGCGCGCTGGTGCGCAGCATCAAACGCCCGAGCAGGTCGAGGTCGCTGGCATCTTCAGCGGCTTCCAGCACCTGGGCCTGCAAGGCTTGCAGCTTCTGGTACAGCCGCAGCACCCGCTCGCCTTCTTTGGAGAGGCGGGCACCGCCGCCACCCTTGCCGCCGACAATCCGCTCCACCAACGGCTTCTGCGCCAGGTTGTTCAACTCATCAATGGCATCCCAGGCAGCCTTGTAGCTCAGGCCCGCGCTTTTTGCCGCACGGGTAATCGAGCCTTGCTCGGCGATGTGCTGCAGCAGGGCGATGCGCTGCGGACGGCGGACAATGTGCTGGGACAACAAGGTGGGCAAAGACATGGCAAGTCGCTTTGGGTGGTGGCGATGGGGGGACGTTGGCGGCTTGGTACGCGCGAGTCAAGTCAGGGTGTCTCGCCGGGCTTGGGCGTGCGGGCCAGGCAATAGACGTCGACCCGCGCTGCACCGGCGTCGATCAACAACCAGGCCAGGGCCTGGGCCGTGGCACCGGTGGTGAGGACGTCGTCGATCAGGGCCAGGTGCCGGCCTTTGACGGCGGCACCGGGTATCAGACTGAAAGCGTTGCGCAAGTTCTTGCGGCGCGCTTGGGCATTCAAGGCCTGCTGGGCATCGGTGTCCTGGGTTCGCAACAGCAACCGTTCGTCGTACGGAATGTCCAGAGCGTCACTCAACCAGTGGGCAAGCATCGCCGCCTGGTTGAACCCGCGCTGGCGCAGGCGCCGGGTGGCCAGCGGTACCGGAATCAGCGCATCGGGTCGCTGCAGATCGTCTTCGAAGCGATGTTGCAGGTATTGAACGAGAAGTTCGGCGAGCAAGCGGCCAAACGGCCACTTTGCGTTGTGTTTGAAACGGGTGATCAGACTGTCAACCGGGAAGCTGTAGGTCCAGGGGGCAATCACGTGTTCGAAGGCAGGTGGCTGCTTCAGGCAATGGCCGCAGGTCAGGCCCGCGGCCGGCAGCGGCAGGGCGCAGGTTCGGCAGTGAGTGCCAAGCCAGGGCAACTCGGTTTCGCAGGCCGTGCAGACCGGGGCGATACCGTCGGTGGGTTCGTCGCACAAAAGGCATGATTGATTGTTTTTTGACCAGATGTAAACCGGTCCTTTGTTCTGTGGTTGACAGCGCATCGCTCTTCCTTAAATATGCCGAAACATCTGTGAGGCGGCTGTGACATTCCATGACCCAGCCGCATGCCAAAGCATAATTCAAAGGAAACGCCCATGAGCGCCAGCACCACTGCAACCCTGCGTCATGACTGGTCTTTGGCCGAAGTCAAAGCACTCTTCGTTCAGCCATTCAATGACCTGTTGTTCCAGGCGCAGACGGTGCACCGTGCGCATTTCGACGCCAACCGCGTTCAGGTGTCGACCCTGTTGTCGATCAAGACCGGCGCCTGCCCGGAAGATTGCAAATATTGTCCGCAGTCCGGTCACTACAACACTGGCCTGGAAAAAGAAAAACTGATGGAAGTGCAGAAGGTCCTCGAAGAGGCCGCTCGCGCCAAGGCCATCGGTTCGACCCGCTTTTGCATGGGCGCGGCGTGGAAGCACCCGTCGGCCAAGGACATGCCGTACGTACTGAAGATGGTTGAAGGCGTGAAAGCCCTGGGCCTGGAAACCTGCATGACCCTCGGCCGCCTGGATCAGGAGCAGACCGAGGCGCTGGCCAAGGCCGGCCTCGACTACTACAACCACAACCTCGATACATCGCCGGAGTTCTACGGCAGCATCATCACCACCCGCACCTACAGCGAGCGCCTGCAAACCCTGGCCTACGTGCGTGAGTCGGGAATGAAGATCTGCTCCGGCGGCATCCTCGGCATGGGCGAGTCGCTGGACGACCGCGCCAACCTGCTGATCCAGCTCGCCAACCTGCCGGAGCATCCGGAGTCGGTGCCGATCAACATGCTGGTGAAAGTCGCCGGTACGCCGCTGGAAAATGCCGACGATGTCGACCCGTTCGATTTCATCCGCATGCTCGCGGTCGCGCGCATCCTGATGCCGCAATCCCACGTGCGCCTGTCCGCCGGCCGCGAAGCCATGAACGAACAGATGCAGGCTCTGGCGTTCTTCGCCGGTGCGAACTCGATTTTCTACGGCGAGAAACTGCTGACCACCGCCAACCCGCAGGCCGACAAGGACATGCAACTGTTCGGGCGCCTGGGGATCCTGCCGGAAGCCCGCGAAGAGCACGCCGATGAAGTGCATCAGGCGGCGATCGAGCAGGCGCTGGTGGAGCAGAAGAGCAGCGAGCAGTTCTATAACGCGGCGGTTTGAGCAACCACTGCGTCCACTGAATGAATGCAAAACCCCTGTGGGAGCGAGCTTGCTCGCGATAGCGTCAGGTCCGTCGACATCAATGTTGAATGTGACGCCGCCATCGCGAGCAAGCTCGCTCCCACAGGGATCGCATTCATTTTGATTTCTGTGATCTGAACTTCGAGGCCTGCATGTCTTTCGATCTCGCCGCACGCCTTGCTGCCCGTCGTGCCGAAAATCTCTACCGCCAGCGTCCGCTGCTCGAAAGCCCGCAGGGGCCGCAAGTGGTGGTTGATGGCCAGCCGTTGCTGGCGTTCTGTAACAATGACTACCTGGGGCTGGCCAATCATCCACAAGTGATCGAAGCCTGGCGTGCCGGCGCTTTGAAGTGGGGGGTGGGCGGCGGCGCTTCACATCTGGTCATCGGCCATAGCGCCCCGCACCATGCCTTGGAAGAAGCCTTGGCCGACCTGACCGGTCGCCCGCGCGTGCTGCTGTTCACCACCGGTTACATGGCCAACCTCGGTGCGGTCACGGCGCTGGTGGGGCAGGGTGATACGGTGCTCGAAGACCGGCTCAATCATGCGTCGCTGCTCGACGCGGGGCTGCTGTCCGGCGCGCGGTTCAATCGCTACTTGCACAACGACCCGGTGAGCCTGGCCAAGCGCCTGGAAAAAGCCACCGGCAATACTCTGGTGGTCACCGACGGCGTGTTCAGCATGGACGGCGATATCGCCGACTTGCCGGCACTGGCCCGAGAGGCCAAGGCCAAAGGCGCCTGGTTGATGGTCGACGATGCCCATGGTTTCGGACCGCTGGGCGCCAATGGTGGCGGCGTCGTCGAGCATTTCGGTTTGAGCCAGGAAGAGGTTCCGGTGCTGGTCGGCACCCTCGGCAAAGCCTTCGGTACGGCGGGCGCTTTTGTGGCCGGCAGCGAAGAGCTGATTGAAAGTCTGATCCAGTTCGCCCGGCCTTACATCTACACCACCAGCCAGCCTCCGGCGCTGGCCTGCGCCACGCTGAAAAGCCTGGAACTGCTGCGCAGCGAACACTGGCGCCGCGAGCATTTGCAGACGCTGATCCGCCAGTTCCGCCAGGGTGCCGAGCAGATCGGCCTGGAACTCATGGACAGTTTCACACCGATTCAACCGATCATGGTCGGCGATGCCGGGCGCGCGGTGCGTCTTTCGCAAATGCTGCGCGAGCGCGGGTTGATGGTGACCGCGATTCGCCCGCCGACCGTACCCGCTGGCAGCGCCCGACTGCGGGTCACGCTGACGGCAGCCCACAGCGAGGCCCAGGTGCAGCTATTGTTAAACGGACTGGCCGATTGTTTTCAACAACTGCAGCCGGAGCCAAGCCATGCGTGATCGTTTGATTCTGCTGCCCGGCTGGGGCCTCGGCGTTTCACCGCTGGAGCCTTTGGCTGCGGCTTTGCGCGGCCTGGACGAGCACTTGCGCGTCGAGATCGAGCCGTTGCCCGACCTGGAGTCGAGCGATCTTCAAGAGTGGCTCGATGAGCTTGATGCGACGTTGCCGCAAGACGCCTGGCTGGGCGGCTGGTCATTGGGTGGCATGCTCGCCTGCGAACTGGCGGCCCGGCGTGGCGATCGCTGCTGCGGCGTGTTCACGCTGGCCAGCAACGCGTCTTTTGTCGCGCATGAACATTGGTCAGCCGCCATGCCTGGGGAAACCTTCGATGCGTTTCTGGCGGGATGTGCAGCCGATCCGCGCGCAACCTTGAAACGCTTTTCACTGCTCTGCGCCCAAGGCGCCGAAGACCCGCGCGGATTGTCGCGGCTTTTGCTCGCTGGCGCACCGAACACCGCCGCGCCAGTGCTGCTGAGCGGTCTGCAAGTACTTGCGCAACTGGATACACGGCAGGCACTGCAATCGTTCCGCGGTCCGCAACTGCATCTGTTCGCCGGCCTCGACGGGTTGGTACCGGCGGAGGCGGCGGGCGATTTACTGGCGTTGCTGCCGGATATAGAAATCGGTCTGATTGAGCAGGCCGGCCACGCGTTTCTTCTGGAAGATCCCCACGGTGTGGCGGGGGCGATCCAGGCCTTTTTGCATGAGTCCGGCGATGACTGATTTATCCCTTCCCAACCTGCCCGGCGGCTTGCCCGACAAACGCCAGGTCGCTGCATCTTTCTCCCGTGCGGCGCAAAGCTACGACAGCGTGGCCGAGTTGCAGCGTGATGTCGGCAGCCAATTGCTCCGGCGCTTGCCACAGGATTTTGTACCGCAGCGTTGGCTGGACCTGGGCTGCGGCACCGGGCATTTCAGTCGTGCCTTGGGTGAGCAATTTCCGGGCAGTCACGGTGTGGCGCTGGATATCGCCGAGGGCATGCTCAACCACGCCCGGCCGTTGGGCGGTGCCACGCATTTCGTGGCGGGCGATGCCGAGCGTTTGCCACTCCAGGACTCGACCTGCGACCTGATCTTCTCCAGCCTGGCGGTGCAATGGTGTGCGGACTTCGACTCGGTGCTTCGTGAAGCTTATCGAGTGCTGAAACCGGGTGGCATTTTTGCGTTTGCTAGTCTTTGTACAGGGACGTTGTTTGAACTGCGCGACAGCTGGCGACAGGTCGATGGCATGGTGCACGTCAACCGCTTTCGGGAGTTTGGTGTTTATCAGCAGTTGTGTGCGGCCAGCGGCTTGAGGATGGTCAGTCTGCAAAACCTTGCGCATGTGCTGCATTACCCGGATGTGCGCAGCCTGACCCATGAGCTCAAGGCGCTGGGTGCGCACAATCTCAATCCCGGTCGACCGGGTGGCTTGACCGGCCGTGCGCGGATTCTGGGTTTGATTGAGGCTTATGAGCAGTTTCGTCAGGCCCGAGGCCTGCCGGCGACTTATCAAGTGGTGTACGCCATTTTGGAGAAACCCTTATGAGCGCAGCCTATTTCATCACCGGCACGGATACGGATGTCGGTAAAACCACGGTCGCTGCGGGGCTGCTGCATGCGGCGCGTTCGGCGGGTTTGAGCACGGCGGCGGGCAAGCCGGTCGCGTCCGGGTGCGATGTGACGCCCAAAGGCTTGCGCAACGCCGATGCGCTGGCCTTGCTGGCGGAGTGTTCGCTTCCGCTGACCTACGTACAGGTCAATCCGATGGCCTTCGAACCGGCCATTGCTCCGCATCTGGCGGCACGGGAGGCGGGCGTGGCGTTGACGGTGCAGTCGTTGCTGGCGCCGATGCGGCAGATTCTGGGGCTGCAGGCGGACTTCACCCTGATCGAAGGCGCTGGCGGCTGGCGCGTACCCTTGGCGGATCAGGACAATCTGTCGGACCTGGCCATTGCATTGAAGCTGCCGGTGATCCTGGTGGTCGGCGTGCGCCTGGGGTGCATCAGTCATGCCTTGTTGACCGCCGAAGCGATCGCCCGGGACGGTTTGCAACTGGCGGGATGGGTGGCCAACATCATCGACCCGAAGACCTCGCGGCTGGAAGAAAACCTCGCCACCCTGGCCGAGCGCCTCCCGGCACCGTGCCTGGGGCGTGTGCCCAAACTCAAGACCGTGACGGCAGAAGCCGTGGCCGAGCACTTGCAACTGGATCTGTTGGACTGAGGTTTGGCAATGCGGGCTTTGCCTATGGCAAGGCACTGTGCCATTAGTGTTTTTGACGGGCGTTTTGCCAGCCACTCTGCTTCAATGGCCGTTGTTGATCCTTTGAAAGGACGAGTTCTCCCATGGAAATCTCAGGAAACACCGCTTTTTATGCCGGTCTGAGCACTCTTCAGACAGGGCAGAACCGAGTCGATCAAGCCGCCGGGCAGATTGCCAACACCACCCTCGAGCGTTCGGTCACCAGCCAGTCTTCCGAGGCGCAGGTCGATCGTCTGCGATCGGTTGATCGTAGCCAGCAATCGGATCTGGCCAGCAACGTGGTCGAAATGGCCCAAGGCAAGATTCAGGCGGAGCTGGGCGTAAAAATCGCCAAGGCCTCCGATGAAGTGCTCGGAACGTTGATCGATACCTACGCTTGATTCTTCGCTGATACCGCACCCTCGACGCCGCGCCTGTTCGCGGCGTTTTTCTGCGTAAGTCTTTCTTGCTCAACTAATCTTTTCAGTGTGGCGGGCTGCTTTGAAAGCGCGGCTGCGTTGCCGTGTGCCTGTGTGTCCAAACCTGCGATGACGAACGGCAAAAGATCGACGCTTGACAAGATTTCGGCGTAAACGTATGTTTCAAACAACTGTTTGATCGCAGCAACAAATCCATGCGGTCGTTCATTCCCGGTTACATCAGCAGAGGTTTATCGCTATGCCTGACTACAAGGCCCCCTTGCGTGATATTCGCTTCGTTCGTGACGAACTGCTCGGCTACGAAGCGCACTATCAGAGCCTTCCGGCTTGTGCCGACGCAACGCCGGACATGGTTGACGCCATTCTTGAGGAAGGCGCCAAGTTTTGTGAGCAGGTACTGGCTCCGCTGAACCGTGTGGGCGACCTCGAAGGCTGCACCTGGAGCGAGTCTGGCGTTAAGACGCCGACTGGCTTCAAGGAAGCCTACAAGCAATTCGTTGAAGGCGGCTGGCCGAGCCTGGCGCATGACGTCGAGCACGGCGGCCAAGGCTTGCCGGAATCCCTGGGCCTGGCCATCAGTGAAATGGTCGGCGAGTCCAACTGGTCGTGGGGCATGTACCCGGGGCTGTCGCACGGTGCGATGAACACCATCTCCGAGCACGGCACCCCTGAGCAGCAAGAGGCTTACCTGACCAAGCTGGTTTCCGGCGAATGGACCGGCACCATGTGCCTGACCGAGCCGCACTGCGGCACCGACCTGGGCATGCTGCGCACCAAGGCCGAGCCTCAGGCCGACGGTTCCTACAAAGTCTCCGGCACCAAGATCTTCATCTCGGCCGGTGAACACGACATGGCCGACAACATCGTCCACATCGTACTGGCCCGCCTGCCGGATGCACCGGCTGGCACCAAAGGCATTTCCCTGTTCATCGTGCCGAAGTTCCTGCCGAACGCCGATGGTTCGGTTGGCACGCGTAACGCCGTGTCTTGCGGTTCCCTGGAACACAAGATGGGCATCCACGGCAATGCCACCTGCGTGATGAACTTCGACGGCGCCACCGGTTTCCTGATCGGCCCGGCGAACAAAGGCCTGAACTGCATGTTCACCTTCATGAACACCGCTCGCCTGGGTACCGCGCTGCAAGGCCTGGCCC
>Ga0209050_1002902_pt1 | contig 13485 bp, 7 predicted proteins | sample Araplavi_mTSA_r2_FD_184276 | JGI IMG/M metagenome (GOLD analysis project Ga0209050, IMG submission 184276) | Arabidopsis root microbial communities from North Carolina, USA - plate scrape MF_Cvi_mTSA_r2 (SPAdes) (version 2) | ecosystem: Host-associated > Plants > Roots > Endosphere | place: USA... | reverse complement strand
AAGTTGCCCGTGTGCAAGCCGTGATGGACTACCGCTTGCTGAGCATCGAGAAAGGAAAAGTGGACGAGTCGCCATCTTTCGAGTCGGTGCGCAACTATGACTATTCCGCCGATGAATGGGAACGTGTGCTTTACAACCGTCACCGTACCATCGTGGGCACACCTGACGTGGTGAAAGAAAAAATCCTGCAAATGGCAAAGGATTTTAATACCGATGAGATCGTGATGTCTACGTTTGCCGACACGTTTGAGGACCGGTTGAGGTCTTATGAAATTTTGGCGGAGAGTTTTGCGCTTGTTCCCGTGGGTGTGGAAGTAAGTTAAACCCCCGCCCTTGTTGGTGTTCTTCACCAACAAGTCAGCTTCCCCCAACTCATTTGACCACCAAACTCCCTGAACAGTTTTTCGCTGCTTCGCTGATCGGCGTTTCTCCGTAAACAGGCACCGCATCATTACACACGTGTCCATCCTTCCTTTCGCGATCTCACAAAATCATACATCTCCGATTCAGAATCAAATCACCTCATAGTTCCTCCAGTCCTCCGTTCAATTTCGTCGCCCGGGGACAAGCCCGCAAAGAAAACAATCCTTAATCCATCACATCCATAAAAAAAGCATGCGCTCAAACTGCAATCCAATTGCAGTAGGCGGCCATAACTTTGCGCCTGTCTACTAGTAAAATTTAATCTCGTATGCTAAAAATGATGAAGTTTGTATTTCTGATGGTGATGGCCAGCGGTTGCTGTCATTTCGTCAAAGCTGGCGTGCATGCCGTGATCGACACGGTGATGTTGCACGACGCTGCTACCGGTGCACGCGTTGTTCGCGTGAGTGATTCTCTGCATGTGAAAAAGATCAGGATCGTGGAGTACAAAAAGAAGGTGGACCACGCCTCGGTGGTTTACCCGGAATATGAAAAACAATGTACCGGGTGGAGGTTGTCGGAGAAACAACTTGAGAAGATACTGGTGAAGAGCTATGCCATCACCGAACACGAGGTCCGCTTTTTCTTTACCTCCGTTCCTTGTCACTATGAAGGGGTGGCTATCGTGAACGACGGTCCGTCCATGCGATTCGAGGTGAACGCAGGGTCGTATTCGGTTTTTTATGAAGATCTCATGGCCTACTACCTTGGTTATTTTGGCGCCGGCGTCGACTTTGTAGAACCTCCGGGGATCGTCGTAGACGTGCCTTAAAAGGCGTAAGGCCGATATTGGATGAAGGCGCAAAGTTTGTTCTCATCAGACTTTGCGCCTTCGTGATTTTGCATAGCCGGATTAAATCATCGCTACAGCCTTTCGCATCTTTTCCAGTCCCGTTTTGGCCACCGTCAGCGCATCGTTCTTCCAGTACTCGAGGTTGAACAATTCCAGTGACAACACTTTTGTGCCCCCCATGTTCGACAGGTCGGTGAGGATCTGTTTGAGGGGTGCTACGCCATCGCCCGGGTAGACACGGTTCGAATCTTTTTGTTGCTCGCGCGGAATGTCGGACGGGTAGTCGTTCATGTGAATGACGTCGATCAGTTTTCCGTTCACCATCTTGAGGCAATCGAAACCCGAGCCGCCGCGGAACAGGTGGTAGACATCCGGGAGAATGCGTGCATCCGGGTCGTTGGCCACCGCGGCTGCCATCAACGCCTGCCCGAAGTGATAGAATACGGGCGACGATCCCCAGAATTCCAGCAAGGGCATCACGCCGGTCTTGCGCCCCAGGTCCAGCAATTGTTTGTAGCGCTCGCCAACCTTAAAGAGGTCCAGCGGCACATCGGCCTTCACGCCCGACGAGGGTGCGGCAATGCGCGTGCAGCCCAACTCGGCCATCATCTCCATTTCTTCTTTCATTTGCGCAAACCCCGCAGCGCGTTGTGTGTCGTCGTCCACCATCCAGGGTGCAAAGCCGATGGCGTCTTCGACGGTGACGTGGCTGTCGTCGAGGAGTTTTTTCAGGGTCTTCAATGCGTTGCCGCTCTCTTTGAAGGCTTTTATTTCCGGTACCCAGAGCTCGACGCTGTCATAGCCGGCACGGGCTGCAATTTCGATCGATTTTTGAAGGCCAGGCTTTTGGCCGCTGATGGTGCTGGTGTTGAGACAGAATTTGAATTTGCCGGCGGGCTTCTTTTGCTCTTTTCCGAAACTGAGCTGAGGAGCCAGGGCGGTGCCGGTAAGGAGTCCTAGTGTTTTTAGGGCGTCTCTTCTGTTGGTCATAGGAGATATGGTTTAGGAGTTTGATGAAAGACTGTATAGCAAGCTACGAATTTTTCGAAGGCGCGTGCACCTTCCATCGGATGGACGGTAACAAAGGAGGTTGAAGTGTGAAGAGTCGTGGAGGATATCCGACAAAGGAAAGCGATGGACGACCCCTCGTGCGTTGTAGGAGAACGAACCTTACGCGTATGAACTTTTACGTGCTTCAAAATGCGTGTGGTGGCGTGTGATTTAACTTGATAAAAAAGTTGAATGCCGTCAGGGCTAAAGCCCGGATGAGTGCGGTGTCTTTGTTCCTGGCCGAAAGGCCGGGGTTAAAGGCAACTTCTCGCACTGGCCTTTAGCCCTGACCCGTTGGTGTCGCCCACGGCACGCTACTCAACGATCTTTGTTGCCTTCCCGGAATGCTCGATCGTAGGGATTGGCCGCATCGTTCGTAGCGTGACCCTAACATCCGGTGTGTGCGGCGCTGCGTGAGGGATGGGAGCGGCACCCCGCAGCCGCGTTGGCAAGTGCGGGGCGCGAGGAGTATAGCGGACAGCCCGCCCCGGGCACAGCAGGGGCATGCCGCACGAGAGAAGTCGTCAACGTTCGGAACGGGACCGCTTGATCTGACGAAAGAGGGGCACGCCCTCATCCTAAACCTCCGGCCGGTGTCTGCATTCGTGGGCGCCTTACAACTTTCGTCTGTTTCCTTCCATCACAATGCGACAACCTCGTAAATTCGTTTTACGTACCGAACCTGTTAGCCCCTTGGCAAGAGGTGTTAAACCTAACGTGTTTCGGGGTACATAAACCGCCATCCTATGCTAAAGAACTTTTTCAAAACGGCCTTTCGCAACATTGTGAAGTACAAGGCCTACTCGCTCATCAACTTCGTGGGCCTCACCTGCGGGTTGACGCTGGCGCTGCTCATCATCACCTATGTGCGCAGTGAGATCGGCTACGACCGTTTTCATGAGAAAGCCGACCGGCTGTATCGCTTTCGCTATACGGCGCCCAACGGCCTGGAGATTGCCAGCACGCCGCCGCCGATTGCTCCCGTGTTGAAAGACTATTTTCCCGAGGTGGAGGAGACCGCGCGGCTGTACCTGCGCAACGTCAGCATCACACGCCCCAACAACCCCGAAGCGTTCGAGGAGTCGAACATCCTGTTTGCCGACTCGGCCATCACCAAAATGTTCACCTTCGATTATGTGAAGGGCAACCCCAAGCGCGCGCTGTGTGACAAGTTTACGGTGTTGATCAACGAAGAAATGGCGAAGAAATATTTCGGCGACGCCAACCCCATTGGCGAGTCGCTTATTTTTAGCGGGCGTCAAAGCTTTAAGGTCATCGGTGTGGTGAAAGACTTTCCCGAACAATCGCACCTGCGCTTCAACATGCTGGTGCCGTACGATAACATGTTCGACCTGGAAACGCCTGAGACGGCCCAGGTGCTGAAGAACAACCTGGCCATCAACTTTATCATCAGTCATTCCTACACGTATGTGTTGCTGAAACCCGGCACCACGCCGGATCACATCAACCACGAGATGGGTGCGTTCCTGAAAAAATATGCACAGCCGCGGTTCCTGGTGGGCCAGGTCTTTCAACTCATGCCGGTGGTGGACATTCATTTAAAAAGCACGTTGCTGGCCGAACCCTCGTCGACCAACACGATGGCCAACATCTATATTTTTATCGGTATCGGTGTGCTGACGTTGATCATTGCGTGCATCAACTACATCAACCTGAGCACGGCGCAGTCGTTCACGCGCATCAAGGAGATCGGCATCCGGAAGATCCTGGGGTCGATGAAGTACCAGCTCATCCTGCAGTTCCTGGCGGAGAGCTTTTTGTTTTCGTTGGTGTCGATGGGCATTGCGTATGTGGCCTTTCATTTCATGTTGCCCTTGCTGAACCTGCTGACCGGAAAGCACCTGGTGTTTGGAGAAGTGGTGGATGGCAAGCTGCTGGTGTCCTCGGCTTTGCTGCTCGCGTTCATTACGGCGCTGGCCGGTGGATACCCCGCCTATTTCGTGACCCAGTTCGAGTCGGTAAACGCCCTGAAAGGACGCGGGGGTTCGGAGGGTGGCAATCAATTTCTGCGTAAGGCATTGGTGGTTTTCCAGTTGGCCATTGCGTGCATGCTGCTGTCGGCGTCGTTGCTCATTGTGAAGCAGCTGCGCTACCTGGAGGACCGGCCACTGGGCTTTCAGCGGTCGCAGGTGATCAACATTCCATTGGCCAGCCAAAACCTGAACGGCATCTTCAGTCAGCCCGACTCGGCCTTTAGCACGCGGCTGCAAACCTTTCGCGACCGGGCCGAAGGGTTGAGTGGCGTGAAGCAAACCACCTTGTCGTCGGGTGCACCGGGGCTTGGCGTGGTGTATCGCGGCATTGTTCCCGAGGGTTTTACGACGGAAGACAACTTGTTTATTGCGAACATGTCGGTGGACTATGATTTTTTGAAATCGTATGATATGGAAGTGGTTTCCGGTCGTGGCTTTAGCAGGAACTACGGCACGGATCCCGCCGAGGCCTATGTGGTGAACGAAACCGCCGTCCGCGAATTCAAATGGGAGACACCGGAGAAGGCTTTGGGCAAAACGGTAAACAAGGAAGGGAAAAAAGGCAAAGTTGTTGGCGTGGTAAAGGATTTCAATTTCGCGTCGCTCACCACGCCCATGTCGGCGCTGGTGATGGACCTGAACCCGGATCAATTCAATACGCTCAGCATCACCTTTGCCAACACGGAAGGCCAAAGCATCATCCAGCAACTCGAAGCCGACTGGAACAAGCTCTTCCCGGAGAAAGCATTCGAGTACAGTTTTCTTGACGAAAGCCTGCAGAGCCAGTATTCCAACTACGAAAATTTCGGAACGATCATTCAGTCCTTTACGGGGATCGCCATTCTGATTTCATGCCTGGGGGTATATGGCCTCGTGCTGTTCACCGTGCAGCGGAAGGTGAAGGAGATCGGCGTGCGCAAAGTGTTGGGCGCAAACGTGCGCAGCATCTTGTTGCTGATCTATCGCGATTTTGCGCTATTGATCGCGATCGGTTTTTGTGTGGCGGTGCCGCTGTCGTATTATTTTATGAATCAGTGGTTGTCCAATTTCATATACCATACGGAGATCACATCGTTGACGTTTGTGATCAGCCTGGTTTCGGTGCTGGCCATCGTCACGCTCACGGTGAGCTATCAAGCCATACGCGCAGCGCTGGCCAACCCGGTGAAGTCGTTGCGCAGCGAATAGGTTGTCAGGCGCGGCCGTAGATCTTCAAAACGGTTTCACGCCAGTCGTTGGTTTTGGAGGAGCAGAGGTGTGCGAGGGCATCGGCGATGGCGTCGGGTGCTACCCAGGCCGTAAAGTCGGCTTGGGGCATGGCTTCGCGGTTTGCGGGGGTATCGATGGTGCTGGGCACTACTACCGAGGCCGTCACATGCGATGCGTTGCCCGTGGCGTTCAGCAACTCGGCCAACTGGAAGATCAGCGATTTGGAGAGGGCATAGGCCAGCGATTTTTTTCCGTCGCTTGCTTTCAGCGCCGTTCTTGCGCCGACAAAGACGATGCGGCCGCCGCCTTGTTTTTGCATTTGTTGGAAGACGGGGCGCGCTACATGGTAGGCCGTTTCAAAATTCAACGCGATCATTTTCTTTACCGTCTGGCCATCCGCTTCGGCAATGCCACCCCCCGTGTAGCCACCGACCAACAGCAAGGCCGCGTCGAGGGTGCCGTGAGCGGCGATCGCTTTGGCGACAACCGTTTCCACCGCCTGTTCATCGGTGAGATCTGCTTCATAGGTCACCACCTTCCCCGAAGTTTCAAAACCCAGTGTCTTTCCCGGTGTTACCGTCGCCAACACGGTGTAGCCATCCGCCAAAAAGCGTTCCACGGAAGCCTTTCCCAAATTACCCGATGCGCCGGTGATCAATACTGTTTTCATATGCCGTAAGGATTTAGTTTCGAACATAAAGAAAGATGCGATAGGATGAAATATGCGAGGCGAAGTTTCGTGTGTTTTTCGTATTGTCTCGCCCTTTGTTATTGCGCGTCAGCTCCTCCACAAACCTTGCGAACGAGTCCAATCCTGATCGCGCAGGCTTCGCTTACTCGAACCCCAAACCCTCATTGAATTCGCAGCTCCCCTACAAGATGTCGGGGAGCTTTCCGGGTGCACTCCCCGTGGCGCCCTGGTGAAGCGCGCAGTTGCGTGCCAGAACACCTGTCACTAGATCCATCGTTCCTGTAGCACTCCGGTCCAGTGCTATGGCGGGAAATCTCTCCGAGGTTTAAAATTGCTTAGTGACGCGTAACGCTTGACGATGCCTGTACCACAGTAAAGTTTACTATCACGATAAAACTTGTCGTGGATCCATCGCTTCAAACTTCGTAATAATGATTACTGCAATTCGCAGCTACTATTATCGGCTACCAGGTGCCGCACCGAGGCTACTGACTACCGGCTCCCGGGTCCTACAAACAGGTGATCCCTCTCACCCTTAACCCTTGTAGCAACGATAGTAGTTTAACCACCAACCAGATTTTCTGTTCCCTTTGATCAAGCAAAAAAGAAAAATGCCTCTGCATTGTAGGGTGTGCCGTGGTCTTTTGACGTCACGAGAGTAACTGATTAAAACCCTAAGCCTATGAAATTTTTGTTACCGTATGGTTCTCTCTTGCTTTTCGGCGTCTTGCTCTGCGCAGACCCGGGAAGTGTTTACGCGCACACGATGGAATCGCCTCTGATTGTTCAAGCCAACACCGTGACCGGCACTGTGTCGGACGAGGCTGGTGTGGGCATGCCGGGTGTGAATGTGATTGTGAAAGGCACCAGCAACGGCACCACCACCGATGCGAATGGTGCGTACTCCCTGGCCTTGCCGCCGGACGAGGCCTCCACGGTCTTGGTGTTTACGTTTATCGGCTACATCTCACAGGAGCAACCACTCAACGGGCGCACCGCGGTGAACGTGACGTTGGCGGCCGACGTCCAGCAACTCACGGAAGTGGTGGTGGTGGGCTATGGTACGCAGCGCAAGAAAGATATTACCGGATCGGTCAGCTCCATTTCCACTAAGGAAGTGACGGAGCTGCCCGTGACCAACGCACAACAGGCCTTGCAAGGACGCATTCCCGGAGTCGATGTGGTCTCCACCGGAACACAACCCGGAGCCGGCGTGAGCGTTCGCATTCGCGGAAGACGTTCTTTTAATGCGGGGAATGATCCGTTGTATGTGCTGGACGGCATTCCGTTGGCCGGCGGCATCAGCGACATCAACACGCAGGACATCCAATCGATGGATGTGTTGAAAGACGCATCGGCCACCGCGATTTATGGCTCACGCGGAGCCAACGGCGTGGTGCTCATCACCACCAAGCGCGGCACCACCGATGGCAAGACAAAAGTCTCTTATGACGGCTATTATGGCGTGACCAGCAGCCTGGGCAAAATCGATATGATGGACGGCGCCCAGTTTGCCGAATACAAACGCGAATCGCGTCGCGCCACCGGCACCTACAATGACGCCGATCCGGTGGCGGCCGACAACAAACTGTTCGAGCCGGTGGAACTGGAAGGCATTGCCTCGGGCCGGACGACCGACTACCAGGACCTGATGCTTCGCAACGGTCACCAGCAAAATCACCAGATCGGCATCCTGGGTGGAAACGATAAAACTTCGTTTGCCATCTCGGCCAACTATTTCAACGACGTGGGTATTATTCCCAACCAGAATTTTTCACGCTACACGTTCCGCATCAACATCGACCACAAGATCGGCAAGTATGTGAAGATCGGAACATCGACGCTGGCGTCGTTTAACATCACCAACGGCGACGGTTTCAATCCCATGCCCGAAGCGCTGTTGAACAACCCGCTCGGCAATCCTTACAATGCCGACGGTTCACTGAATTTTCTCCCGACTACGGATGGCTTGCGCTCCAATCCCCTTAACGAAGTTGTGCCCGGCGCCATTGTGCGTGAGGACAAACGCGCCCGCATCTTCAGCTCCGTCTATGCAGAGGCGAAACTTGCCGAAGGCTTGACGTATCGCGTAAACTTTGGTCCCGATTATCAAACCCGCAGAAGGGGAGAGTTCACCGGCAGTCTCACCAACGCCCGCCGCAAAGGCGATCCTACGGCCCGGACGGATAACTACAATACCCTGGCCTATACGTTAGAGAACGTGGTGAACTACACTAAAAGCTTTGGCCAAAATTCGTTCAACATTACCGGTCTCTACAGCATCCAGCGCCAGACCGACGAATATTATAATACGATGGTCCGAGGTGTGCCCGCGGAATACATGCAGTTCAGCAACCTTGGCGCAGCGCCGATCATTGAGGGGGTGGGAAGCAGCTATAACCAGTGGACGATCCAGTCGTATATGGGCCGGATCAACTATACGCTCAAGGATAAATATCTCTTCACCATCACAGGCCGCGCCGATGGTTCGTCGCGATTTGCGGATGGTAAGAAGTATGGTTTCTTCCCTTCCGCTGCCGTGGGATGGAATGTGATCGAGGAAGACTTTATGAAGAACATCCGCGTCTTCTCCAATTTGAAATTGCGGGCCAGCTATGGAAAAACGGGGAACACGGGCATCGATCCTTACAAAACCATGGGTGAACTGGAACGAACCAAATACGCATTTGGAAGTTCAAGCGCCTACGGATACCATCCCCTTAGCCTGGTGAGCCCGAATTTGAAATGGGAGACCACCGTGTCGGGCAACGTGGGACTGGATTTCGGAGTGTTCAATGGACGCGTTCAAGGTTCGGTGGATGTGTATATTCAAAACACTTCCGACCTCCTCATGGAGCAGCAATTGCCCCCGACATCGGGAACGTCCAACCTCTATTTGAACAACGTGGGCAAGACCCGCAACAAAGGGATTGAAGTCGCCATCAACTCCGTGAACATCGACCACAGCAGCAGCTTTAAGTGGACCACCGAGTTGAACTTCTATGCCAACCGCGAAGCCATCGTAAACCTGTATGGTGCCACGAAAGATGATATTGGCAACGGTTGGTTTATCGGTCAGCCCATGACCGTGTTTTATGACTACGAGAAGGTCGGCATCTGGCAGACCGCAGAGCTGGACCAGGCCACGCAATACCAGCGCAAACCCGGCGAGATCAAGGTGGCCGACCTGGCCGGCCGCGACGCCAATGGCAACCTGGTGAGCGGAGCCGATGGCAAGGTCAACGCCGACGACCGCAAGATCCTCGGCTCCGACGTGCCCGATTGGACAGGAGGGATGACAAACCGCTTTTACTACAAAGGCTTCGACCTCTCTTTCTTTCTCTATACGCGCCAAGGCGGCATGATCCGCAGCTTGTTCCACAGCAACTATAACAACCTGTTTGGCCGCTACAACAACCTGGACGTGGACTACTGGACACCCAACAATCCCACCAACGCTTATCCACGCCCCAACCAAAACCAGGAGTTCCCCGTGTATGGCTCGTCGCTCACATACTTCGACGGCTCGTTTGTGAAAGTGCGCAACATCACGTTTGGCTATACGCTGCCCAATGGCATAGTGGAACGGTTGAAACTGGAGTCGGTGCGCATCTATGCCAGCGCGCAGAACCCTTTCATCTTTGCTTCTTATCGCTCCAAATACAAGGGTATCGATCCCGAGTTTGCCCGCACGCCGTCGGCCGGACGTGAGCGCACCGCGGAGTTGGATGCGAGTACGCCCAGCAGTAAACTCATCCTGGTCGGTCTGAACATTAAACTTTAATCTGTCACGTCATGAAGAAAATTATCATCCTTTGTTTTGCCGCCCTCGTATTTCAGTCGTGCGCTGATTTGCTGGAGGAAAAAAATAAGACCAAAGCGGTGCCGAGCTATTTCGATACGGCCCCGGGTTTTGAAGATGCCGTGAAGGGAACGTATTCCTATATGCGTTCTTTCTATGCCACGGAAAGAGGCATGACCTTGTCGGTGTTCGGCACCGACGAGTATACCAACGGTTCCGATGGCAGCTTTAAGTTTGTGAATCAATACACATCGCAGTTCGACTCGCGCACCACGATCCTTTCGGAGTTGTGGACCGATTTCTATCGCGGCATCAACACGGCCAACACGGCGATAGACCGTTCGGAAAACATCGTGGGGCTGGATGCAACACTGAAAACACAACGCGTGGCCGAGGTGAAATTCCTGCGGGCGCAATTTTATTTTATCCTGGTGCAATTGTTCGGCCCTGTTCCGCTCCCGCTGCAGGAGACCACCACGGCCAGCACCGAAGCGCACCGTGCGAGTGTGCCGGAGATCTACGCCGCGATTGTAGAAGACCTGGAATTTGCCGTAGCCAATTTGCCCGCCACCCAGCCCAACTGGGGACGCGCCACCAAGCCCGCCGCGCAACACCTGCTGGCCCGCGTGCACCTGACCCGCGCCACGATGGACCCCACGGCCACGCCGCAGGAAGAATATCAGAAAGCGGCCGATCTTTCAAACGAAGTGCTCACCAAATACGCGTTCAAGTTGTTGACGGACTATGCGAAAGTGTTTGAGCAAGGTTCGGGTGAGATCAACGACGAGGTGATCTGGTCGGTACAGTATACCAGCGACCCGCTGACCAACGGCGGCGGTAACAACGCGCACGTGTTTTTCCTCATGGAGTACGACGTACAACCCGGCATGCAGCGCGACATCGCCAACGGCCGCCCCTTCAAGCGTTTCAAACCCACCAACTATACGCTGGGGTTGTATGACCGCACCAAAGACAGCCGTTACGACAAAAACTTCAAGCAAGTATTTTACTGCAACAAACCCGGCACGTACACCATCAACGGCAAGTCCGTTACGCTGGCTACCGGCGACACCACGATGTGGCTCCCCGGCGTGGAGATCGCACCCGAAGTGATTGCACAGAAAAATTACCAGGTGATCACGCCATCGAAGTACACCGAGAAGTTGTTTCCTTCTTTGCGCAAATACCTCGACCCGCTGCGCCCCGACGTCACCACGTTTGAAGGATCGCGCGACTTCCTGGCCTTCCGCCTGGCAGAGACCTACCTCATCCGCGCCGAAGCGCTGCTGCTCCTCGGCCAACCCGGCGCCGCCGACATGATCAATAAAGTGAGACGCCGCGCCGCCGTGCCCGGTAAAGAAGCCGACATGGAAATCACCGACGGAGACGTAACCCTGGATTTCATCCTCGATGAACGCGCGCGCGAATTGCTCGGCGAGCAACACCGCTGGTTTGACCTGGTGCGCACCAAGAAATTGCTGGAACGCGTGAAACTCTACAACGCCCAGGCGAAAGACAACATCAAAGACACAAACGTTCTTCGCCCGATCCCCCAAGATCAAATCGACCGCACCGCGAACTCCGATGGTTCTGCCTTCCTGCAAAACCCCGGCTATTGATCGCAGACCAGATCACCACAAGCAAACAAAATGGGCTGCCCTTCAAGGCAGCCCATTTACTTTCCGAAAAACCTTTGCGTCGTCTTTGCTCCTTTGCGCCTTGGCGGTTCTAACTACAGCACCAACCGAGCCCCCGAAGACTCCCGCACCACCAACTTACTCTTAATAATCCGGCTCTCCGGCTCTAAATCCTGATGCCGCATCTGATTGATCAATATCTCCGCGGCTGCCGCCCCCATATCATGCGCCGGGTGATCGATACTACTCAAAGGAGGCTCCACAAACCGGCACATATCTTCATTGTTAAACCCGAGAAACGCCACATCCTCCGGAATTTTCAATCCATTCTTTTTCATGATGTGCATCATCTCGATGGCTGCATAATCGTTGATCGCAAACACAGCATCGGGCCGCTGCGGCAGTTGCATGAGATAGCGCGTGTATTCTTCCACCTTGCCGCTGCCATAGTGCGAGTGAATGATATAGGATTCCTTTGCTGGCTGGTTGTGTTTTTTCAATGCATCGAGATAGCCGAGGAGCCGGTTACGGCTGTTGAATAAATGCTGGGGCCCCGCCACGAACGCAATCCGCCGGTAGCCGCGGGTGATGAGATGTTCTGTTCCTTCAAAGGCAATCTCGTAGTTGTCGGTGTACACCTGTGAGGCGTGCACGTCTTCGCAAATGCGGTCAAAGAATACGATGGGTATGCCGCGTTCGAAGATCGGCTTGAAGTGATCGGTGCGGTCGGTCTCGCTTGAGATAGAAACAATGAGCCCGTCCACGCGGCTGGAGACCAGCGAGTGCAGGTTGTTCTTCTCGGAAATATAGGACTCGTTGGATTGGCAGATCATAACATTGACGCCTGCCATGTCCGACACTTTTTGAATGCCACCCACCGCCCGTGCAAAGAAACGGTTCACAGTTTCCGGGACGATGACGCCGATGGTGTTGGTCTTTTGTTGTTTCAGGTTAATGGCCAGTGCGTTGGGTTCGTAGTGAAGATCGTTGGCCAGCGCCATGATCTTTTGTTTGGTCTCCGGGTGGATGTCGGACCGGCCGCTCAGGGCGCGCGACACAGTGGATTTTGAAATGCCCAGCATGCGGGCGATGTCTTTGATGGTGACCGTCTTTTTATCCATGGAAAACTGGGGGGTAAAGCCTTATCAAATATAGAATTTTTCGAGACCGTTCCCGGGAACGGTCTCGAAAAAATATCTTTAAAAAATCACGCAGAGGAGTCTTGATTCATCAAAAAAATGCCAAAATTGGTGTAATCAAACGATTCCGATATGATTCAACCTTTACCCCCCACTAGTCGAGGTGCTCTGAAGTCCCACGGGAAGCTTGTTGAATTCCCGGGAATTTCTGTAAGCGCAGGAGACCAGGACATGGAAATATTGATGGACCGAATCGTGCAACACAACGATTACCCTGCTTTTCAGATCCTGTTCAAAAAGATGTATAGCCCGCTATGCCAGTTCTGTATGAAGTTTGTGAAGGCCCGTGAGGTGGCCGAAGAATTGGTGAGCGATGTGTTTTATAACATCTGGAAAAACCGGAGCCGGCTTATCATTGCTTCGCCCAAAGCCTATCTTTTTGCCTCCGTTCGAAACAGAGGCTATGACCACTTACGTAAAATCAGGAATACCACCTGGTGCGACCTGGAGGAAGCGATCAACGTGCCCGCCGGCATAACCGACAGCCAGGATATGCTGGTATATGAAGAGCTGAACACCACGTTGGAGCAATCCATGGCCACGCTTCCCAAGCAATGTCGCCTTATTTTTTCCCTTAGCCGGGAGGAAGGATTGAAGTACAGGGAGATCGCCGCCCTGCTCAACCTCAGCGTGAAAACGGTGGAAACCCAGATGGGGCGGGCGTTGAAACACCTGCGCAGCGCCTTG
>Ga0209050_1002901_pt1 | contig 13489 bp, 11 predicted proteins | sample Araplavi_mTSA_r2_FD_184276 | JGI IMG/M metagenome (GOLD analysis project Ga0209050, IMG submission 184276) | Arabidopsis root microbial communities from North Carolina, USA - plate scrape MF_Cvi_mTSA_r2 (SPAdes) (version 2) | ecosystem: Host-associated > Plants > Roots > Endosphere | place: USA... | reverse complement strand
TACCCGTTCTTGCCTTTGAAGTTGTCGAGGGCGACGATGATGTCCTGGTGGATGGTCTTTAACTCTTTGGTGTAGGTCAGGTCCTGTTTGAAATAATCCAGCAACGCGTCCACGCCGAATTCAACACCTTGTTCGCTTCGCGTTTCGGTAAGGCCGTCGGTGTAGCAGAACAGGAGGAAGTCGTCGAGGTCGGTCACGAAACCTTCGTTGAGGAACGGCAGGGGATGCATGGCGCCGAGCACGGTCGAGCCGTCTTCCAGCAAGCGCAAGCCATTCTTTTTGTCGATCAGGATCGGCGGATTGTGACCGGCATTCACATAGACCATCGTCTTCAACCGGATGTCGTAGATGGCCGCGAAGAAGGTGATGAACTTCTCCCCTTTGGTATTTTCCAACACCTGGAAGTTCAACGCTTCGATGATATCGGTCAGGTTGGGTGTCTGTCGTAACAGCGTGCGCAACGACGCCTGAAAGTTCGACATCATCAACGCGGCGGGTATGCCTTTGCCGCTGACGTCGGCCACACAGATGAGGAATTGATTTTTGTTGATGGGAATATAATCGTAGTAGTCGCCGCCCACCATGTCATGGGGAAGGTAGCTGGCTTCCACTTTCAGCCGGTCGGTGTTGGGCAATTTGTCGGGGAAGAGAAACTGCTGCACGTCGCTGGCGATCTCGAGCTCCTTGCGGAACGATTCCTGTTCCAGTTGCTTGCGCACCAGCTTCTTGTTTTCGATCGCAACGATGATGATGTTGCTGAGCGCCTGGATGAACTTGATGCCGTCTTCGTTCTCATAGCTCTGATCGTCCATCTCCAGGCCGCCGACAAACACCAAGGCGAGCGTGGTGCTCTTGTGGGTGACGGGGATGATGATGTCGAACACGGTGAAGTCGCATTGCTCGAATTCGCGCAGGTGCGTAATGTCTTGTATGGTCTTGAAGGCCGGCAACAGGTTGGCCTTGTGAAAATGTTTCTTTGTGCCGAAGCTTACTTTGCAGCTCCATTCATCGTCCAACACAAAGAGGGCGAGCTTCTGGATGTTGAGGTTCGAGCGGAGCGTGAAATTATAGATCTTGTAGAGGGATTCTTCCGATAGATTACTGTTAATAGCCTGCGTGATCTCGAGCAGCGCATTGAGCTCGAGTTCTTTGATTTCAAATTTAGCTTTGAGGGTTTGTTCTGTCATGTTACGGTAAAGTTAATCTGAAAAGCGAATTGAACACAACGTTTTTGCCGCTCCTAAAAATGTTTTACTTCGTTATGACTGATCGTGAGCGACTTTAGTTTTCTTCCTTTCCACTCAAACGTATGAAAGTTCGAAAAGACACCGATTGACAAAATATAAAGCGGATACAAGACTTGTAACGAAAGAAAAGCGGGCCAATTCCAGGATAGCCGGAGAATCTGGGATACGTGCTTCAAAAAAAAGTATTCCAGTGCCGCCTTGGCCACCCACAAACCCAGGGCAACACGGGCATCGATACGCTGCATGACTACAAACAGCGGCAATAGAAAGACCAACGCCTGGAAGGCCGCGACAAACAGCGCCAGCGCCTTGCTAACAAACGATTGGTGATGCCGCCACTTTCCTGCCCAGCGAATCCGTTGGTGGATGAACGCGCGCAGGGTTGGGCTGGACGTCGTGGTCACCACCGTGCGTTCGTCGCCGGAAAAAGCAATTCCTCCGGGAAAATGTTGTGCGATCTTTCGCAGCAGAAACTCATCGTCGCCCGAAGGGATGTGCAGATTCCCCTTGTAGCCGCCCACCGCCTCAAACGCCTCTTTCCGGAACGCCAGGTTGGCCCCGTTGCACATGGTGGGGACGCCCAGTGCCATCGTGCCCGCGCCCGAACCAATAAGGCTCGCAAATTCCAGGGACTGGAGTGCCGAAAAATAATCCTTCGCCGGTATCGCCACCCCGCCAAAAACCATTTGCACCGTAGCCTTCTCAAAGCTGGACAACAGCGTCGCGATCCACTCGGCCGGCACGCGACAGTCGGCATCGGTGGTGATGATCACCACGCCCTGCGCCAACTGAACACCCCGTGTCAAGGCCGCTTTTTTACCGGTGCCTGCGCTGTTGACCAGGCGTATGCGTGGCTGCTCCTGGAGATGCCGCCGGACAATCTCGGCCGTGTCATCCTCCGAATGATCATCGACCACGATGACCTCATACAACGGGTGGCTCTGCCGCTTCAGGTCGTCCAGCAACCGGGCGATGTGGCCCGCTTCATTGCGCACCGGCACCACCACGGTCGCCTGCAACCCTGAAGGCGCGCCGGGCTTTTGTGCCACGGCTTTCTTCCAGCCGGCGAACAGTATGATCACCAGGATAAAATAAACAGCAAAAAAAAGGACGACGACAGTGGTCATGCGGGCAATTTCAGAAATTTACAAACGCTACCTATCTTGGGCCGTGGTAAATATGGCAAAAGAAAAGATCATCCTCGGTCTCGATCCGGGCACAAACGTGATGGGTTATGGGCTTATCCTGGTGCGCAAGCCCAAGGTGGACCTGCTCCAGTTCGGGGTGATCCACCTCAGCAAATATGCCGGCCACGAGCTGCGGCTGAAGAAGATCTTTGAACGCGTCATCAGCCTCATCGACGAGTTTCATCCCGACGAGGTGGCGCTGGAAGCTCCTTTCTTTGGCAAGAACGTACAATCGATGCTCAAGCTGGGGCGCGCACAAGGCGTGGCCATTGCCGCTTCCCTCTCGCGCGAGATCCCCATCGTGGAGTATGCCCCCAAGAAAGTCAAGCAATCCGTGACCGGCAACGGCAACGCCTCCAAAGAGCAAGTGGCACGCATGCTCATGGCCCAGTTCACCATCAAAGAGCTCCCCAAGCTATTGGATGCCACCGACGCACTGGCCGTGGCCTTGTGTCATCATTTTCAAAAAGGAGAACCAAAAGCAAAATCCAAAACCTGGGAAGCGTTCGTCAAAGACAATCCAGGACGCGCAAAATAAAATTAATACACCGCCGCGGGACGTTGCCAAAGTCCACGGCATTCTATCTTTACGAAATTTCGCTCCATGAAGTCCCTTTTGGTTCTTTGTTTTAACGATCTGAAAAACGACGCCCGCGTCACCCGGCAGATCAATTTTCTGAAAGACACCTATCGCGTCACCGCCGCCTGTTTCGATGCCTATCCCGACCCGGCACGCGAGCTCTACATCCTAAAAAAAACCAACCTCACCTTTTTCCGGAAGGCCATCGCCTCCATTTTTCTTCTCCTGGGCATAAACCGCATTGCCTACGCGCTGCTGCACGACTACAAAACCTACGTCGCCCCGCTTCGCGAACGCAAGTTCGACATCATCATCGCCAACGATATCGAAGCGCTTCCCATGGCGTTTGACATTGCCGGAAACCACAGCAAAGTTTTTTTTGACGCGCATGAATATGCTCCCCGCCATTTTGAGGACCGTCTCTACTGGCGCATTTTCTTCCAACGCTTCAACACCGCGCTCTGCCGGAAATACATTCCGATGACAGCGGGCATGTCGACCGTGGGCACGGGATTGGCCAACGAGTATGAAAAGCATTTCGGTGTAAAGCCCATCATCATCACAAACGCTTCGCCGTATGTGCAGCATACGCCAAAGCCCGTCGACCACTATCCCATCAAGCTCGTCCACCACGGCATCTTCAACATCTCGCGCCGCCCCGACCTCATGCTGGACATGATGGAAGGGCTGGGCGATCGCTTCACGCTCGACCTCATCTACCTGCTGCCCGGCCACGCCTCACCCCAAACCCAGGAATACTTCGAAACCTTCAAAGCCCGCGCCGCCGCCATGGGCAACATCAAGGTACTCCCGGCACTGAAAGGCAGCGAGATCGTGCCAACGCTGCACGCTCACTATGACATGGGTGTCATTCTCATCCCGCCGGTGAATTTCAACTATGAGAATGGTCTGCCGAACAAGCTTTTCGATGGCATCCAGGCGCGCCTGGGCACCATAGGGGGCCCGTTAAGAGAGATCGCACAGATTGTAAAGCGTTATGATATCGGAGTGGTTTCGGAGGACTTCACAGCGCAGGGTATGGCGAATGCGTTGAAGGCATTGACGAAGGAGGATGTAACACGCTTTAAAATGAACACTCAAAAGGCTGCGGAGGAGTTGAGTGCGGAACACAACCAGGTTGTGTTGTTGGAGGCTTTGAAGAAGTTGGGATAATCGCGGTGTGCCTGGGTTGTTGGTTGTGGTTATTTGATGGTGTGGTGGAGCTGAATGGAGTTGTTGGTGAAGAACACCAACAACGGCGGTAACAAGGCGGTACAATACCGGGATAGCAGCGGGTTAAAATATCAGCCGGATCACTTCAAACGCCTCCGCATATTCGCTGCCGATCTGCACGCCGCGAGCCTTCGCCAGGGAGAAAACAAATTGCTCGGAAATGTAATCGCGGTGTTGTTGTGATTCATATGCTTTCAGTGCATCGCATTTGCGGCGAATGTGTTCCTCTTTCAATTGCACGAAGCAGCTGGTGCTGAAGGTCAGGTTGTTCCAGATCAGTTCGTAGCCTAAGATGGTGCGTTGCTTGAAAGCGCGAAGGCCTTCCTGTGCTACGGTGCTATGGTCCTGGTGGATGTCGTTCAGGGAGGGCAGCAGGACGAGGTCGGGGTTGATGCGTTTGCGCAGCTGGATCAAGCCTTCGAGGATTTCCTGTCGCACGTAGTTGAGCTTGCGTACCTCGTAGTTGTAGATGATGAGGTTCTCGGGTTTGATGCCGAGCCGGAAGGTAGCGTTCTTCACTTCCGTTTTCAGGATGTCTTTGGGGAAACCTTCGGGTACGGATTGTTCGGCGGTGGAGAATGCGGCGTAGTAGACGTCGGCACCGCCTTCGATCAGTTTGGCGATGGTGCCGCCGGCGCCCAGTTCGCCGTCGTCGGTGTGGGGTGCCAGAACGAGCACCGTCCTGAATTTGGTAATGTCCATGCGGATAGTTTGAGGCGGAAATTTAAGGATTAAAAATCAGGAGACCTCTCCTTCCGGTATTAATCACCCTTCACCAGCGAAACATTTCCCTTTACCTGGCCGATACAGTTGCTTTGCAGGATGTAGAAATAAACACCGCTGGAGAGCGAATCGCCATTCCAGTTGTTTTGGTAGTCAGGGTTGTCGTACACCCGTTCGCCCCAGCGATTGAACACGGTGAGGCGCGAGCCTAGCAAACCCGGCTCCACCACAAAGTTCTCGTTGAGCAAATCGTTTCCTGGCGTGATCACGTTGGGGATTTTGTCTTTGTTTACATTCAATTTGTTGATCCGGATATTATCGTAGGTCGTCCCGCAGACGTTAGAAACCTTCACCCAATATTCGCCAAAATCCTGGACGACGAACGTGGAGTCGGTGGACCCGTCTTGCCATTCAAATTGAAGACCGCGGGGATCTTTTACGGGCCTTAGCTTCTGTTGCTTGACATGGCATATCACCTCATCGTCGCCAAACGAAAAAACTGGCGGCGATTGCAGGAAGGTCACCGCCACCGTATCGGCGTCCGATGCACATGCATCCGACACTTTCACAGCATAACTTTTTGATTGACTGACCACGATCGACGTCGCGCTACTGCCCGTGCTCCACAGGATGGTTTTGTTGGCAAAATCGGCAGGCAGCGAGAGTGTCGTGGAGCCCTGGTCGCAGATGCGAACATCGTCACCGAGGTCAACCGTAATGTTCGTCTTCGGAATTTCGGAGAAGGTCACCGTGTCGCTAACGCTTCCACAAATATTCGTCACCTTCAACCAATACTTTCCAAAATCCATGACCAGCATCCCTTGATTTTTCGAGCCATCTTGCCAGGTGAAGTCATAGCCGGCCGGGGGAGTGGTGAACGGGCTCAAGAACCTGGCGTTCATCGCACACAGCTTCTCATCTTGTCCAAGCGAAAAGGGCGACGGCGAACGCTGGAAGTCTACCGACACCGTATCTCGACTGAGCGTACAATCGCCGACCTTGAGCCAGTAGTCGCCGGGCGCGCTCACCGTAATGGAAGGCGTCGTGGCGCCGTTGCTCCAAAGAAAATCCATGCCACTAAACTGCGATGGCGCCTGTAATGTGCAGGAGGCGACATCACAAAGATTCTGGTCGACGCCCAGATCGACATCCAGCGGAACACAACACGGGACTTTCATGATTTCGGTGCTCTTCAATATTCCCGTCAGGGGCTGATCGCTCCATGAAGAAACACTGTTGTCTCTACGTTGCATGCCCTGGCAAACGAGGACATTGTTGTCATAGTAGGCCGCATCAAAGGTACCCGTGTTGCCGATCGTTCCTGCGAAAACACCCATATAGGGTTTGTCAAACTTTCCGGCGGGCAGTCCACTGGTTTGGGATGGCAGGTCGTTTACGGCATACACGTGAACGCCGGTAGGGAATCCTTGGATGTTATTGACTTGCAGTTTGTCCGTGCCATTGGTTAACGATACCGAATTACCCGTCCAGGATCCTGGATAAAGATAAGCGCTCTCGTCACCAACGGGTGCCCCGGAGAATACCCGCTGAGAACCTCCTGCACTGCCACTGTAGTTATTGGGGGAAGCGTCATCACAGAAGCTTCCCGTGGTTTCGTCGAATGTCCAGTAGCCGATCAGACCGGTTTCGTTGCCCTTGAGTTTTTTACACATGCCGTCACGCACCTCCGTTTGACTGAGCGACCGGTTCCAGACGCGCACTTCATCGATCATACCTTTCAAATGATGCGTTACCCCATTGGTATACAGGTATCCGATCTTGGCCACATCGGAGGGAAAGTTCGATGACATCGGGTTATAGGAATCGCCGGTGGGAGATCCTCCAAAACTAATACCGTTGATATAAATGGAGATATCGAAAGCGCTTCGCATCACACCACAAACATGTACCCATTGATTGTTGGCGATGCTCACAGCGACTGACTTGCCCCTGCGATACGCCGGGTTATTCTCTCCAAAGCCATCGCCATATTCCATGAAAACCGTAGTCGCGCTGACGCCCAGCCAGAAGCCATTGTATAATGCGCTGTTATCCTGGCTCACAAAAATCGGGGCGATTTGTGTAGGCATGGAAGGGTCTAACTTCACCCATGCCGACACGGTAACCGGCAGCGTGACGTTGTCATAAATATTTCCAAGGTTGACATAATCGTCTACGCCATCCAATTGGAGCGCGCGGCCCGACCCAACATGATCTTGCGAAAATGACAAAAAGGGAAAAACAAGTAAAACCGAGAAAATAACAGGAAGTTTCTTACCGAAAATCATAACAATATTACATATCCGTCCTTATGTTTGGATGGTGAATTGCACACAATAATGACCATCCCAAACCAGTCCAAAGATAACACCCTCATCCTGATTACGAATCATTTCCCGTATGGAATTTCGGAGTCATTCCTGGAGAGTGAGATGGAATACCTGGTGAAATCATATCAAAAGGTCATTGTGCTCGCACGCGACGTCAACTCCCCGCTTGTACGCACGGCAAACGAGGGCTATACAGCGTATCGCGTCAATCCAAAAAGCGACATACCAGAAATAATCCTTACCTGCTGGCTATACCTGAAACACTTCAAAAAGGTCACGCGCCTTCTTCGCGGGGAGATCCGCTGGCTACACGCACAGAAAAAAAAGATCACCCCGGCCATCGTGCGCGATTTCATGCACACGCTGACAAAAGCCCTCACAACATCGCATCATCTCGACAAAATCATCCACACCCAAAAGCTCGCCGGCACGGTGACGCTCTATTCATACTGGCTCACCTCTTCGGCACTCGCCACAACATTTGTAACCGCAAAACATCTCGCCTTCAAGCGCATGGCACGAGCGCATGGCGGTGATGTGTATGAAAACAGAAATGCGCTGCACTACTTGAGCTTCAGAAGCGCATTGATCCAAGCGCTGGATGCTATTTTTGCGATCTCCGACAACGGCGCACAGCATTTGAGACAACACGTATCTCGGGAAAACAAAACCATACGCGTGTCGCGTCTCGGAACGCCCTATGCGGGCGTGGCCGCCGAAAAGAAAAACGAAACGCCTTTCGTCGTCGTGAGCTGTTCTTTTCTCGTGCCCGTCAAGCGAATTCATCTCATCATCGACGCGTTGTCGCATGTGCAGGCGCTGGACATCCATTGGATACATATTGGCGACGGCCCGCTAAAAGAGAACCTGCAGAGGCTGGCAGCAGAAAAGCTTGGAGCGCAGGCCAATATTCAATACACCTTTCAGGGTGGCATGACCAACACGGAAGTCCTGGCGTTTTACAAGCGTCAGCCGGTGGATCTTTTTATCAATACCAGCGCTTCCGAGGGAATTCCCGTAACGATGATGGAAGCGCAGTCATTTGGTATTCCCATTATCGGGCCCGACGTTGGCGGCGTGCCGGAAATCGTTTCCCCCGCCTGCGGACGCCTTGTTTCACCCCAGGCTTCCCCTCGCGAGATTGCCGATAGCATCCGCGAACTACTTTTGCTGCCCGCGGAGGAATACGGGAAGCTCCGCGCCCATGCCCTTCAAAACTGGAGGGAACGGTACAATGCGGAACAAAATTTCTCTACTTTTGTCACTGAAATTTTAAACCTGTAGCATGACCTTTGACGCCGGCACTGTTGATTACCTGAAAGGAAAGAAATTCTCGAATAGCATTTCAGTGCCCCTACCCTATTTCGAATCGATCCCCAACCGTGTCGAATTCGTGACCAACCTGGCCCGGGGCAAGCGCGTCGTGCACCTGGGATGCCTCGACCATTTACCACTGATCGACGACAAGGTTGCCCGCCGTCAATGGCTTCACAAGGAACTTACCGAAGTGGCAGCCCAATGCCTTGGCGTGGACATCGATGAAGAAGCGCTGCAGCACGTGAAAACAAAACATGGATTCACCAACATCTTGTTGGGTGACTTCACCAAGATCCGGTTCACCGAAATCACCGGCCAAAAATGGGACTATGCCATTCTCGGCGAGCTGTTGGAGCACATCGACAACCCTGTAGCCTACCTCAGCGACATCCGTAAAAATTACAGCGACAGCATCGATAAACTGATCATCACCGTGCCCAATGCATGGACGCGCACCACCATGCGCATGGCCACGCAATCCATAGAGATCATCAACTCCGATCACCGCTATTGGTTCACGCCCTATACCCTCGCGAAAGTGCTGATGCAGGCGGGTATGATGACGGAAGAAATTTATTTTGCAAACCGCGTTCCGCTCTCCACGAACGAGCTCATTCAGAAAAAATTATTATCGCTCGTCGGCAAAACGCCAAAATATAACTTCACCTATGCTTCTTCCATTGTGGCCATTGCGCGGCTTAACGGATGATCTTTAGTGGGTCGATGTATTTTAATTCCCGGCGGTATACCCACCACAACAATCCCACACAAAAGATCAGATAGCCACCGTGTGCCACGAGGGCATAACGCGGCTCCACAAAAGGTTCCACACCCAGGATCAGCAGCATCAGCAGGATGGGCGCGATAATAATTTTGAATGAATTGAACGCATAGTGGAATTTGCCCTTGATAAAATAACGCTGTAAGAGCACTTCGAACACGGCGCTCACCAAAGACGCCGCAATGACGCCATAGATCCTCCACGTGCCCAGCAAGAACGCCATCAGGCCAAACTTGATGATCACCACGGCAATGTAGATCACGGGCAATGGCTTGGTGTACTTCATGGTGCTATAGGGAACGGCAAAATAAAGCCGCATGGCTCTGAAGATATAAATAAGGCCGATGTACGGAATATACGGCGCCGCCAACCGGTAGTCGGCTTTGCGGGCAAACAGGTCAATGGCGGGTGGAACAAAGAAGATGCACAAGCAAATGAGCAGCATGACCACGGCGGTGAAGCCGTGATAGTAGCGGTTCACCTCCGGTGTGGTTCCTTTTTCGTCGCGCGCCATCATGATCTTCACCACTTTCGGGAAGAAAGAACTGTGCAGCCCGTTCATCAAAAACTCGATGATCAATAAACATTTGATGGCAAAATCGTATACCCCCACATCGTTCAGTGTCAAAAAGAAAAGCATCACAAAACGGTCGAAGTAGTTGATGACCCACTGCTGCAACTGGTAGATAAACGCATAGAGGTTGAACTGAAACGACGACCGCAGCAACGCAAAGTTGAAGTGCCACCCAAACTCCGAAAAGATGCGCCCCAGGGCCCACCCGCCCGAAAGCAAGGCCGCCAGCAAACGCGCCGTTACCGGTCCCGTCAGCGAATGGGGATACAACTCCAGGCCCAAGATGGTAAAGGAAGCAATCAGGGCAAACGACCCGAGGTTCGACCAAAAGAATACTTCCGGCTTTTCGCGGCTCTGCAAGAGGTTGCTGTGCACTTTAAACAGCGCCGAAAAGATTCCTGTCGCCACCGACATCAACCCATACGGAAAAAAAGAAATGGGCTTGCCTTTAAAAAACAAATGGAAGGCAACGTCGCCCACCACCACCGAGAGCAAGAGAATTCCGCCACCAATCAGCAACATCAGAACAAAGGCCGAGCTGATGAACGCCTTTAGCTTGTCGGGCGTTTTTTTATATTCATGATAATGAATGTATAACGACGTATCAAAACTATAGGTCGTCAGGATTTGGATGAGCAGTGAAACCGCCAGATAGATGATCAGCGCCCCATAGTCTGCCGTGGAAATGTTCTCGATATAAAACGGCAGCAGGATAATAGCACTCGCCAGCGGCAGCGTGCCGGCCAGTGTGTAGATAAGGGAGCTCTTGATGAAACCTTTGCTGATCAATTTTTCAATGCTTCAGAATGACAAGAAAGCGATTTACAGAATTTCACAAAATGTATGGGCAGCCTCATAGCAATTCCGTCAGTTTCTTTGTGATCTCGCGGCGGGAGTAGTCCGTGCCCGAATGCTTCTTCAGGGCCGCGGTGGCATTTTTCCATTGCGCGTGATGAAGCGCTACTTTCGCCTGGATGACATCAGCCCTGTCGCCATCGATCATGTCGCCGGCACCCGTCTCGTTTAACAGGTGGGCCGCATCACCCGCTTCCGGGCCCGTGGCGATAATGGGAAGGCCCGTGGCCAGGTATTCGAACAACTTGCCCGGCATGTAGCCTTCCGCATCCTTGTAGCCGGTGAGCACCAGCAGCAGCAGGGCCGCGTCGCCATACTTGCCGATCATCACTTTGTGAGGAACACTCGGGGTGAAAACGGTGAGGGACGAAAGTATTTCGGAAGCCATGATAAAGGCCCTGAACTGCGGATGCACCTCACCTACAAAATCAACCACCACGTGCGCACGGAATTCGGGGTCGTCCTTGGCCATCGCCTCCACCACACGCATGAACGGCCTGGGGTCGCATTTTTCGTTGACGATGCCCGCATGACGGATCACAAATTTATCCGGCCGCCGGATCGTCAGCGACGCAAAGTCATCCTCGTCATAGCCGTTGGTCAGCAAGTTCACCGGGCGTCCGGAGAGGGCTTCGAATCTTCTTACGTAAAAGGGCGTGATGGTCGTCACGATGTCGGCGAGCTTCAACACGCGTGCCTCCCACTTCCGGTGTAGGCGCAAGGCGCGCGGACCTACTTTCAAACTTTCCAGCAAACCCCACTCGCTCCACGGATCGCGAAAGTCGGCGATCCATCGCAGCGCAGGATTCTTTTTTTTCAGGCGATAGCCGATCAGGTGCATGCTGTGGGGCGGCCCCGTGGTGACGATGGTCGTGATCTGCTTATCGCGAAGAAAGCCCTCGAGGAACTTGACGGAAGGCCTCACCCAAAACACCCGCGGATCCGGGATGAGCAGGTTGCCGCGAATCCACGTGCTCACTGTTTGAAAGGCCGACATCTTTTTGCCCGACACGAGTTCCGTGGGCTTTGCCGATTTCTTTTTTCCCAGCAACGACGAAAGCTTGAAGAAAGCATCGTAGGGTTCCCAGATGGGAAACCGGATGACCTCGGCCTGCGTTGGAATATTTGCGGCCAGCGATTCGTCGCGCATGTCGAACGAAGGATTCTCGGGTGTGAATACGTAGGGCGTCCATCCTAAACCCGGCAGGTATTTGACGAATTTCAGCCACCGCTGCACGCCGCTTCCACCGCTGGGCGGCCAGTAATAGGTGATGATCAATACTTTCTTTTCGCTCATGCCGTTGGCGACGGGGTTCGGGTATACGATTTACGCATTCTTGACGACTTCTATTATTTTTTCAACCTCATCCGGGCCAAACCACTGCACCTGCTGGTCGCGCGTGAACCAGGTGAGCTGGCGTTTGGCATAGCGTCGCGAGTTTCGTTTCAACAAACGAACGGCCTCCTCGCGATCGTACTGGCCTTCGATAAAATCGAAGATCTCCTGGTAGCCTACCGTTTGCAAGGCATTGATCGCCCGCAGCGGGTACAAAGCTTCCGCTTCCGCGAACAAGCCGGCCGCGATCATGAGGTCCATACGCCGGTCGATGCGCTCATACAGTGTTTCCCGGGGCAAGGTCAACCCTATTTTCACGATGGTGAAGGGATGCTGCAACGTATTTTTTTTCCGGAACGATGCAATGGACTGGCCTGTGCCCAACTTCACCTCCAGCGCGCGCATGAGCCGGTGGGGATTTTTTTGGTCGATGGTAGCATAGAGTTGTGGGTCGTGTTCCATCATCAGGGTCTGCAAGGCTTCGATGCCGTCGCGTTCAAAGGCTGTCAAAAGTTCTTGCCGGATTTGCGCGGGCACCTCCGGGATATCGTCGAATCCTTCGCAAACGGCTTTCACATAAAGCCCCGAGCCACCGCAGAGGATCACTTCGTTGTGCCGTTCAAATAAGTGATGGATCAGCTCCAGGGCATCGTGTCCGTATTGCGCGGCATCATAAGCGTCGTGGATGGAATGGCTGTTGATGAAATGGTGGGGCGCCTGCGCCAACTCTTCCCCTGTGGGTTTGGCGGTGCCGATGTTTAACTCTCTGAAAATCTGGCGCGAATCGGCCGAAACGATCTCGGTCTGAAAATGTTTTGCCAGGGCGATGGCCACGGCCGTTTTGCCTACGGCTGTAGGGCCTACCACCACGATCAGTTTCTTAACGTGCTCCAAGCCTGCAAGGTACGGCAGAAGGGCGCATCCAAGGAAATTCCGGCCCCCTAAAACGTTCGGACTTTCCCGTGTTTCTTCCTATCTTGCCGCCAGAAATAGCATAGCATGATCAAGTACACCACCCAGTTTTTGACCAAATTCGAGGATATGATCGCAGAATCGGACTACACCCTGCGGTATGAGAAGGGTACGTTTAAGTCGGGTTACTGTGTGTTGAAAGATCAGAAGATCATCATCATCAACAAGTTCTATACCACCGAAGGCAAGATCAACGCCCTCCTGGAAATCCTGAAGAACGTGACGCTGGACGGCACGCGTTTCACCGAAAAAAGCCAGAAGCTTTACGAAGAACTGCATCACACTGAAGCCGCTTGAAAATAACGTTCCTCGGCACCGGTACATCGCAGGGAGTGCCCGTCATTGGCTGCCGCT
>Ga0209050_1002899_pt1 | contig 13492 bp, 10 predicted proteins | sample Araplavi_mTSA_r2_FD_184276 | JGI IMG/M metagenome (GOLD analysis project Ga0209050, IMG submission 184276) | Arabidopsis root microbial communities from North Carolina, USA - plate scrape MF_Cvi_mTSA_r2 (SPAdes) (version 2) | ecosystem: Host-associated > Plants > Roots > Endosphere | place: USA... | reverse complement strand
ATTCTTTTCATCACGGGCTATGCGGAGAATGCTGTCATCGGAAGCGGGAGGCTCGCGCCTAACATGGCGCTCATTACCAAGCCTTTTGCGATGGACGCGCTCGCGCACCGGATTCGCGAAATCATGGCTTGAATGCGCTCATACATACGTGTTGCTCGCCCAGCCGCAACGCTGCTTCGATGCCGCTGTGTAAGGGTGCGCTATAAACTGCGCTGCTCGCCGCCTCCGATTTTCCAGATATAGCGCGACGGCATTTCGCTGTCATCGAACGAACTGCGTTTCTTGCGGCGCCGCTTGGCCGATTGGAGACCGGCAGCTTTCGGAGCATAATTTCAAGAAGCGGCCATCCGCCAGCGTGAAACCTGCGCAAATAAGAAACCAGCTAGCAGATTTGTGCGCTGCAGCGTAAAGGCGCGATCATGAGGATCGCGATCATCGACACCAGCACGACGCGCGCCGCCATCATCTCCGACGGCCTGCGCGAGGCCGGCCTCGATGATCTCGTGCTCATTGATCCCGCTGGACCGCTCGTCGCACAGATCGAGGCGGCGACCCCCGAGGTCGTCCTCATCAACCTCGAGAACCCTAGCCGCGATCTGCTCGAAGATTTCTTCGCGATGTCGCGCGCGCTGGCGCGGCCGATAGCGATGTTCGTCGATCAGAGTGATACCGAGGCCACTTTCGCAGCGATCGACGCGGGCGTTTCCGCCTACGTCGTCGACGGTCTTTCGCAGCAGCGCATCAAGCCCATACTCGACCTTGCGGTTCGCCGCTTCCACGCCTTCTCGTCGCTGCAACGCGAGCTCGACGATGCCAAGAACGCCCTCGCCGAGCGTGCGGTGATCGACAGGGCCAAGGCGATCCTGATGAAACGGCGTCGGATCGACGAGCCCGAAGCCTATGCGTTGCTCCGCGGGCAGGCGATGAGCACCAACCGCCGCATTGCCGAGATTGCCGAAGCCATCGTGACGAGCGACGCGCTCTTGGGAGATATCGAATGAGCGCCGAGACCTTCCGTATCGGCTTCCTGCCGCTCGTCGATGCAGCCCTGCCGATCCTCGCGCACGAACTGGGCTTTGCCGCACGCGAAGGCATCAACATCGAACTGGTGCGCGACATGACCTGGGCAACGGTGCGAGACCGGCTGCTCTATGGCCACACCGACGCCGCGCACATGATCGCGCCGCTGGCGATCGCGACCGCGCTCGGCCGCGACCGGCCCGCAGTGCCGATGGCGGTGCCCTTTGTGCTGGGACTCAACGGAAACGCGGTGACCTTTTCGACCCAGCTCGCGCAGGATGTCGGACTTGGAGAAACGCTGGGCGACCCGACGGTTATCGGCGCGGCGCTGCAGCGCGTGGCAGCGGAACGGAAAATCGCCGGGAAGCCGCTGCGCTTCGGCGTCGTACATCGCTATTCCAGCCACAATTACATGCTTCGATACTGGCTCGCGGGTGTCGGAATCCGTCCCGATACCCATGTCGACATCGTCGTCACCAGCCCACCCTTCGCCGCCGATGCGCTCGCTGCAGGTGAGGTCGACGGAATCTGTGTCGGTGAACCATGGAATTCGATCGCGGTCGAACGCGGTGTTGGCCATATCGCGCTCGCAACCGCGCAAATCTGGCGCCGCGGCGTCGAAAAGGTGCTAGCGATGCGCGAAGCGGTCGTCGAGGAGCGGCGCGACGCCGTCGAGGCCCTGCTACGCGCGCTCCACGCCGCTGCCGCCCATTTCGTCGAACCCGGCACTGCGGACGAAAGCGCACGGATACTGGAGCGGCCGGAATATTTGGACGCCCCGCGTGACGCGGTTCTGCGCGCGATCACCGATCACATCCGCCTCGTGCCCGGCGGTGAACCGATCCATTATCCCGATTTCATGTTCCAACACCGCGAAGCAGCGAACTTCCCATGGCGCAGCCAGGCGGCGTGGCTCTATTCGCAGATGCTTCGTTGGGACCACATCCCCTATTCCGCCGCCGACGCCGCTACAGCGGCCGCAGTGTTCCGTCCCGACATCTATCGCGGGGCGCTGGCGGGATCAGGCGCGCCGCTCCCCGGCGCGAGTTCAAAGCTCGAGGGCGGGATCGACACGCCGCTCGGCGCGGGGTCAGTACAGGGCCGTCTTCTCCTCGGCAGCGACCGCTTTTTTGACGGGCGCGCCTTCGATCCCGACGATATACAGGGCTATCTCTCTGACCTTCCTTAGATTTTAGGCCCAGATAGAATTTATGCTGCACCTGCGAAATAACCGGTTGCGCGGATGTGGCGAATCAGGCAGTTTAATTGCACTCGGCAGGGCTGCCGGGGCAGGATAAAGCGGCGACGGCTCCAACGAGGGGGCTGGCCCGCGCGGCACACGGGGAGCCTTTCTCCGTAATCCAACAGGCAATGAAGCCGTCAGGATGCGCCCGCGTGGCCGCCGTCCTGGCGGCTTTTTTTATTGCCCGTCACAAAAAGGGGACGGACGATGACAACTGCAACCACGGGCGCCTCGGCACCCAAATCGAGTTTCTGGGCGAGCGGTCACTGGCCGACGCTTGTCGCCGCATTTCTCTATTTCGATCTCGCTTTCATGGTGTGGGTCATCCTCGGGCCGCTGGCGCCCGCAATCTCCGAAGACCTCGGGCTGTCCCCCGCGCAGAAAGGGCTGATGGTTGCCGTTCCGACGCTCGCCGGCGCCCTGCTGCGCGTCGTCAACGGGCTGCTCGTCGACCGCATCGGGCCGAAGCGTTCGGGCGCAATCAGCCAGCTGGTCGTGATCGCCGGACTGTTCACGGCCTGGTTTATGGGGGTTTACAGCTTTGCAGGCACGTTGGCGCTGGGGGTCATCCTCGGCTTCGCCGGCGCCAGCTTCGCGATCGCGCTGCCGCTTGCAAGCCGCTGGTATCCGCCCGAGCATCAGGGCAAGGCAATGGGCCTTGCCGGCATGGGCAATTCGGGAACCGTACTCGCGGCGCTCTTCGCGCCCGGTCTTGCCAAGGCGTTCGGCTGGAACGCGGTGCTCGGGCTGGCCTGTATACCGCTGACGATCGTTTTCTTCGTCTATCTCGCGATGGCGAAAGACGCACCGAACGCGCCCGCGCCGAAGAAGCTGGCTCATTATTTCGAGCCGCTCAAGACGGCCGACGCCTGGTGGCTGATGGCCTTTTACTCGGTGACCTTCGGCGGATTTGTCGGGCTCGCGGCTTCGCTGCCGATATATTTCACCGACCAGTTCCACCTTACCCCGGTGATGGCGGGTTATTGCACCGCGGCCTGCGTCTTCGCCGGATCGCTGGTGCGGCCGATGGGCGGCGCGCTTGCCGACTGGATCGGCGGCGTTCGCGCCCTGATGGCAGTATTCGTGGTTGCCGCGTTGGCGCTCGCGGGCGTGCCGCAGGCCGATACGCTGCCTGCTGCGCTCGGCCTTTTCGTCATCGCGATGCTCGCGCTTGGCACCGGTAATGGCTCGGTCTTCCAGCTCGTTCCGCAGCGCTTCTCGGCCGAGATCGGGGTGATGACCGGGCTCGTCGGAATGGCGGGCGGCGTCGGCGGCTTCTACCTCGCCTCCTCGCTCGGCTTCGCGAAACAGTGGAGCGGCAGCTTTGCTCCCGGCTTTTACATCTTTGCGGGACTTGCCGTGGTTGCGCTTGTCGCGCTTATCTTCGTCAAGGGTCAGTGGCGCGCGACCTGGGGTGCGGCTGAAGGCGTGCGGATCTAAAGCCATGACCCGCACCCTCATCATCCTGCTGGCGCTCGCGCCGGCCGGGGTGGCGCACGCCCAGGACGTCACCCTCAAGCCGCTCGGCGAAGCCCGGCTCCGCTACGAGAGCGTCGACCAGGACGGCCTCACCGCCGAGACCGACGCGCTCACCCTGCGCGTCCGTGCCGGGATCGAGGCGAAAGCCGGGCGCTGGTCGGTGCTCGTCGAAGGCCAGGGCAATCTCGCGATCGCCGATGAGTATTTCGACGGGCTCCACGGCGCCGCAACGCGGCCGCTCGTAGCCGATCCCGAAAATATCGCCCTCGCCCGCGCCCAGCTCCGCTACGCCTCGCCCGCCGTTGCAGTCACCGCGGGGAGGCAACGGATCGCGCTCGACGACGAACGCTTTGTCGGCGTGGTGTCGTTCCGCCAGAACGGGCAGAGCTTCGACGCGGTGCGCGCCGAGATCACGCCGATCAAGGGCATCAAGGCAGATGTCGCCTATGCGTGGAGCGTGCGCACCATCTGGGGCATCGACGGCACCGGGGCGCGGCAACAGGCGGTGTCGGGCGACAATGTCTTCGCCAACCTGAGCGCGCAAACCCCGATCGGCAAGTTTTCGACCTTTGCCTATCTGGTCGATCAGGACGAGGCGGCGATGCAGGGCTTCCGCCTGTCGAGCCAGAGCTATGGCGTCCGGCTCGACGGGAGCCAGCCACTCGGCAAGGCGAGGGTCGCCTGGCAGCTGAGCTACGCGCGCCAGTCCGACTGGCACCGCAACCCCAACGACTATTCGGCGGATTACTATCTCGCCGACGTCGCGGTCGATTTTGGAGGCCCCCGGATCGGCGTCGGGTACGAGATACTCGGCGCCGGCGATGGCAGGGCGCTCGCCAGCTTCCAGACGCCGCTCGCCACGGCATTCAAATTTCAAGGCTGGGCCGACAAATTCCTCACCACACCGCCCGACGGCGTGCGCGACCTGTATGCAAGCGCGGCGTGGAGTTGGAAAGCCGTCGGCGCATTTCAGGCGGTGACGCTGCAAGCGATCTATCACGATTATCGCAGCGATCGCGCCTCGCGCTCTTACGGCGACGAGCTCAATCTTCTCGCGAGCGCGAAGCTCGGCAAATTCACAGGCTCGGCGCGCTTCGCGCGCTACCGCGCCGACACCCTCGCCACCGACACCGATAAATATTGGCTACAACTGGATTGGACGCTTTGATGGAACATTGCCCGCTCAAACCCGAGGGCGACACGCGCGACCATCTCGTCGTGATCGGCAACGGCATGGCCGGTTGCCGCGCGGTCGAGGAGCTGCTGGCGCGCGATCCGGCACGTTACCGTGTGACAATCTTTGGCGCCGAACCGCGGGTCAATTACAACCGCATCATGCTCTCCCCCGTGCTCGCGGGCGAAAAATGCTTCGACGATATCGTGATCAACGACGCGGACTGGTATGCGGCGAACGGCATCGCGCTCGTCGCCGGCGACCCGGTAGTCGCGATAGACCGCGCCGCAAAAACGGTGACGACGCGCGGGGGCGTAACCGAAGGCTATGACCGGCTGCTGATCGCAACCGGCTCCGATCCCTTCATCATTCCGGTCCCCGGCAAGGACCTGCCCGGCGTGATCGCATTTCGCGATATGGACGATGTCGACACGATGCTCGCGGCGGCCGACGCCGGCGGTGACGCGGTGGTGATCGGCGGCGGGCTGCTCGGGCTCGAGGCGGCGCACGGCCTTTCGCTCCGCGGCATGAAGGTCACCGTTATCCACCTGATGCCCACGCTGATGGAGCGCCAGCTCGACGAGGCAGCGGGCTGGCTGCTCAAGCAGGCATTGGAAGGCCGCGGCCAGACGATCCTGACCGGCGCCGACACCGCCGAAATCGTCGGCAACGGCAAGGTCGAGGGTGTGAAGCTCAAGGACGGAACGCTGATCCCCGCCAGCCTCGTCGTGATGGCGGTCGGTATCCGCCCCTCGGTCGCGCTTGCCCGCGACGCCGGGCTCGCGGTCGGGCGCGGCATCCAGGTAGACGACCATATGGTCACCAGCGACCCCGCGGTGCTCGCGGTCGGCGAATGCGTCGAGCATGACGGGCAGGTCTACGGCCTTGTTGCGCCGCTGTGGGACATGTGCCGCAGCCTTGCCGACGGGCTCGTCGAACAGCCGACAGGATATCGCGGCTCGGTCACCTCAACCAAGCTCAAGGTGTCGGGGATCGATGTGTTTTCGGCGGGCGATTTTTCGGGCGGAGACGGGTGCGAGGATATCGTGCTGCGCGACGCGAGCCGCGGCGTCTATAAGCGGGTGATCGTCCGAGACGACCGCATCGTCGGCGCGGTGCTCTATGGCGATACCGCGGATGGCAACTGGTATTTCGATCTGCTCAAGAAGCAGGAAGACGTGTCGCAACTGCGCGACCTGCTGATCTTCGGCCAGGCCTTCGCCGCGGGAGGCGGCGCGGCGGACCCTAAGGCGGCCGTTGCGGCGCTTTCCGACGATGCGGAAATCTGCGGCTGCAACGGCGTCACCAAGGGCCAGGTCGTCTCGTGCATCGTCAAGGGCGCACGCAGCCTCGACGCGGTGCGCGGCACGTGCAAGGCGTCGGCGAGTTGTGGGAGCTGTACCGGCGTCGTCGAAAATCTGCTCGCGCTGACACTTGGCGACGATGTCCAGTCGGGCCCGAAGACGATGTGCAAATGCACGAGCTTCGGCCATGACGACGTCCGCCGCGAAATTGTCGCGCAGGCCATGCGCTCTATTCCCGAAGTAATGCAGAAGCTGCACTGGACGACCCCCGACGGCTGCTCGTCGTGTCGCCCGGCGCTCAATTATTATCTGCTCTGCGCGCTGCCCGGCGACTATGTCGACGACCAGCAGAGCCGCTTCGTCAACGAGCGGATGCACGCCAATATCCAGAAGGACGGCACTTACTCTGTCGTCCCCCGCATGTGGGGCGGGCTCACCAACCCGACCGAGCTGCGCGCGATCGCCGATGTCGTCGAGAAGTTCAATGCGCCGATGGTCAAGGTCACCGGCGGCCAGCGGCTCGACATCTTCGGTATCAAGAAGGAGGATTTGCCTGCGGTCTGGGCCGACCTCAATGCCGCCGGGATGGTGTCGGGGCACGCCTATGGCAAGTCGCTGCGCACGGTGAAGACCTGCGTCGGGTCCGAATGGTGCCGCTTCGGCACGCAGGATTCAACGGGTCTGGGCGTCAAGGTCGAGCGGATGAGCTGGGGCAGCTGGATGCCGCACAAGTTCAAGATCGCCGTGTCGGGCTGCCCGCGCAACTGCGCCGAGGCGACGATCAAGGATTTCGGCATCGTCTGCGTCGACAGCGGGTACGAACTCCACGTCGGCGGTAACGGCGGCATCCATGTGCGCGCCACCGACCTGCTCTGCAAGGTCGCGACCGAGCAGGAGGCGATGGATACTTGCGCCGCCTTCATCCAGCTCTACCGCGAGGAGGGGCGCTATCTGGAACGCACCGCGCCGTGGATCGAGCGCGTCGGGGTCGAATATGTGAAGAGGCGGATCGTCGACGACGCAGCGGGCCGCGAGGCGCTCCGCGCACGCTTCCTCTATTCGCAAAGCTTCAGCCAGGACGATCCCTGGGCGCAGCGCGCCGATGGCGCCGAGGCCGAACATCACGCACCGATGGCGCGCTTCATCCCGCAGGAACGTGCATTTTTGGAGGAGATGGGGGCATGACGACCGCTGAATGGCTCGACATTGGCTGGGTTGATCAGATTCCGGTGCGCGGCAGCCGTACCGTGCAGGTCGAAGGCGGCGACGATATCGCGGTGTTCCGCACCGCCGAGGGCAAGGTCTTTGCCCTCCTGGACCGCTGTCCACACAAGCATGGGCGCCTGAGCCAAGGCATCGTTCATGGCGGCGCGGTCGCCTGCCCGCTCCACAACTGGCGGATCAGCCTGTCGACCGGCGAAGCGCTCGGCGAGGACAAGGGCTGCACCCCCACCGTCCCGGTCAAGATCGACGGCGGCCGTGTCCTCATCTGCCGCGCGAGCACGCTGAAGGCGGCCGCCTGATGGCGGACTCGGTCCGCACCACTTGCGCCTATTGCGGCGTCGGCTGCGGCATCCTCGCGACAGTGACAGGTAAACGGGCGGTAGAGATCGCGGGCGATCCCGATCATCCCGCGAACCGCGGAAGGCTGTGCTCGAAGGGCACGCATCTGGGCGAAACCGTCGGTCTCGAAGGCCGCCTGCTGCACCCGATGATCGGCAACAGGCGCGCGAGCTGGGACAAGGCACTAGACCTCGTGGCCAAGCGCTTCAAGGAGACGATCGCGCGTCACGGCCCGAACAGCGTCGCCTTCTATGTTTCGGGCCAGCTCCTCACCGAGGATTATTACGTCGCGAACAAGCTGATGAAGGGCTTCATTGGCACCGCGAACATCGACACCAACTCGCGGCTCTGCATGTCGAGCGCCGTCGCGGGGCACACCCGCGCGTTCGGCGAGGATGTCGTTCCCGCGACCTATGACGATCTCGAAGCCGCCGACCTGTTCGTCCTCGTCGGATCGAACACCGCCTGGTGTCATCCGATCGTCTATCAGCGCATCCGCGCGCGCTGCGAGGCGGGCGCGAAGCTGGTCGTCATCGACCCGCGGCGGACCGAGACCGCCGAGGAAGCCGATATCCACCTCGCGATCCGCCCCGGCAGCGACGTCGCGCTCATGAACGGCCTGCTTGAGCACTGCCGCGAAGCCGGCGTGGTCGACGAGGCCTATCTCGCCGCGCATGTCGCGGTTCCGCAGAATTTCTGGAACGAGCTTGGAGAGGGGAACGACCTGTGGTCGGTGGCACGGACATGTGAAGTGCCGGCTGCCGACCTCAGGCGTTTCTATGAGCTGTTCGCTGCCACGCCGCGCACCGTCACGCTGTTCAGTCAGGGCGTCAATCAGGCGACCGCCGGCACCGATCAGGTCAATGCGATCCTAAACGTCCATCTCGCGACGGGGCGCATCGGCAAGACCGGCGCCGCGCCCTTCTCAATCACCGGCCAGCCCAATGCCATGGGCGGCCGCGAGGTCGGCGGACTCGCCTCGACCCTCGCCGCGCATATGGATTTCGCGCCCGACAACCGCGATCGCGTCCAGCGTTTCTGGGCGTCGCCGACGATGGCGGAGAAACCAGGCCTCAAGGCCGTCGACCTGTTCCGTGGCGTCGGCGAAGGCCGGATCAAGGCCTTGTGGGTGATGGCGACCAACCCCGCCGTATCTATGCCCGACGGCAATGCGGTGCGCGAGGCGCTGAAGTCCTGCCCCTTCGTCGTCGTCAGCGACGTGATCGAAAAGACTGACACCGGCGCCTTCGCGCATGTCCGGCTGCCCGCCGCAGCCTGGGGCGAGAAGGATGGTACCGTGACCAATAGCGATCGCACGATCAGCCGCCAGCGCGCACTCTTCCCTCTCCCCGGCGAGGCGATGCCCGACTGGTGGATCGTCAAGGAGATCGGGCGGCGGATGGGGTGGAAAACCGCCTTCGCCTACGACCGCCCCGCTGACATCTGGCGCGAGCATTGCCGGCTTTCGAATTACGATAACGACGGTGCCCGACTGTTCGCGCTGCCGGGCGCAGCGCTGGGCGGCAACGGCGCCTATGACGCGATGGAGCCGTTTCGCTGGGGCGGCGACCATCCTTTCGCCGACGGGCGTTTTTCGACCGAGGACCACCGCGCGCGCCTCGTCTCCGTCGTGCAAAAGGTCCTTCCCGAACCGCTCGCCAAATGGCCGCTGACGCTCAACACGGGGCGCTACCGCGACCAATGGCACACGATGACGCGCACCGGCTTGGCCCCCAAGCTCGCGCGCCACCGCGAGGAGCCGCTCGTCGAGATCCACCCTGATGATGGCGCGCGTCTGGGACTCGCCGACGGCGACCTCGCACGCGTCGAAACCCCGCAGGGCGACAGCCTCTACCGCGTCGCCTTCCACGCCGGCCAGCGCCCCGGCGAGCTATTCGTACCGATACACTGGTCCGACCGCACGTCGAGCGGCGGGCGAACCGGGCTGCTTCCGCGCCCGCTCGTCGACCCCGTGTCGGGCCAGCCGGGCTTCAAGCGCACCCCGGCGTCGATCGCCGCCGTCACCCCCAAATGGCGCGGCTTCCTGCTCCTGGCCAGCGAGCTTGCCGACACGCCGCGCTGTCTATGGGCGACGCGCGTCGCGGTGCCGTCCGGGGTCCTTTGGGAGCTCGCGGGCAATGGCGACCTCAAAGCCATCGAAGCCCTGCTCCCCAAGGGCGAGCGCATCGAGGCGCAGGATGCGGCCCGGGGCACGCGCCGCGTCGCCATCGTCGCGAACGATCGCCTCACGGGCGCACTCTTCGTCACCGAAAGCGGCGAACTGCCACCGCGCGACTGGCTGATCGCGCAACTGGCTGCACCGACGGTCGCGCCGACGCTGCTCGCAGGCCGAGCGCCCGGCATACAGGCCGACCGCGGCCCGGTCATCTGCGTCTGCTTCGACGTCGGCCTGAAATCGATCACCGCCGCGATCCGCGACCAGAAGCTAGCCGACGTCGCGGCTATCGGCGCGGCGCTGGGCGCAGGTACCAACTGCGGCTCATGCCGCCCTGCGCTCGGGCGGATTCTCAGCGAGGAGACCAGCAATGCAGCCTGACGATTTTGCCCCCGGCACGGTGTGGCTGGTCGGCGCCGGCCCCGGCGATCCCGAACTGCTGGCGATGAAAGCTGTAAGATTGATCGAGCGGGCCGACATCGTCCTTTATGATGCACTGGTCGGCGATGGCGTGCTCGCGCTGATCCCGCCCGGCGTGCAGCGCCAGAGCGTCGGCAAACGCTCGGGCCGCCACTCCAAGGATCAGACGACCATCAACGTGCTGCTCGTCGCCGCCGCGCGCGCGGGCAAGCGCGTCGTGCGCCTCAAGGGCGGCGACCCGGTCCTCTTCGGCCGGGCGACCGAGGAAATCAAGGCCCTGCACGATGCAGGCTTTTCCGTCCGCATCTGCCCAGGCATCACTGCCGCGAGCGCTGCCGCCGCGTCGGCCGGCATGTCGCTCTCACTTCGCGGCGTCGCGCGCGACGTCCGATTTGTGACGGCGCACAGCAAGCGCGGCGCAGCGCTCGACGTCGACTGGACATCGCTCGCGCAGGACGGCTCGACGCTCGCCTTCTACATGGGGCGCGAGGCAGCGGGCGAGATTATGCGCGGCCTTATGCGGTCCGGAATGTCCGGCGACATGCCGGTGATGATCGCGTGCCACGTCAGCGCCCCCGAGGAACGACGACTGGCGACGCGGCTCGATCTGCTCGACCTTGCCGTCAAATCCTTCGCCGCCGATGCGCCGACGCTGATCCTCATTGGCGCGGCCGTTGGCTTGGCGGAGCTCACGCCTGCAGGTGTCGAGAATATGGCGCGGACGGAGCATGACTAAACTCGGCACCCTGACCGATGCCACCGAATGCGCCGCCTCGATCAGCTACGACACGGCGTTGGCGATTCTGGCGGCCCTTGCCACGCCGCTCGATGCGATCAGCCTTTCGCTAACCGATGCGGGCGGATGCTATCTTGCCAAGCCCGTCCATGCCCGTCTCGATTCCCCCCGCTTCGATTGCGCGGCAATGGACGGCTACGCGGTTCGCGCCAGCGATCTCGAAAATGGATCCTCGACGCTGACTCAAGTCGGTACCAGCTACGCCGGCAGCAGCGACGCCGGCGAGATCGGCCCCGGTCAAACGATGCGCGTGATGACCGGCGCTCCGCTCCCCCACGGTGCCGACCGCGTCGTCATGATCGAATATTGCCGCCAGATCGGTTCCGAGGTGACGATCGCCGCCCCGCCACGCGGAAAACCGCACATAAGGCGACGGGGCTCGGACTTTGCGCGGGGACAACAGCTCCTGCCGCCCTGCACGAAAATCACGCCCGCAACGGTGTTAGTTGCGGCCGCAGGCGATCATGGCCAGCTCAGCGTCACGCGGCGCCCACGCATTCAGCTTCTCGCGACGGGAGACGAGATTTTCGTCCCCGGCTCAGCGGCCGCGGCGGCATTTCCTATCCCGGACAGCCTGACCGCCGCGATTGATCTCATGTGTCGATCGGCGGGCGCAGAGGTCGTTTCGAAGGCCAGACTTTCCGACGATCCTAAAGCTATCGCGAGCGCCAAACAGGCCGCGGAAGCCGATATCATTGTCGTCGTCGGCGGCGCGTCGCGCGGCGATCGCGATTTCGGCCGGGGCGCCTTCGCTCCGCTCGGGCTCAAAATCGCATTTGCCGACGTCGATATGAAACCCGGAAAACCGGTGTGGTATGGAACGGCCGGAGCCGCCCATATTCTCGGGCTGCCAGGAAATCCGGCAGCGGCGCTGACGATTGCGCGCCTATTCCTCGTGCCGCTCATCACGCGGCTCATGGGCGGCGACCTTACCGACGCACTGCCTTGGCAGCTTATCCCCGCCACTGCACCGATCGAGGCCAACGGCGCGCGCGAGGCTTTCCTATGCGCGGCAACATCCTTTCACGGCGTCACCGTCGGCGACCGGCAGGACGCATCGGGACAAGCGCGGCTGGCGCATAGCAACGCACTGGTGCGGCGCCGCGCCCGCGCCGCGCCCGTCCTTCCCGGCATGCTCGTGCCCACGCTGCCACTATGCTGCTAGCTTTGCTCGCGCGCAGATTTGCGCACCCCCTTACTCGGATCTCGGCGCAAGTAACCGCCGACCCTGACAGTCCCCGCACCTCAGAGACGGTCCTACGCGACATCGCACAGAGGATTTCTGCCGGCGGCGCGGACAAGATGAGTAATACTGACATCCTGATATGGAACACGGCAGTCGTGGTAAGCTTCATGACCGGAGATCGCAGGATTGCGGTGCCAACCGACGCGAGCGTCCTGAACTGGGGCGCGGCTCGGGCCGGGTTTCGCGAGATGGGGCTACCGGACCTTGCCGAGTTTGTCCGGTTGTTCGTCCTCGAACTTGCCTATCGCGCGGACCTCGACGGGCGAGACGGGGAAGCAAACTCGGCTTCGCTCCTCCGGATCGCAGAACTCAAGAAGAGATTTCAGGCAGTCGAGGCTGAAGTCGACTTCCCCCTTGAGCTAAGCAGGATGATCGAGCGTCGGCGCGGTACTTAGGAAGCCATCGCTCGCATGATCCGAGTTTGGCCGCTTGCCGTCGGTCTGCTTCTGGCACAATATTCGCTAAAGCGGACAGGCAAAGAGGCGGAGCCTCTTGAAGCGCCTGCTGGCTCGTCAATACGGGATAGGCCTTCTATCCCAGCCGTAGAACCCGCCGCTATCCGTTGACGATAGCTGATCGATGACGCCTAGAATGTGCATCGCGCTATTATTCGCACTAAAGAGCGATGATTCAGCTACTCGCGCCTGAAACGGCTCCGAGAGCGGCGTGTCGACTGTTCCGGGGTGCAGTGCCGCGACTATCGCTTCCGGATTGCTGCGGCCGAGCTCTATCGCGAAGCATCGCACCAGAGCATTGAGCGCCGCCTTGGAAGCGCGGTAGCTGTGCCATCCGCCAAGTCTGTTATCCGCAATCGAACCAACGCGAGCAGAAAGAAATATGGCGACGGCCCGGTGTCTTCGGCCGAGCAGTGGAAGAAAATGCTTTGCGGCGAGCGCGGGCCCGATGCTGTTGACCGCGAATACTTCGGCCATAACCGATGCATCGAGCTGCCGAAGGCTCTTTTCAGGACGGATCTCAGCCCCGCGATGCAGCAGCCCCGTCGCCACGATCAACAAGTCGAGCGCGCCATCCTGGGCAATTTGGCGACCTGCCTCGGCAAGCGTGCCGTCG
>Ga0209050_1002898_pt1 | contig 13495 bp, 10 predicted proteins | sample Araplavi_mTSA_r2_FD_184276 | JGI IMG/M metagenome (GOLD analysis project Ga0209050, IMG submission 184276) | Arabidopsis root microbial communities from North Carolina, USA - plate scrape MF_Cvi_mTSA_r2 (SPAdes) (version 2) | ecosystem: Host-associated > Plants > Roots > Endosphere | place: USA... | reverse complement strand
TGGCCCTGCGCCGCCGCAACGGTTCCGTGATCGACCTGGCCAATTCCAGCCAGCGCGTCATGCGTGACGTGCGCGGCGCCGACATGGCGATGATTTTCCAGGAGCCGATGACCTCCTTGAACCCGGTGTTCACGGCCGGCGACCAGATCGCCGAATCGATCCGCGAGCACCAGGGCATGGACGGCGCCTCGGCGCGCGCCGAAGCGCTGCGCATGCTGGAACAGGTCCGCATTCCCGAAGCCAAATCGGTGCTGGACCGCTACCCGCATCAACTGTCGGGCGGCATGCGCCAGCGCGTCATGATCGCCATGGCGCTGGCCTGCAAGCCGGCGCTATTGATCGCCGACGAGCCGACCACCGCACTGGACGTGACCATCCAGGCGCAGATCCTGCAACTGATCCGTCAGCTTCAGGAAGAGATGCACATGGGCGTGGTGTTCATCACCCACGACATGGGCGTGGTGGCCGAAGTGGCCGACCGCGTGCTGGTGATGTTCCGCGGCGACAAGGTCGAGGAAGGCCCGTCGGACCAGGTGTTCGCCGCGCCCCAGCACAGCTACACCAAGGCGCTGCTGTCGGCCGTGCCGAAGCTGGGCGCCATGCAGGGCACGGACCTGCCCGCGCGCTTCCCGCTGCTGCAGGTGGAAGGCCAGGCCCAGCCGGTGGCCGAGCCCGGCGCCGTCAGCACGCAGGAAGTGCCCAACGCCAAGCGCGAACCCATCCTGAGCGTGCGCAACCTGGTGACGCGTTTTGACCTGCGCGGCGGCATCATGAGCCGCGTGCAGCGCCGCGTGCACGCCGTGGAAAAGGTCAGCTTCGACCTGTACCCCGGCGAGACGCTGTCGCTGGTCGGCGAGTCCGGCTGCGGCAAGTCCACGACGGGCCGCTCGCTGCTGCGCCTGGTGGAAAGCCAGGGCGGCGAGATCCGCTTCGGCGGCCGCGACATCGTGCGCCTGAAGAACAACGAACTGCAATCCCTGCGCCGCGACATCCAGTTCGTGTTCCAGGACCCGTTTGCGTCGCTGGATCCGCGCGTGACCGTGGGCTTCTCGATCATGGAGCCGCTGCTCGTGCACGGCGTGGCCAAGGGCAAGGATGCCGAGCGCCGCGTCGCCGAACTGCTCGAGCGCGTGGGCCTGCCGCCGGAAATGGCGCAGCGCTACCCGCACGAGTTCTCGGGCGGCCAGCGCCAGCGCATCTGCATCGCACGTGCCCTGGCCCTGAACCCGAAAGTCGTGATCGCGGACGAATCGGTGTCGGCACTGGACGTGTCGATCCAGGCGCAGATCGTGAACCTGCTGATCGACCTGCAGCGCGACATGGGCATCTCGTTCCTGTTCATCTCGCACGACATGGCCGTGGTCGAACGCGTCAGCCACCGCGTGGCGGTGATGTACCTGGGCCAGATCGTCGAAATCGGCCCGCGCCGTGCCATCTTCGAGAATCCGCAGCACCCGTACACCAAGAAGCTGATGTCCGCCGTGCCGATCGCCGATCCGGCGCGCCGTCACCTGAAGCGCACCTTGCTGTCCGATGAAATCCCCAGCCCGATCCGCAAACTGAACGACGAACCGGTGGTGCAGCCGCTGGTTCAGGTCGGTACGGATCATTTTGTAGCCCGCCATCCCGTCGGCGGCGCGTATTGACTCAGTAGTTGACCTTTTTTTGGAACCAGGAGTTGCAATGATGAAAGTTCTGCGCCCCACCAAGCTGATGGCCGCTGCCGCGCTGGCCTTCGGCGTGCTCACCGCGCCGATGGCCCACGCCGCCAAGGACGTGACGTTTGCCGTTTCCATCGCGCTGGAAACGCTGGACCCGTACAACACGAACAGCACGCTGAACCAGGCGGCTGGCAAGGCCTACTACGAAGGCCTGTTCGAATTCGACAAGGACCTGAAGGTTCAGAAGGTGCTGGCGACCGATTACACGGTCAGCGAAGACGGCCTGGTCTACACCTTCAAGCTGCGTCCCGGCGTGAAGTTCCATGACGGCACCGACTTCAACGCCGAAGCGGTCAAGGTCAACTTCGACCGTCCGGCCAATCCGGACAACCGCCTGTCGCGCTACATCCAGTTCAGCGTTATCGAGAAGACCGAAGTGGTCGACCCGATGACCGTCAAGATCACGCTGAAGAAGCCGTTCTCGGCCTTCATCAACGCGCTGGCTCACCCGGCCGCCATGATGATCTCGCCGGCCGCCCTGGCCAAGTACGGCAAGGAAATCGGTTTCCACCCGGTTGGCACGGGCCCGTTCGAATTCGTCGAATGGAAGCCGGCTGAGTACCTGAAGGTCAAGAAGTTCGCCGGCTACTGGAAGCAAGGCTACCCGAAGGTCGACACGCTGACCTTCCGCACGGTGACCGACAACAACACCCGCGCCGCCGTGGTGCAGACGGGTGAAGCGCACTTTGCCTTCCCGGTGCCGTTCGAGCAGGCCGCCGTGCTGAAGAAGAACGACAAGCTGGACGTGGTCGATCACAAGAACTCGATCATGGCCCGCTACCTGTCGATGAACACGCAGCAAAAGCCGTTCGACAACGTCAAGGTGCGTGAAGCCATCAACTACGCCATCAACAAGGACGCCCTGGCCAAGGTCGCGTTCTCGGGCTACGCCACCGTCATCGACGGCGTCGTGCCGCAAGGCGTGGACTACGCGCACAAGATCGGCGCATGGCCCTACGACATCAAGAAGGCCAAGGCCCTGCTGGCCGAAGCCGGCTACCCCAACGGCTTCGAAAGCACGCTCTGGTCCGCCTATAACGACGGCACCTCGGTGAAGGTCGTTCAGTTCCTGCAGCAGCAGCTCGCCCAGGTCGGCATCAAGGTTTCCGTGGAAGTCCTGGAATCCGGCCAGCGCGTGCAGCGCGTCCAACAGGTGCAAAAGCCTGAAGACGCCAAGGTCCGCATGTACTACGCCGGCTGGTCGTCCTCGACCGGTGAAGCCGACTGGGGCCTGCGTCCGCTGCTGACCACCGCCGCGTTCCCGCCGGTGCTGAACAACGTGTCGTACTACTCGAACAAGTCGGTTGACGAAGGCGTCCAGCAAGCGCTGGCCACCACGGACCGCGAGAAGAAGACCGAGATCTACAAGAACGTTCAGGAAACCATCTGGAAGGACGCCCCGTGGGCCTTCCTGGTGACCCAGAACAACCTGTACGTCAAGTCGAAGAACCTGTCGGGCGTGTACGTTGAGCCGGACACCTCGTTCTGGTTCGGCGACATCGACCTGAAGCAGTAAACCAAGCAGTAACTCTTGGGGCCTTCGGGCCCTTGTAAGGCCACATACGGCGGGGACGCGGTGTCCCCGCCGATGTTGCAGGAATTTCAATGCTGACCTACATCGTCAAACGTCTTCTGGGCATGATCCCCACGCTGCTGCTGGTAGCGGTGGTCGTGTTCCTGTTTGTGCACATGCTTCCGGGCGACCCGGCACGGCTGGCCGCTGGCCCCGAGGCCGACCAGCAAACCGTCGAGCTCGTGCGCAAGGAACTTGGGCTGGATCTGCCCCTGCCGCAGCAGTTCGTGCGCTACTTCAGCCACATGCTGCAGGGCGACCTCGGGACCTCGCTGCGCACCAAGCGCCCCGTCTCGACCGAAATCGCCGACCGTTTCATGCCCACCCTGTGGCTCACCCTTGCGAGCATGGTGTGGTCAGTCGGCTTCGGCATGATCATCGGCATCGTGTCGGCGGTATGGCGCAATCGCTGGCCTGACCGTCTCGGCATGACGCTGGCGGTGTCCGGCATCTCGTTCCCCGCGTTCGCGCTGGGCATGATGCTGATGCAGATCTTCTCGGTGAACCTGGGCTGGCTCCCCACCGTGGGCGCATCGACCTGGCAACACTACATTCTTCCTTCCATCACGCTGGGCGCCGCGGTGGCTGCCGTGATGGCGCGTTTCACGCGGGCCTCGTTCGTCGAAGTCGTACAGGAAGACTTCGTGCGCACCGCCCGCGCCAAGGGCTTGTCCGAGCGCCGCGTGATCATCAAGCACGCGCTGCGCAATGCGCTGATTCCCGTCGTGACCATGATGGGCCTGCAGTTCGGCTTCCTCCTGGGCGGCTCGATCGTGGTCGAGACCGTGTTCAACTGGCCCGGCCTTGGCCGCCTGCTGGTGGACGCCGTGACCCAGCGCGACTATCCGGTGATCCAGGGCCTCGTGCTGCTGTTCTCGCTGGAATTCATCCTGATCAACCTGATTGTCGACGTGCTCTATGGCGTCATCAATCCCAGCATCCGTTACAAGTGAGGCGGCCATGAGCAATACGACACCCGCCGCGACCATCGCCGCCGTCCCCAAGAACGACGTGCGCACGCCCGCCACCGAGTTCTGGCGCAAGTTCAAGAAGCAGAAGCTTGCCGTCGGCGCCGGCCTCTTCGTCATGCTGCTGGTCATTGTCGCGGCCTTCGCGCCGTGGATCGTGCCGTTCGACCCGGAGAACTTCTTCGACTATGACGCGCTGAACGCCGGTCCGTCGCTGACGCACTGGCTGGGCGTGGATTCGCTGGGTCGCGACATCTTCAGCCGCATCGTCATGGGCGCGCGCATCTCGCTGGCCGCAGGCTTCCTGTCGGTCGCCATGGGCGCCATCGTCGGCACCTTCATGGGTCTGATGGCCGGCTACTACGAAGGCTGGTGGGAACGCATCACGATGCGTATCTCCGACGTGCTGCTGGCGTTCCCCGGCATGCTGCTGGCCATCGGCGTGGTCGCCATCCTGGGTTCCAGCATGGTCAACGTGATCGTGGCCGTGGCCGTGTTCAGCGTGCCCGCGTTTGCCCGCCTCGTGCGCGGCAACACGCTGTCGATCAAGCAGATGACGTACGTCGAAGCCGTCAAGAGCGTGGGCGCGTCCGACTGGACGATCATCATGCGCCACATCCTGCCCGGCACGATCTCGCCGATCGTGGTGTACGGCACGATGCGGATCGGCACCTCGATCATCACCGCCGCCAGCCTGTCGTTCCTGGGCATGGGCGCTTCGCCTCCCACGCCGGAGTGGGGCGCGATGCTGAACGAAGCACGCGCCGACATGGTCATCGCACCGCACGTCGCGATCTTCCCGGCGCTGGCGATCTTCCTGACGGTGCTGGCGTTCAACCTGCTGGGCGACGGCCTGCGCGACGCGCTCGATCCCAAGATCGACCGCAAGTAAACCTGCCGCCGGGCCTCTTGCGAGGGCCGGCGTGGAGGGCGATTTTTCCGCCGCCGCCTCCGTCCGCCACGCGCTTGCCAGCGCGTGCCCCGGACCCAGGGTGGCGGCGTTTTGCATTCTGGAGCGTGGCGACACGTAGACGAACATGGACAAACAAGCGCTGGACATTCCGCGTATCGGCGTACTGCCGTCGGGGCCGCTGGACTCGATCTGCGACGTGGGCGACGTCACCGTTGGCCATTGCACGCTGGCCGAGGGCCCGCTGCAGACCGGCGTGACCGTCGTGCGCACGCATGGCGGGGATGCCTTTCTGGACAAGACGCCGGCCGCGGCCACCGTGCTGAACGGCTTCGGCAAGAGCACCGGCCTGGTTCAGGTGCAGGAACTGGGCGTGCTGGAAACGCCGATCGGGCTGACCAACACGTTCGGCGTGGGCACTGTGGCCAATGCGCAGATCCGCGCGGCGGTCGCCGCCAACCCCGCCATCGGCCGCGGCATGGCCACCGTCAATCCGTTGGTCTTCGAGTGCAACGACGGCTACCTGAACGACATCCAGGCGCTGGCAGTCCAGGAATCCCATTACGCCGCGGCGCTGGCCGCCGCCGGTAAACAGTTCGCGCAGGGCGCCGTGGGCGCCGGCCGCGGCATGTCCAGTTTCTCGTTCAAGGGCGGCATCGGCTCGGCCTCGCGCGTGGCGCAGATCAAGGACGGCCCGCAGTACACCGTGGGCGCGCTGGTGCTGTCGAACTTCGGCCGCCTGCCCAACCTGACGGTGGCGGGCAGGCCGTTCGGCCGCCGTCTGGCGAGCCAGCTTGACCAAGGGCTTGCGCAGCAGGGCGAGAACGCCGTGATCGCGCCCGAGAAGGGCTCGATCATCCTGCTGGTGGCCACCGACGCGCCGCTGGATTCGCGCCAGTTGCGCCGTCTGTCGCTGCGCGCCGGCGCGGGCCTGGCGCGAACCGGCTCGGTGTTCGGGCACGGCAGCGGCGACATCGCGCTGGCGTTTTCCACGGCATACACGATTCCGCAATTGGCCGAGTCGCCCATGCCCGCGATTGCCATGCTGCACGAGGCCCGCATCGATCCGCTGTTCGAAGCCGCCGCCGAGTCCTGCGAGCAGGCCATCATTGCCGCGCTGTGGCACGCAGAAAGCGTGACCGGCCGCGACGGCAATCACCGCGATTCCATCCGCCATGCCGCGCCCGATTGGCGCCAGTGGCTGTCCGCTACCGAATTCTGAATATCCTGAAGGCCAACTCATGAAGATCCTGATTTCAACCGATATCGAAGGCGTCGCCGGCGTCTTCCACCCCGAGCAGGTCCGCGCCGGCAATGGCGAATACGAGCGCGCGCGCGCCTGGATGACCGCCGAGGCCAACGCGGCCGTCCAGGGCGCCATTGCGGGCGGCGCCGAAGAGATTCTGGTCAACGACTCGCACGGCGGCTTTCGCAACCTGCTGCCCGACGGCCTGGACGAGCGCGCCCGACTGGTGCTGGGCAAGCCGCGCTACCTGGGCATGATGGGCGGGCTGGAAGAAGCGTGCGACGCCGTCTTCATGATCGGCTACCACTCGCGCTCGCAGGGCCGCGGCATCCTGGCCCACACCATCAACAGCTTCGCGTTTGCGCGCGTCGTCATCAACGGCATGGAGCTGGGCGAAGCGGGCCTGTACGGCGCGCTGGCCGGCGAACTGGGCGCACCCGTCATCCTGGGCACCGGCGACGATGTGTTCATCGCGGAAACGCGCGACACCTTTCCCGGCGCCGAATGGGTGCAGACCAAAGTCGCGCACGGGCAGGGCAGCGGCGTCACGCTGTCGCCCGCCGCGTCGCGACGCGCGATTGCCGCGGCCGCCGAAACCGCCGTGCGCAACTTCAAGCGCGGCGGCGACAAGAAAGCCGTTCCTTTCGTCATTCCCGCGCCTATAGAATGCCGGTTGCAGACGCAGAGCGCGGCATTGGCCGACCTGTTCTGCATGTGGCCCACGCTCGAACGCGTGGACGGCGTCACCTTGCGATTCACCACGGATAGCATGCAGTCCGCCATCCGTACGCTGAACAGCCTGGGCGCCATGTCTTTCATGTTGCGCTAAGGATCCCATCTCCCATGTCTAGCACCGACGCCCGTATTGCCCAATTGCGGCAGGCCATGAGCCGCCGCGGTCTGACCGCCTACGTCGTACCTTCCTCGGACCCGCACCTGTCCGAATACCTGCCGGCCCGCTGGCAAGGGCGGCGCTGGCTGTCGGGCTTCACGGGCTCGGTGGGCACGCTGGTGGTCACGGCGGACTTCGCTGGTCTGTGGGTGGACAGCCGCTACTGGGTACAGGCCGAAGCGCAGCTCGCCGGCACCGGCGTGCAGCTGATGAAGATTGCGCTGGCCTCGACGCCGGGCCATGTCGACTGGCTGGCCGCCAATACCGGCGCGGGCGACGTCATCGGCGTGGACGGCGCGGTGCTGGGCCTGAGCGCCTTCCGCGCCTTGTCGGCTGCAGCGGCAACGTCCGGCGCCGTGCTGGAAATCCGCGAAGACCTGCTGGACGAAGTCTGGGACGCCCGCGCCGGCCTGCCGGACGCCAAAATTTATGAACACGTGGCGCCCGAGGCCTGCGTGACGCGCGCAGACAAGCTGGCGCAGGTGCGCGACGCGATGCGCAAGCACGGCGCGGACGTGCATTTCATCTGCACGCTCGACGACATCGCCTGGCTGTTCAACCTGCGCGGCGCGGACGTGGATTACAACCCCGTCTTCGTCGGCCATGCGCTGGTGGGGCTGGACCACGCCACGCTGTTCGTGGCCGATGGCAAGATTGATGACGACCTGCGCGCCATCCTGGCCGCGGACGGCGTCGAAGTGGCGGACTATGCCCAGGCGGCGGATGCGCTGGCTTCGCTGGAACAGGATCAGAAGCTGCTGATCGATCCGGCCCGCGTCACCTGCGGCGTGTTCCATGCCATGGACCCGGCCGTGCCGCGCGTGGAAGCCATCAACCCGTCCACGCTGCTCAAGTCGCGCAAGACCGACGCAGAGCTGGCCAACGTGCGTCAGGCGATGGCGCAGGACGGCGCCGCGCTGTGCGAATTCTTCGCGTGGTTCGAAGGCGCGCTGGGCAAGGAAGCCATTACCGAACTGACCATCGACGAGCAGATCACGGCCGCCCGCGCGCGCCGTCCCGCCTACGTCTGCCCCAGCTTCGCCACCATCGCGGGCTTCAACGCCAACGGCGCGATGCCGCATTACCGCGCCACGCCCGAATCGCACGCCACGATCGAGGGCGACGGCCTGCTGCTGATCGACTCGGGCGGCCAGTACCGGGGCGGCACCACCGACATCACGCGCGTGGTGGCAGTTGGCACGCCCAGCGCGGACCAGAAGGTCGACTTCACGCTGGTGCTCAAGGGCATGATCGCGCTGTCGCGCGCATCGTTCCCGCGTGGCACGCCGTCGCCCATGCTGGACGCCATCGCGCGTGCGCCCATTTGGGAAGGCGGCGCGGAGTACGGACACGGCACGGGTCACGGCGTGGGCTATTTCCTGAACGTGCACGAAGGCCCGCAGGTCATCTCGTACCGCGCGATGCCGGGCCCGCACACGGCCATGGAACCGGGCATGATCACATCCAACGAGCCGGGCATCTACCGTCCGGGCCGCTGGGGCGTGCGCATCGAGAACCTGGTCGCCAACCGCAGCTGGCTGACCTCGGAGCTGGGTGAATTCCTGTGCTTCGAAACGCTGACGATGTGCCCGATCGACACGCGCTGCATCGAGCCTTCGCTGATGCGCGAGGACGAGATCGACTGGCTGAACGACTATCACAAGACGGTGTTCGAACGCCTGTCGCCGCTGGTCGAGGGTGAGGCGCTGGCGTGGTTGACGCTGCGTTGCGCAGCGATCTGACGTTGCATGGATGCCGGCGGCGCCCGGCGCAAAGCAGAAAGGCCACGACGCATGACGCCGTGGCCTTTTTTTCATGGCGCGCGGTTGAGGCTATCGCACGGACCCGCCTTGATTGCGGTAGAGCAGGCGCGTGGCCACCAGGCAACCCAGCGACAGCAATGCGCCGTAGGCCAGCAGCACCAGCGCGGCGGAAGCCGGTGATTGGGCGGCCCATGCCAACTGCTCCCAGGTCATGGACTTGAGGATGATGAGACCGGCGCCCAGGCCCAGCACCTGCGCGAACCAGAACGCAAGGCTGCCCAGCGCCACGGCCCGGCCGGTGCCGGCGTATTCAAAGGCGCGGGGTAGCAGCTTCAGGCACACGATCGTGACCAGCGCCAGCAGCGCGACTGGCAATACCCAGTAGCCCAGCGCGTACTCGGCCCATCCCGCTTCCAGCGTCTGCATCTGCAGAAAGCCGCCGAGCATGATGGAGAAGCTGGTCTGCCAGATCAGGACGGTCAGGCCGCAAATCCATGCCACATGCCGCCGCGTCAGCGTAAGCCCGGCGCCCGGGCCGGTGGGCCCCGCCGTCCATGCGGCAATGCGCAACGCCACCCAGATGCCGATGACTTCCAGCAGAATGGTGACGGCGCGGATCATCAGGTTGATGGCGATGGACCGGCCCACGATGCCCAGGCCAAATGCTTCCTCGAGCCAGGAGCCGCTCTTGAACGTGCCGATCATGAGCACGTTCTGTGCAATGCCGACGCCGCTGGACAGGCACAGCGTGTAGAGCGCCTGCAGGGCCAGGAACGTAGCCAGCATCCTGCCGGGCTGATTCACGGTCGCGGCATCGTGCCGGGCGAGCCACTGGCGCGTCGCGCACCAGGCGGTCAGGCCCACGACCAGCAGGGTCGACACCAGGGTGGCCAGCAGCGGGGCCAGCACCGGCGGCTGCATGTAGCTCGCGCGGATCTGGTCGCCGTAGGGCAACGGCGTCATCAACGTGTAGGCCTGCACCAGCACGGAATAAGCCAGCCGCAGCAGAACGGCGGCGACAGCGATGCGCCAGGCAAGGGAATAGGCAGGACGGGTGGAGTCGGACATCAGCGCGAGGGTGAAGAACGGAGGGCGCTGCCGGGAAGGCAGCGGTCGAAAAATAGGGAGCGACCATAGCACGTGCGCGTGGCGCGGCTCGCAGCGTTGCCTTGCCGAGTGCAGCCAATTGTTACCCGCACGGCGCTAGGGGAAAACCCAAACAAGTCGCGTCGCCCGGCTATAATCCAAATTTCCCGCACGCGCCCGCTCGTCCCGGGTGCTCATTACGATGACCAAATACGTATTTGTCACCGGCGGTGTGGTGTCTTCCCTGGGCAAGGGCATCGCCGCTGCGTCGCTTGCTGCCATTCTCGAGTCGCGTGGTTTGCAGGTCACCATGCTGAAGCTCGACCCCTACATCAACGTCGATCCGGGCACGATGAGCCCCTTCCAGCACGGTGAAGTGTTCGTCACTGAAGACGGCGCCGAAACCGATCTGGACCTGGGCCACTACGAGCGCTTCATTTCCGCTCGCATGCACAAGGTGAACAACTTCACCACCGGCCAGATCTACGAATCCGTGCTGCGCAAGGAGCGCCGTGGCGACTACCTGGGCAAGACCGTCCAGGTGATTCCCCACATCACGAACGAAATCCAGGACTTCATCGCCCGTGGCGCCGAAGCCGGCTGGAATGGCAACACCGATGTTGCCATCGTCGAAATCGGCGGCACGGTCGGCGACATCGAGTCGCTGCCGTTCCTCGAGGCCGCCCGCCAGATGAGCCTGCGCATGGGCCGCAACAACGCGGCCTTCGTGCACCTGACGCTGGTGCCGTTCATCGCCTCCGCCGGCGAACTGAAGACCAAGCCCACGCAGCACTCGGTGCAAAAGCTGCGCGAGATCGGCATCTACCCGAACGCGCTGCTGTGCCGCGCCGACCGCCGTATTCCGGACGACGAGCGCGCCAAGATCTCGATGTTCTCGAACGTGCCCCTGGACGCGGTCATTTCCGTCTGGGACGCCGACTCCATCTACAAGATCCCCGCCATGCTGCACAAGCAAGGCGTGGACAACATCGTCTGCGAAGCCCTGGGCCTGACCCCGCCGCCGGCCGACTTGTCCATGTGGGACAACCTGGTCGAAGCGCTGGAACACCCCGAGCACCAGCTCACCATCGGCATGGTCGGCAAGTACGTCGACCTGACCGAGTCGTACAAGTCGCTGACGGAAGCCCTGGTTCACGCCGGCATCCACACGCGCTCGAAGATCAACATCGAGTACATCGACTCGGAAGACATCGAAACCCGCGGCACCGACCAGTTGAAGCACCTGGACGCCATTCTGGTTCCGGGCGGCTTCGGCAAGCGCGGCACCGAAGGCAAGATCGCCGCCATCCGCTACGCCCGTGAAAACGGCGTGCCGTACCTGGGCATCTGCCTGGGCATGCAGCTGGCGGTCATCGAATTCGCCCGTCACGTCGCCGGCCTGGGCGGCGCCAACAGCACCGAATTCGATCCCTCCGCACCGCACCCGGTGGTTGCACTCATCACCGAATGGATGGACCGCGAAGGCAAGGTCGAAAAGCGCGACAACTCGTCCGACCTGGGCGGCACCATGCGCAAGGGCGCGCAGCGCGTGCCGATCAAGGCCGGCACCCGCGCGCAGACCATCTATGGCGACGAAGTGAACGAACGTCACCGTCACCGCTACGAGGTCAACAACGTCTACGTGCCGCGCCTGGAAGAAGCCGGCATGGTGATCAGCGCCCGCACGCCGACCGAGAACCTGCCCGAAATGATGGAACTGCCCAACCACCCGTGGTTCGTCGGTGTCCAGTTCCACCCGGAGTTCACGTCCACCCCGCGCGACGGCCATCCGCTGTTCTCCAGCTACATCCGCGCCGCCATCGAGCAGAAGGCTCGCCGCGGCCAGGAGGCCTGATGCGCGTCCGCGGTCCTGAGTTCCGTAAGCGGATCCTCGGGGCCGCGGGCCGTTTCCCCAGCGCCGCCCTATACGGCGGCGCTTCTTTCGGATACAACCGATTAGCATCGGATATGCGTCGCCCGTGCGCCTTGCGCGACACTGGCGGCGGCGTCGTATCCGGCGTCAGCCCCCAACCAACGCAACTGCTCTGAAGGAACCCCATGAGTGCTTATCTCATCGCCGACGTCAAAGTGACCAAGCCTGCGCAGTACGAGGACTACAAGCGTCTGTCCACGCTCGCGATGCGCGCGTACGATGCCAAGATCCTGGTGCGCGGCGGCGAATCCAAGCACCTTGAGGGGCGTGAACCCGGCCGTACCGTCGTCATGGAATTTCCGTCCATGGCCGCGGCGCAGGCGTTCTACGATTCCTGGCAGTACCGCCGTGCCCGCAATGCCCGCGAAGGCGCGGCCGTCATGAATATGTTTATCGTTCAGGGAATGTAAAGTCATGAGTGCAATCGTCGACATCATCGGCCGCGAGATTCTGGATTCGCGCGGCAACCCCACCGTGGAATGCGATGTGCTGCTGGAATCCGGCGCCATGGGCCGTGCGGCCGTGCCGTCGGGCGCCTCCACCGGCGCCCGCGAAGCCATCGAACTTCGTGACGGCGACAAGGGCCGTTATCTGGGCAAGGGCGTGCTGCGCGCCGTTGAAAACCTCAACACCGAAATCTCCGAAGCCCTGATGGGTCTGGACGCGCAGGAACAGACGTTCGTCGATCGCACCCTGATCGAACTGGACGGCACCGAGTCCAAGGAGCGTCTGGGCGCGAACGCCATCCTGGCAGCCAGCATGGCCGTGGCCCGCGCCGCCGCCGACGAATCGGGCCTGTCCCTGTACCGCTATTTCGGCGGCAGCGGCCCCATGAGCATGCCCGTCCCGATGATGAACGTCATCAACGGCGGCGCGCACGCCAACAACACGCTGGACCTGCAGGAGCTGATGATCCTGCCGGTGGGCGCCGGCAGCTTCCGCGAAGCCCTGCGTTGGGGCGCTGAAGTCTTCCACATGCTCAAGAAGCTGATCCACGGCCAGGGCATGTCCACCGCCGTGGGCGACGAGGGCGGTTTTGCGCCCAACGTTCCCAGCCACGAAGCCGCCATCCAGCTCATCCTGAAGGCCATCACCGAAGCCGGCTACGAGCCGGGCACGCAGATCGCCCTGGGCCTGGACTGCGCCAGCTCCGAGTTCTACCGCGACGGCAAGTACACGCTGGCCGGCGAAGGCGGCATCTCGCTGTCCTCGCAAGAGTTCACGAACCTGTTGGCCACGTGGTGCGACAAGTACCCGATCATCTCGATCGAAGACGGCATGGCCGAAAACGACTGGGAAGGCTGGAAGCTCCTGACCGACCAGCTCGGCAAGAAGGTTCAGCTGGTGGGCGACGACCTGTTCGTCACCAACACCAAGATCCTGCGTGAAGGCATCCAGAAGGG
>Ga0209050_1002893_pt1 | contig 13521 bp, 11 predicted proteins | sample Araplavi_mTSA_r2_FD_184276 | JGI IMG/M metagenome (GOLD analysis project Ga0209050, IMG submission 184276) | Arabidopsis root microbial communities from North Carolina, USA - plate scrape MF_Cvi_mTSA_r2 (SPAdes) (version 2) | ecosystem: Host-associated > Plants > Roots > Endosphere | place: USA... | reverse complement strand
CTCGATAGTCTCCTTTGTGCTGGCAATCTCCTCGATGATATCTTCGCCGGGGTTATCTCGTTTTTTTTTAACGGGTGGCCGCGGCTCAACGGCGGGCGGGTTGGGTTGCTGACGCTGGGCTTCCAGGGCCTTCGCCAACTCGATAATGCGTTCTTTTTTGGTTTTGGGAGGTTCTTCCAGGGCCCTCGCCAGTTCAACGATCCGTTCCTTTTTTGATTTGGAGAGGTCGCGGTGAAAGGAGACGGGGAGGGGTGTCTCTGTTTTGGCGGGCTTTGGCTTTTCCGGCGCAGGGGCGGCATTGGCCTTCCCTTCGATGAAAAGGGCCTCGAAGTTTTGCTTCAGCTCATGAAGCTTCTCCAGGTCGTGCATCACCTCGTCGGCTACGGAATCGGGGTCTAAATCATCCGGCGCCGCCGCGGGGGTGGGGGCCATGACGGCCGCGGCCTGGCTGATGGCGGAGGAAAGTCTTGCCGACTTCACCACCGACAATTGATCGGCGAGCATCACTTCCTTCAAAACACCCCGGTCGGCCGCATAAACGGCTGCCAGCTGTAATTCCTGGGTTTGTGTGCTGAATCCCTGCTCTTTGCTGAGCCGTGCCGATAGCGTGTGGAGCACCTGACTGTACGGAAAGGCCTCCTTCAGCATAAGCACCGCCTGGGCTTCTTCCGCCGTGCTTTCAGGGTAGCGTTCCAGTAATTTTATGAAGGTTTCTTTTTCCACAGTTGGATTGCCTTAAGGTAAAAATAGTAAAATTTACCAATTGGCAACCGATGCGTTGAAAAGGTCGTTAATGATCCGGTCAAAAATGGCCTTGCTGTATTGCTCCTGGACGTCCGTGAGATTCTGGTCGTTGGGGAAGTCTTTATAGAACGAAAAGGTCTTATCCTTGAAGCTGAACGTGTCGTCGAGGGTGTTCACATACGTGGCTTTCACCGTGATGGTCAGACGGGTAGAGGAGGCACTGTTGATTTGGTTCGGGTCGCTCGTTGCCACCGGCGCGATGGGGGTAACCCGGAAATCGGTGATCTCGCCTTCCATCTGAAGCTCGCCTTCCTCGGCCACCACGGCGATGCTCGAATTTTGTATAAAATAAGTTTTAAGCTGATTCGTAAAGGTCTGCCCCAGGTTGGCGGGACCGAGATCGGTATTGTTATAGAATTCGGTAATGGAAATGGTCTTTGCCGGCGTCGAAGTTCCGGTCATGGAGTAATTCACGGACACACCACAGCCATTAAAGAGGAACAGGATGGCTGCTGCCGGCAAAAGGGAATACAACCATCGCTTCATTCCTGGGGTCGCGCCGTTAGTCTTCAAGATCGTATTGTTTAATTTTTCGATACAAGGTGCGTTCGGATATTCCCAAATCGCGTGCCGCATATTTGCGTTTGTTATTGTTTTTCCGGAGCGCCCGGAGAATAAGTTCTTTCTCCTTCTTCTCGATCGACAGCGACTCGTCTTCCGTTTCGTGCGAAATATCGTGAACGTCCTCCACATGTCCATTCCCCTGATCGTTGGATGACGGATTCAGGTTCAATACCACGTGATCGGAGGCGATGGGATGATGGATCTCCTCGGCATGGTGGACGCCTTCGAATAGTTCGGGATGATCCTTCACCAGTTGGGCGGCCTTCGCCTGACTGGGCAGCGTGTCGAGCACCAGTTTCTTCAGGTCGTTGAAATCCTTCTTCATGTCGAAGAGAACCTTGTAGAGGATGTCGCGCTCGGAGAGGTTTTCCTTCTCTCCGCCCGTGGTCCTATAGAGCGCCGGCAGGGTGTTGGCTTTGGGTAGATACCGTTGCAGGGAATCGGCCGAAATTTCCTTGTTCTCGCTCGATAAGACCGAAATCTGTTCCACGAGATTTTTCAGCTGGCGGATGTTTCCGGGAAACCGGTATTGCAACAGCAATTCCTTCGCCTCATCGGTGAGCGTTATGGGTTTCACTTTGTATTTATCAGCAAAGTCCGAAGCGAATTTCCGGAAGAGCAGCTCGATGTCCCGGCCGCGTTCGCGAAGCGGTGGAACGTATATGGGTACCGTGCTGAGCCGGTAATACAGGTCTTCCCTGAACTTACCGTCCTCTACGTTGTGCATCAGGTTCACGTTCGTGGCAGCCACCACGCGCACATCTGTCTTCTGCACCTTCGACGAGCCTACTTTTATAAATTCTCCATTTTCCAACACACGCAGCAAGCGGGCTTGGGTACCCAGCGGCATTTCGCCGATCTCATCCAAAAAGATCGTTCCGCCGTTCGACACTTCGAAGTATCCCTTTCGGGCTTCGTGGGCGCCGGTGAATGATCCTTTCTCGTGTCCGAATAATTCCGAATCGATGGTGCCTTGCGGGATAGACCCGCAGTTGATGGCAATGAATTGCCCGTGACGGCGCGCGCTCAGGTGGTGAATGATTTTGGAAAACGATTCCTTCCCACTTCCACTCTCACCGGTAATCAGCACCGACATGTCCGTCGGGGCCACTTGCAAGGCTACGCTCACGGCATTGTTCAACAACGGCGAGTTGCCGATGATGCCAAACCGCTGCTTCACACTTTGTATTTCTGAATCTGTTATGGCCATGTTGTTTCATTGTCACTGATCCTTATCAGTGTTTTTAATTTGAGGGTCTACTTCGAAAACGGCCGCAGGAAAAGAATTAAGATGGCCAACGGGTCACACGGCTTTTCCGACCAACGTACCCCCTGTACAATCTTCCACTAAAACGTTAACATACTGTCCCTTCTGATAATGTTCTTTTGGAAACACGATCACTTTGTTTGCGGAGTTCCTTCCCTGCAGAAAATCGGCAGAGCGCCTGGAGAATCCTTCTGCCAGAACCTTATGAACCTTGCCCACATCGGTTTGGTTACGGATCAATGAATGTTCGCGTTGTTTTTTTATGATCTCCTCCAATCGGGTCTTCTTGGTGGAGTCGGAAATGTCATCTTTATATTTTTTCGCGGCCACCGTTCCCGGCCTTTCCGAGTAAAAGAACATGTAGGCGTAGTCGTATTTCACGAGGTCCATCAGGGTGAGGGTGTCCTGGTGCTCTTCTTCAGTCTCGGAACAGAAGCCCGTGATCATGTCGGAGGTGATGGCACAGTCTTCGCCAAGTATCTCCCTGATTATCTGAACCTTGGAAAGGTACCACTCCCGGGTGTACCCCCGGTCCATCAATTCCAGGATACGGCTGTTTCCGCTTTGCAACGGCAAATGGATGCATTTGCAGATGTTTTCGTGACGGGCCATGGTATGCAGCACGTCGTTGGTGATGTCTTTGGGGTGCGACGTGGCAAACCGTACGCGCAGGTCGGGGTGCACCAGGGCCACCTGTTCCAGCAGTTGGGCAAAGGTGGTCACTTCCGAAACCGGGTTCTTTTCGAGTCGGGCCTTGTTGTTTTCAGCCGCGCTCCATTTGTAGGAGTCCACATTTTGACCCAGTAGCGTCACCTCGCGATAGCCATTCTCGAACAGCTGCCGTGCTTCGGCCACGATGGAGTGCGGGTCGCGGCTTCTTTCCCTGCCGCGGGTAAACGGAACAACGCAAAACGAACACATATTGTCACATCCCCGCATGATGGAGATGAAGGCGGTCACGCCATTGGAATTCAAGCGAACGGGACTGATGTCGGCATAGGTCTCCTCGCGCGACAGGAACGTATTCACGGCCCGGGTGCCGTCGTCGACCTGCGAGATGAGGTTGGGGAGATCGCGATAGGCATCGGGACCGGCCACGAGATCGACGATCTTTTCCTCTTCCAAAAGCTTGGATTTGAGGCGTTCGGCCATACAACCCAGGATGCCCACCAGCATCTCGGGCTTGTGCTTTTTCAGGCCGTTGATGTGCATAAGACGATGGCGCACAGTCGTTTCGGCCTTTTCACGAATCGAGCAGGTGTTCAGAAAGACCACGTCGGCCTCGGTGATGTCGGAGGTGGTGTCGAAACCGTTTTTTTGAAGAATGGAGGCCACGATCTCGCTGTCGGAGAAATTCATCTGGCAACCATAGCTTTCGATGTATAATTTCCGGCTGTTGCCCGTGGACGAATCCTTGGAAACACGCACCGTTTCACAAGCTTCGCCGTCCTGCTCCTTTAAAATCTCAAGTTCACTTATCAGATTATCCATTTCAGCCTGTTTCGAAGCGCAAAAATAATACATTTTACCATCCTCGTGACATCTTGTCAGGTTAAATCTGAGGGTTGGTCGTGAAAAACACCGATCGCTTCAAAAAAAGATCGCCCCAGCAATTCCCAGGTCACCGACCACTGGCTACTGGATTTAGATAATAACTGGCTACTGACTACTGGCTACTGAATTCCGCCTCCCGGCTATAAGTTTTCCCCCCGGCTTGTTTTTACCGTCCTCCCCATTGTAGCTTCACCCCAAATTTCAACACCTATGGCCCTCATCAAATCCGTTAGAGGAAACACCCCCCGGTTCGGCAACAATTGTTTCCTTGCGGATAACGCTACGGTGGTAGGGGAGGTGGTGATGGGCGACAACTGCACCGTTTGGTTCAACGCCGTGGTGCGTGGCGACGTACATTCCATCACAATAGGCGACAATACCAACATCCAGGACGGTGCGATCATCCATTGCACCTATCAAAAAGCAAAGACGGTTATCGGCAACAACGTTTCCATTGCGCATAACGCCATCGTTCATGGGTGCACCATCCACGACGACGTGCTCGTGGGCATGGGGGCCATCATCATGGACGACGCCGTCATTGGATCAAATTCGGTCATTGCCGCCGGCGCCGTGGTATTGCCTGGAACACAGGTCGAGCCCGGCAGCACTTATGCCGGTATGCCGGCCAAAAGAATAAAGGATACCAGCGAAGAAATGAAGGCCGTCATCCAGCGCACGGCCCGGAACTATCCCATGTATGCCGAATGGTTCAAATGATCTTTCAACTGCCGAAAGATTCCCCCAGATTTGAACAGATTGGAAGAACAAAATTCACTTTTATTGTTTATATTCAAAAGCTAAGAGACACTTATGCCCTTAACAAACAACCCATTGGTAGAGAACGACGGCTTCGATCCTCAGTACATTGAAGAATACAAGGCAAAAATGATTGCCGCGGGAAAGAACTATCTGCTGGACGAAGAGGACGAGCACTCCGAGGAATATGCGCACTTCTATTTTGTGGGCAAGTTCGAAGGACGCGACGTGATCTATGATGCCGTTATCTACACGCTACGGTTACAGCACGAAAGCGAGATGTATGAAATCGCCGAGCACCGCGCCGCCCAGCACTTTCCCTCCTACAAAAAAATCACGTACGACGAAGATGAGAATGGCAACCTCGAAGTCCTCGACCCGCTCGAAGAGGAGATCGGTTTGTTCATGGCCGAAGTGATCATGGAATTGGAGGAAGAAGAGGCCATCAAAGTAAAAGAACACATCGACATTGACCCGCATGCCGAATTCGGTGTGAGTCTCGACGTGGGGCTGCACGTAGAGGACATCACGGCCAAAGTGATCGAGAAATTCATCAAAGAATACAACGAAGACAGCATCAAGCTGGACGAGACCTTGTATACCTTCCAGACGCAAGACCAGGAGGCGGACTAAAACGAATAGGCATAATTGGCCATCGCCGTTATCTCTGTATACGCCGGCTGCTGCGCTCCTTCAAATTTCCTCAGAAAATTGATTCCCAACGATGCATGGTGTTTTGATTTATTCGAACCGGCACCCTGCGGCGTGTAAATAAAATTCAGACGGTTGTTCAGCACAGGGCTCGACGCGATGTCGCCCGAGGTGTTGTTGTAGGAGGCGGTGAGCGCCGTCCGCAATGTTTTTTCCCAGAGGCCTTTGCTGATGCTTAATGTTGGTCCCCAATAGATCGTCCGCATGCCGGCCGCATTATTCTTGTAGATATTGCCGGCAAGCACCAGCGATGTGTTGGATGGAACGAGCGAATAGCTGTAGGATATATTTGTCGTGATGAAGTCCGACTGCTGGCTTCCGCCATTATAGTCAGCCTGGTCACTTGCTTTCTGATAGCTGGCGTTGAACAGGATGGTTTGCGGGTTGTCTTTGCTGCCCAAGTGTCGAAGCACACTCAAACCGGTGGTCTCACTTACCTGGTAAAAATTCAATGTATCGAGGTTATTCCGGTAGTAGGGGTCGATCTGGGGACGGGTATTTGTATAGGACGAAAAATTAGAGTAGTTGGCTGTGAAACTCCATTTTTCCGTAGGAGAAAAGCTTGCGTTGGCTGAACCTACAAAACGTTTCGTGGTGGAGGTCCGTGTGTCGTCCAGGTTATTCTGCTGGAACCCTGCATTGGCGGCTATGTTGAGCCTGCCCTTGAGCAAGACCAGGCTTGGCGCAAGGGTGATGTTGCGCATGTCGTTGTTGAAGTAATACGCGCCGAGGGTCTGGTACTCCGGGGCAATCCGTTCGTAACGGAGTTGTAAGGTGTACCCATTGCCCTGGAAACCGGCACTGGCATTCAGCGCATCATAGTACCGGCTTGTCGAATTTTCGGGAAGCAAACCCCGGATGATATTGTGGGTGGGTTTTATGGATACCGTATCGCTGTCATCTCCGTTTGCACGCGTGTCCTTGTTCAAAGCCGATACGGCATACTCGGCTTCAATGAAGAACCGCCCAAAAAGCTTCTTCCTTCCGGCAATGCCCAGGGCAAGATTTTGCTGGGGTGTCAATTGACTTTCCGGAGGGGTATAGGTGATGGAGCGGACATCGTCTTTGGCCGTGAAAATATTAACCGAAATGCTATTGCCGTTATCATCATACCCCACCTTCAGACCATAGCCCATGCGCTTATAGGCCACGTTGCTGTTGTTTAAAGTATCTAACGGATCGACCGATACCGCTTTTTTCAAGCGACCATACATGGCGGACACCCGCCACTTACCTGGCGACAGATCCATCCCTCCGCCCAGGAACACATGACCAGACAAGGTGTAATTCGAAAAGGTCATGGCGTTGTAACCGATGTAGGCCCGCACCCATTTATACTGAGGTGCAAAACTGAATTGGTTAAAGGGCTGACTATAACTTTTATTCGCATTGCTGTAGCTGAACGAGAACGGCGCATTGTAGCCGAACGCATTCACATTGACGCTTCCTGTAAAGAACCAATTGAAAGGGTCCCGGCGTTGGTCGATGCCGCTCGCCCAATAGGTCACGGTGTTAACGTTGATCGAGCCGTTAATCTTCAGCCCTTTGTCAAGGCTGATCTCTTCGAGGTTTTGCGCGTGGCTTATCGCGGCAAACCCCAGACAAAAGGACAACGGGAGGCATTTGAAGTTCATGGTTGACCGGTTGTGAAGTTATTTTGTTGGAAGGTTCCTACAACGATGAATGTTTCACTGGGGGTCAACAGCGATATGAATGTAGTACTAAAGAAGAATTTATCTTCGGTTGTGGGGGGAAGAATATTTTTAGTACTGCAATTGTATTTCAGTGGGAATGTGTGTGGTTCTACAACTGACAATTGGAGATGTATATTTTTAGGGACTTTCACAAAGCATACTATCGAAGTAGACTAAAAAGGCCTTCTACCGACTCGTGCGCTTTCAATTACGCTTTCTCAAAAACAAAAAGATTGTTTTCAGTGTCGAGCTGATACAGATGCGTGTTGGTTATTTGCGGAAGATTGGTTCCAACGCCTGTGTCCTTAAAGACGTGCAGCCAGTCAACAGCCTTTGTCTTCCGGTTAAAGGCAAGAACACAGTCCAAATCGACATTTGGTCTGTCGTCTGACTCGGCGTGTGCGGTGAGGAAAAGGTGATTTTTTGATAAAGCGGTATCTTGTGTCATGCGCCGGAATGAGTTGATCCGATGTTTGATCAGCTCGGCTCGAACGTCTTCGTAGCTGATTTGACCCGAGAGAAGATCTATCTCGAGATAATATTTACTAAACACTCCAACCAGTTTGCCGGCGTCTTTGTCGAGCACAAAATCAGTTGGCTCGGGCAGCACGCCTCTATACTCTCCCCCGGCATCAAAGCCCGGTAGTTCCCTCCAGCACTGATTGGTTTTGCCGGTGTGGATATCTATGGATAGAAGGGTGTGATTGCCGCATGCCAAGACAAGTTGATTTTTAAAAAATCCGATGATATGGTTAATCTTCGGCACGTTCTCCTTCGCTTCCCATACTCGGCGGCCGCGGTCGTCAATACAAGCGATAGCATTTTCTTCATATAAGAATAGGAGTTCTCGATGCCGAAAAATCCCTTTCCAAATTGACATTCGTCCGAGGCTCAAGATAACCTCACCAGATTTAAAGTTGATTAAGTCGTAATGAATTGTGAAGTCGTCCAGACTTAAGTCTGAAGTGAAAATTGCCGTATCGTTGTAGATTCCCTGATACACGATTGACTTCGAAATGCACGCTTCCTGGATGAATGAATTGTCTGCCAATTTGAGGAATAAGGTGGCTTCATCCGTTGCATATATAATAAAATTCTCAAAGCAATGAAGGCTTTCAACCCCTTGTGCCAGCAATCGATCTTGGAAATAAAGACCATTTTCTGTTAAAATTAACTCGTGTCCCGCCATGACGGCAAATGATTTTACGCCTTTAATTATCTTGCTCTTTTGGAAGTTCATTTATTCGACAACTATGAATTTGAATATCTTGATATCGCCACTATCAACCAAGGCGTTAAATGCCCTTCTCGCGTTTGTTTGTTTACTGGCCAAATTTCCAAACAAGCTGGTTTTAAGGCTTTCGTTTTCCCAAATGACATCAAAGATGTCGCCGGATTTATTCTGGAATATAGACTTCCATTGCTCATTCATCTTGGAAGGAGCGTTGCTCTCCGTGCCCCAAGTGCTTTTTAATTTGTCATAGCCTGCTCTCCACTCCAGATCAGCATACTCTTAATATTCTTTAAGTGCCATTAATAAATTGGTCGAACCCGGTGTAAGCGGACTGCTTGCGAATTCCTTATTTTTGTATTCAAGTATTATTCCGCTTCGAAAATGTGTAACGTATCTAAGGTGTCTTTGATGTAGAGTCTTCCGTTGTGAAAAATTGGCGGCCCTGGCTTTACGCCGTCAGGAACATCTAGTGATTCGTGGGATTTAACATTGATCTTTCCGAATTTGCTGGTAAATATACCCTTATCGGTGTAGGTGCCGCCCGTAAAGTATAAGCCGTCTCCACTAAGGAAGGTCATGTTTTGGGATACCCAGAGATCATTTTGCATTTTTTTTGTTAATCAGCTTCTGGCCTGACCTCATGTCAGCGACTTCATAAATTCCATGAGCATAGCCATACAAATGACCGGATGTGCTATCTAACTGGTAGTGAGAAAAATTCCCCTCTCTTTCCCAAAGCAATTCTCCATTTTTAATATTTATGCCACGAAAATACTCTCTATTATTTATAGTCTGTCCGTATGAAGATGGTATGGCAAATACGTCATTATGCAGGTAGATTTCTCCCACAAGTTTTTCGCAGCCCGTAAGCGGATAAAACCAAATAACATTGTCCAAGGATGGGGTTATACATTGGACCCCATGTTTTAGCCGGCAGATGCAGCCACTCGAAGTGGTAAGTATCGGGAAGCACTTGTAGTCAACTATTTTTTTGATGCTTAATGACTTGAAGTCTCTCCCGGTAGCGAAAATTTACCTTCAGCATTATCTATGTGAAGGGGGATGGAGGATAGTTTTACCCTTGTTAGTCTTCCTGGATTTTCCGTTTGAAAAAAAATGATGTCATTGTAAAGTCTATAAGCAAGCGCGGTTTCTGCGACTTTGGTTGGCTCTGTGCTAAGGGTGTAGAGAGCGTTGGTTTCTTGTCTATAGACTATCGCATCCGAAAAGGATATGCTTTCTACGTTCTTGATTTCTTGGATTTGTCTAAACATTAGGCATGTGTTAAATTATCTATTGTACTCTCTGAAATACTTGGTCAAACCAGTCTCCATTCCGTTCGATAGCTTCCATCAAATCGTCCGCGTCGATGAAATTTTCTTCCAGCCAATTTTTGAATAGCATTTTTGCCTTGCTGTTGAATAGTTCGTTTTTGGAAGATCTAAGCGCATTTACGAAATCTTTTTGAGATAATTTGTCAACCTTTTTTCCGTCGAACACCCATTTGAGTTGATCCAGGGATAATACTTGAGGCAACTTTAAATCTTTTATGAATTGGTCAGCAAATCCGTTCGGTGGCAGATTTCATTAGGAATACCCTTGCATCCAATCGAGTTGCCATCCACAATCCAAGTTTGATTTGTTGTGTATCCTGGTATTTCAACGATTGCAGCCTCCGTTTTCTCGGCCGTGCCTGAATAAAAAAAAGTTTTCCTCGATTATCTTGTAAAACATTCCGGTGGAAACTCGAACAGCCTGTCAGAAAGCCAGATCTAAAAGATATTCAGATCAATTTAGGTTGGCTTCTGCCTCTTGAAGCTCGCGCTTAATATCTTCATAGATAGAAAATATTTCTCGAAGGATTTCTTCCAGTTCTTGCTCGGAGGTGTATTTCGGTAGATTGTATTTTTTTCGATTGAATTCAATTCCCATTTTTTCAGGGATAAAATCAAAACGCCCATCTGGAGCTAAATATATATCACCCTTTCTAACATCAATCATAGGCTCTACCAGACCGTCCTTCAAGATAAGTTGCAAGCCAAACTCATAGTCATTTGAATGTGATACAATTCTGTAAAAGTTTTCCCTGGAAAAATATTTAAGATTGTAACCAAATTTCGCTAAGACGCTATCATAAAGTTCTTTTCTATTACCTCGTAGACTATTGTCAAAATCATTGTATGTGCTACAAATTTTTTGGTATCGCGATACGAAGTTTATTTTCTTTAAAGCGTTTCTTAAATCCATCTAATTATTCTTCTAAAAATTTAATTTTAACCTCGTACTGTTTTGCAAGATATCGGAAAGTTTGATTATTTTCATAAAATACCTTATTCGATAAAGGTATTTCTAAATAATATTCTCCTGATAACGGTCGACCATCAATAGCTCCCTGTCCAGTTTTGTATTTATCTGATCTAATGGTTTTGCCCTTCTGGTACTTGGTTGTCAACTCCTTCAAATATCCTTCAAAAGTGCTTGGTTGTATTTCACTTAAGGTTGTAGCCTTTCTGGATACGATTTCTTTTCCTGGAATATAAGAATCTAAGCGTTTGCCATCAGCTAAATTGACCTCATTGTAATCATATTCAAGCCTTCCCTTTCTATTAAAATCATTTCCTCTTTTAAACAGCGCTTGAATTTCCTGCCACGATAATTTTTTCTTTTTCGATGCGGCAATGTCCTGTACCTCTGCCGTTACTTCTTCTAACGTCTCGGCATCCACATCGCCCCGCTTGATAGCATCGTCAATCTTAGTCGGAACATCAGGCTCTACTGAATCATCCAGCTTACGGGCGATATTTTTCGCAATATCATCAGTTTCAGCGGCTAACTCTTTCGCCTTCTTACCACTGTCTGCAATTAATTTCTTTGCTTGCGTAATCGCTTTATAAGCGGATACAACCGTTACCGCTACAACCACCATATCAGTTCCTGCCTCATGCCTTGCTATGACGCCACCTTCCGCATATTTATCTGCTTTGCTTTGCGCGGCATCAACAATCATCTTCTTTACATCTGTAGGGCTGAGACCGCTGATCTGCTCCCAGGTCTGCTTTGCAATTTCAGGATCGGTGGCAAGGTCAAGCCCGAAGCTCACGAATTGCAAAGCACCGGTCATTTCTTCCAACGTTTGGTCACCAGCTCCGGCTAACATCGGTGGAACATGCACCGGATACTTGCCGTACTCATCGGCTTTGTTCTTGCTGTCCCAGGTCTGCTCTGGTATTTTAGCGTAGTTGACAAGGGTCTTGCTAAAATCTTTTACGGCAATGATGGCCTCAAGAAAGTCCATCCCTTCCAGATGCACTTGCCCGTCTTCACCATAGTCGTAAGTAACATCTGATTTGGAACTGCCATTTCCGGAGTTGGCATCGCTGATAAGCTGATCTATTCGACCGTCAATCTCTTTGTTGATCTCTGTCAGGTCCGCCTTGATCTTGGCGTGGGTTGGATTTATTGCGCCTGGTTTGTATTTGTGTTCTACTTTCCACTGCTTTCCGTCCCAACAGACCCACACTGCGATATCACTTGCAAAGGAACCATTGTCATACTGCCGTTTGGCTGTGGTGTTATTGGCTGTAGTTGTGCCGTTGTCTGTGATATGAGTGGTCTTGCCGGTCAGACAGTCTGATAAGTATACATCTGCTTTAAGACCTTTACTGCTTAACCATTTTTGTAGCGTGCTATTTTTGATGTAGTCTCCGAGCGCTGATGAGGGACAACCTCCAAATGAGAAATTGACGGCGCTTGTGTTGAGTTTTGCTTCTGGCAATGAAAAGAAATTTACCGGAATACCACCGGCACTGGCTATCTGCTGATTAGTACGTGTGTCGGATACGATGTATTCTCCAACGTAAATTTTACCACCGGTAGCCTTGCCATCAGCTCCTGTTACCCTTTCAACAAACGATACCTCTATCTTTGTTGCTGTGTATTGATTGGGGTCATTATAGGCATCGCCGTACGCCCGATTTATTATTTCGTAGTAGCCTTTAAAGTGCGGTGTACCTGAAGGTATGATCTTCGCAGAGTATTTCTTGTCATTAACAGTGAAATTCAGAAGGGCTCCATTGGGGTATAAGCTCTGGTCGATACAAATGTGATTGACCTGGTGATTGGCCGGGAGTTTTATTAACGTTCCGGCTGGCGTTATGTATGTCCTTTCAGAAGGAACATCGATTTGTAGAGATGATACTATTGCTTTACATGTTGCGTCTGTGATAGCTTGTTGATCTTCTTCAGTCACTTCATTCCAAACAACCTGTTTTCCTAAAAATGTTTTTCCGACACGATCGAAAAAATATTTATTACTTTGATCGGTTTCTATCTTTTGTTGTAATTCTGATTTGTGATTTTCAAAATATGGAATTGTACTTTCATTGATATACTTTAATTTGTTGGCATCCAGCGGGAAGCATTCCGGTAACGTAAATGCTAGTAAGACATCAGGATCATCTTCACCGCCCTTGCCATTGATGCGCAACCATGCGGCGATTTCTTCTTTGAAGTCCGATAGGACAATACCTAGAATGTTCTCTTTCACACTGTTCAATGCAGCTACATCAGATTCGACCCCGCTGCCCGGTGCCAACCCACCCCCCTCCACCTTCGTCACTTTCGTCAGTCCCGTTGATTTATCTTTCTCTACGACATACTGATCCCCATTCTTATCCTGAACAATCACAGCCTTCCCCGGCGCACTCGCCAGGATTGCCGGCACTTCCGTGTTCACCACCGTGTGCCCGTCGTCTTTTGTGATGACCAGGTTGCCCGAGGCATCTACCGTTATTTGATCGATGACGTAGTCGTAGGTGAAGATGTCTTCGTAGAAGTCGGTGTCTGCCCATTGTTGCTGATTGGCCTCTTGTTGCTGAGCGGTTCTTGTGGCCTGCTGCTCGCCCATTTGTTTGCTCACCATGGCGGCCAGCCCT
>Ga0209050_1002890_pt1 | contig 13546 bp, 6 predicted proteins | sample Araplavi_mTSA_r2_FD_184276 | JGI IMG/M metagenome (GOLD analysis project Ga0209050, IMG submission 184276) | Arabidopsis root microbial communities from North Carolina, USA - plate scrape MF_Cvi_mTSA_r2 (SPAdes) (version 2) | ecosystem: Host-associated > Plants > Roots > Endosphere | place: USA... | reverse complement strand
GACTTCGGGCTGATCGTCGATGGCGCCGTGATCATCGTCGAAAATACGCTGCGCCGCATCGGCGAACGTCAGCACCAGCTCGGCCGCACGCTAGATCGCGACGAGCGGCTGGGGGTCGTCGCGGCGGCAGCGCGTGAAATGATCCGCCCGTCGGTCTACGGGCAGGCGATCATCATCCTCGTCTATGTCCCGTTGCTGACGCTGACGGGGGTCGAGGGAAAGACCTTCACCCCGATGGCGCTGACGGTGATCGTCGCGCTCGCCGCCGCCTTCGTGCTGTCGCTGACCTTCGTGCCCGCGATGCTGGCGATATGGCTGTCGAAGCCGGTCGAGGAAAAGGAAGGTCGGATCATGCGCTGGCTCGGCGCGCGGTACGAACCCGGGCTTGATCGTGCGATGGGCCGGCCGCGGGAGACGATGCTTGCGGCGGTTGTGGCGCTGATGGTCGGGGCGGGCGCCTATGTCACGCTGGGGCAGGAATTTTTGCCGCAACTCGACGAAGGCGACCTCACTGCGCAACTGCTGCGCGTGCCGGGAACATCGGTCGACCAGAGTCAGGCAATGCAGCTTCGCGCCGAACGCGCGCTCGCGGCCTTGCCCGAGGTGAAGTTCGCCTTTTCGAAGACGGGTACCGCCGAACTCGCGTCGGATCCGATGCCGCCGAATATCTCCGACACCTTCATCATCATGAAGGCGCGGAAGGACTGGCCCGACCCGCGCCTCTCCAAGGCCGAACTCACCGCGAAGGTTGAAAAGACGCTCGCCGGCCTCCCCGGCAACGCGTTCGAGATCAGCCAGCCGATCCAGATGCGCTTCAACGAGTTGATCGCGGGTGTGCGCGGCGATGTCGCGGTCAAGGTCTTTGGTGACGACAGCGATGCGATGGCGGCGACCGCTAGCCGTATCGCCGGCGTCTTACGCAAGACCGAGGGGGCGACCGACGTTCGTGTCGAACAGACCGAAGGCCTGCCGATGCTCGACATAAGGCCGAACCGCGATGCCATGGCCGGGCTCGGCATCACTGCGGCGGAGCTGCAGGAAACCGTCGCAGCAGCGGTCGGTGGGCGCGACGCCGGTGTGATCTTCGAGGGCGACCGGCGCTTTGCGATCACCATCCGGCTCTCGGACGCCGCGCGCGCCGACTTTGCGGCGCTGGGGCAAGTGCCGGTGCCGACGCCGGGGGGCAGTTTCGTCCCGCTCGAAAGCGTCGCGGATCTGGCGGTTGTCGACGGCCCGAACCAGATAAGCCGCGAGAATGGCAAAAGGCGGATCGTCGTGCAGGCGAACGTCCGCGGCCGCGATGTCGCGGGCGTCGTCGAGGATGCACAGGGCGCAATCCGCGAACAGGTGCGTTTGCCGGCGGGCCAATATGTCGAATGGGGCGGACAGTTCGAAAATCTCGCCTCCGCGCGTGATCGGCTTGCGCTCGTTGTTCCCGCCTGCTTCGCGCTGATCCTGCTGCTTCTCTATGGCGCATTGGGCAGCGTGCGCGATGCCGCGATCGTCTTCACCGGTGTGCCGCTCGCGCTCGTTGGCGGGACCCTTGCGCTGGCGCTGCGAGGTATGCCCTTCTCGATCTCGGCGGCGGTGGGCTTCATCGCTTTGTCGGGGATCGCGGTGCTCAACGGGCTGGTGATGGTGACCTCGATCCAGCAGTTGATCTCCGACGGCATGAAGCGTGCAGAAGCGGCAAAGGCGGGAGCATTGGCGAGGCTGCGGCCGGTCGTGATGACCGCGCTCGTCGCTTCGCTCGGCTTCGTGCCCATGGCGCTCGCGACCGGCGCGGGGGCGGAGGTGCAAAAGCCGCTCGCCACGGTCGTGATCGGCGGGCTGATTTCGGCGACGCTTCTGACCCTGTTCGTGCTGCCGACGCTTTACGCGCGTTACGGGCGTCCGCGCAGCTAGGGGAGCAACCTGCCTTCGTCGCGCCGCGGCATTGGCGCGACGAAGTGCAGCACCAGCGCCGACAGGATCAGCCAGCCGGCCGAGAAGAGGATCGCGGCGGGCAGCGACGCCAGATCGGCGATCAGCCCGAGTGTATAGGCGCCAAGCGCCATCGCGCCGAAGGTCACCGCCTGATAGATCGACAGGCAGCGGCCGAGGATTTCTTCGGGCGAACGCAGCTGCATCGCGACGTTGAGCGAAGTCAGCGTCGACACCCAAGCACCGCCTGCGATAAAGGCGGCGAGCATGACCCACGGCAGGCTGGCGGTCAGTGCCACCGGGAGCATCGCGGCCGCGAAGATGAGCGACGCGACCGTCACCACCCGGTCGCTGCCCCATCGGTGCCGCGCCGCGCTCACGCACAATGCGCCAAAGATTGACCCTGCGCCGAACGCCGCGAGGCACAGGCCATAGATGATCTCGGTCCCGTGCAGCCGGTCGCGGACGAGCGATGGAAGCAGCGCCTGGAACCCCGCCGCGCCGAAACCGAAAGCAAAGCCCCGGATCAGTACGCGACGTACCGGGTCCGAGTGCGCACAGAAACGGATGCCCGCAGCAATCGCTGTCAGCATCGGGGTTCGGCGTGGTGGCACGGTTTCGGGATGCCAGCGCAGCAGCACGACGATCAGCGCCAGATAGCTGAGCGCATTGAGACCGAAGGCGGCGGCGGTGCCGACGATCGCGACGAGCATCCCCCCGAGCGCCGGCCCCACGCTGCGCGCAAGGTTGAAGGCGATCGTGTTGAGCGCAATCGCCTGTGGCAGATCTTTCGGCCCGACCTGCAACCGCACCGACGCCTGCCACGCCGGGCCGTTGAGCGCTGTCCCGCACCCGACCGCGAGGGTGAAGAAGAGCAAGGTCAGTGGTGAGATCGCATCGAGGTACGTTGTCAGCGTCAACAACGCCGAGACGATCAGCATTCCCGTTTGCGCCGCCAGCATCACGCGTCGCCGGTCGAAATTGTCGGCAATCGCCCCGGCAAAGATGCCGAGCAGCATGATCGGGATCGTCGCACCAGCCTGCACCAGCGCGATCAGCAGGTGCGATTGGGTAAGTTCGGTCATCAGCCACGCGGCGGCGACCGACTGGATCATCGACCCCATGTTCGAGGCGAGGTTCGCGATCCAGATCGCCCGAAACGCCGGATAGCGAAACGGGGCGAGCGCGGAGGGCGGGGGTGGCGTGTCGGGACTCACTCGGACGCGGGTAACCCGCCCCGCCACCCTCGGCAAGGCCGGCGCTATTCGGTGAGTTCGAAAGCGGACTCGGATCCTTCGGCCGACGATGGGCCGACCCACAGTTTGAACTGGCCAGGTTCGCTGCCCCAGCTCATGTCCTGCCGCGTGAAAGCCAGGTCGGCGTCGGTCAGCGTAAAGCGGATCGTCCGCTTCTCGCCCTTCTTGAGGCTGATCTTCTCGAAGCCCTTGAGCTCCTTGACCGGCCGCGTCACCGACCCGACGAGGTCGCGGACATAGAGCTGCACGACCTCCTCGCCGTCACGCGCCCCGCTGTTCGTCACCGTCACCGTCGCCGTCAGTTTCTCGCCCGGACGGATTTTCGTCTTGTCGAGCGTCACCGGCGAGTAGGCGAAGCTGGTGTAGCTGAGACCATAGCCGAACGGATAAAGCGGCGTGTTCGGCGTATCGAGATAGCGCGAGACATATTTCGCGTTCGGGTCCTCGGGCTTGAGCGGGCGTCCGGTGTTTTTCATGTCATAATAGATCGGCACCTGCCCGACGTTCCGCGGGAAGGTGATGGGCAATTTGCCCGACGGATTGTAATCGCCATAGAGAACATCGGCGATCGCATGCCCGCCCATCGTGCCCGGATACCAGGCCTCGAGGATGGCATCGACATTGGCGTCGGCCCACTCGATGCTGTTCGGTCGGCCGCTCATCAGCACGAGGATGATCGGCTTGCCGGTCTTTTTCAGCTCTTCGAGCAGAGCCTGCTGATTGCCGGGCAGGTCGAGCGAGGTGCGGCTCGCCGCCTCGCCGGTCATGTTCCAGTTTTCGCCCATCGCGGCGACGATGACATCCGATTTCTGTGCGAGCGCGATCGCCTCGGCAAAGCCGTCACGCTTGCCGGCATCGGCGAACTGATAGCCCGCGCCCTGTGCATAGCCGACCGTTGTCCCCTTGGGCGCACGGGCCTGCATGCCTTCCAGCAAGGTGACTGGGCGGGTTTTCCGGTCGCCTGCGGCGGACCAGCTGCCAATCATGTCCTCTTTGCTGTTGCCCAGCGGGCCGATCACCGCGATCGATTTCGCCGTCGCGGCAAGCGGCAGCGCATTGCCCTTGTTCTTCAGCAGGACGATCGACTTGCGCGCGACGTCGCGCGCGGCCTCGAGGAAATCGGGGCGATAGATCGTCGCCTTTTCGCGCGCCTCGTCCGAATAGCGATAGGGATCCTCGAACAGGCCGAGGCGATATTTCATTTCGAGGATCGCCTTCACTGCGGCATCGACGCGTTTGACGTCGACCTTGCCCTCGGCGACCGACTTGGCAAGGTGGTCCATGAACACCGCGCCCTGCAGATCCATGTCTACCCCGGCGTTAATCGCCTGTTCGCCGGCCTGTTTCAGGTCGCGCGAATAGCCGTGCGGGACCATTTCGTTGATCGACGTGTAATCGGTTACGACAAAGCCCTTGAACCCCCACTTCTCGCGCAGCACGTCGGTCAGCAGGTAATGGCTGCCCGACGCCGGGACGCCGTCATATTCGTTGAACGAGGTCATGAAGGTGGCGGCGCCGGCATCGGCGGCCGCCTTGAAGGGTGGCAGATAGATGTCGCGCAGCGTGCGTTCGGAAATGTCGACCGTATGATAATCGCGGCCCGCCTGCGCCGCGCCATAGGCAGCGAAATGCTTGGCGGTCGCGAGGATCGTGTCGACGCGTTTCAGGTCGTCGCCCTGGAACCCGCGCACGCGCGCGACCGCGATCTTGCTGCCAAGGTAGACATCCTCGCCCGCACCCTCGGACATGCGGCCCCAGCGCGGGTCGCGCGCAACGTCGACCATCGGAGCGAAGGTCCAGTGAATGCCTTCGGCAGAGGCCTCCGTGGCCGAGATTCGTGCAGCCTTTTCAATGGCTTTAAGATCCCAGCTCGCCGATTCGCCGAGCGAGATCGGGAAGATGGTGCGGTGTCCGTGGATGACGTCATAGCCGAAGAGCAGCGGAATCTTCAGGCGCGTTTCCTCGACCGCCAGCCGCTGCAGCTCGCGCGTATATTTGGCGGTGAAGGCGTTAAAGATCGACCCGATGCGGCCCTTGCGAATATCGTCCTGATAGCCTTGGCGGATCGTCGGACCGGTCGAATCCCAGTCGCTGGTCAGCAGCGACAATTGCCCGACTTTTTCGTCGAGGGTCATCTTCGCGATCAAGTCGGCGATGAAGCGATCCATCTTCGGATCGGGGCGCATCCAGCTTGCTGAATCGGCGGTGGCTGCCTCGCTCGTGCTCGCCGCGGGCTTCGCGAACAGCGGGGCAGGGGCGAGCGTTCCGGCCACTATCAGGGTGGCCAGCGTCAGGCGTGTGAGGTTGCGCGTCATCGGCGGCATGATTCGTCCTTCCCGGTCGGGTCTGTTTATACATTGTCACGCGGATTGGCCGAATTTCGGCCGGAAACGGGCTGGCCCCCGATCGCATCCGTCTGTGTCGCTTCCCCCTATACAGTGATCGTGAAACCGGTTACAAATCAAAAAAACAACGACGCGGTTTCCCGCGACTCGTCGCTGCACCGGAGGCAAGGCCGGTCGGCATATGAGGCGAGCGAAAGGAAAAGTCGGGGTTCGCAATAAGGGAGGATGCTGTGAAGTTTTCGCGTAATTTTCAGACCGTTTCCGCACGCCAGTCGCGCGCGCGTTCGCTTGCCGCTGCGCTGGCATGGAGCAGCGCTGCCGCCGCGCTCGCGGGAGCGGTCGCAGCGCCTGCGCACGCCCAGGTCTCGGGGGCCTCGCTGCGCGGCACGGTAAAGGCCGAGGGCGGCGTGTCCGAAGTCACTGCCGTCAACGTCAATACCGGCCTCACGCGTACCTCAACCGTCAGCGCGAGCGGCGGCTACAGCTTCTCCTCCTTGCCCGTCGGCACCTATCGCCTCGAACTGACGACGCCGCAGGGCAAGCGTCAGACCGACGAATTCGCGCTCAATGTCGGGCAGAGCGCGGTGCTCGATTTCGATTTCTCGCAGCCCGATATTGCCGAAGGCGGCGACGATGCGATCATCGTCACGGGCAGCCGCCTCCGTTCGATGGAAGGCGGCGAAGTCGGCAGCAATATCTCGCAGCGACTGATCGAGGTCCTGCCGCAGAACAACCGCAACTTCCTCGCCTTTGCCGACCTTGCACCGGGCGTTCAGTTCCTCACCAACAGCGCGGGCCAGACCAGCCTGCGCGGCGGCGCGCAGGGCGCCAACGCGATCAACATCTTCATCGATGGCATCGGGCAGAAGGACTATGTGCTTAAGGGCGGCATCAGCGGCCAGGATTCGACGCAGGGCAACCCGTTCCCGCAGCTCGCGATCGGCGAATATCGCGTCATTTCGTCGAACTATAAGGCCGAATATGATCAGGTAAGCTCGGTCGCGATCACCGCAGTGACCAAATCGGGCACCAACGAATTTCACGGCGAAGGCTTTTACGACTTCACTAATCAGAGCCTCCGCGACCGGCTGCCGCGCGAGAATTTCCCGACCTATATTCCCAAGGTGCGCACCAAGGATACGCAGTTCGGCGGTGCGCTCGGCGGACCGATCATCAAGGACGTGCTGCATTTCTTCGTGACCTATGAAGGTAAGCGCCGCGTCGAACCGCGCGAGATCCGGCCGGGTCTCGACCTGCCGGTTACCTTCTTCCCCGATCGATATCAGAGCGCTTTTGGCGCCCGGACGTCCTCGTTCAACGAAGACCTGTATTTCGGGAAGATCAACTTTACCCCGACCTCGAACGACCTGTTTGAATTCTCGCTGAAATATCGCGACGAGAGCGGCGAGGAACTTAACAACGGTTTCGCCGCCGAAGAAACGGCGACGATCACGAAGGTCAAGGAATGGCGCGGTCTTGCTCGCTGGGAGCATACGGCTGACACCTGGGTCAATGACTTCAAGGTCGCCTATGAAGATGTAAGTTGGGGGCCGAAGCCGGTCAATTTCGGCAATGTGTCGCTGTTCAACGTGACGGTGCCAAACACGCCGCCGGCGACCGGGACGCGGCGAGGCGATATCCTGCGCGTCGGCGCAGGCAGCAATTTCCAGGACAAGGGCCAGAAGGGCTGGCAGGTCTCGAACGACTTTACCTGGACCGGCCTCGAAAGCCACACGTTCAAGGTCGGCGTGAAGGCGAAGTGGATCGAACTCAACACCAACACCCAAAATGGCGTGAACCCGGTCTTCACCTACAATGCACTGTACGCCCCGGGCGGAGCGTTCAACGACACCATCCCCTATCGGATGACGTTCAGCGCGCCGGTGAACGGAGGTGATCCGAATATCACATCCAAGAATTTCCAGCTGGGGCTTTATGCGCAGGACGATTGGGAAATCGACGATCGTCTGACGCTTAATATCGGTCTGCGCTGGGATTATGAGCGGACGCCGGCGTTCCTCAACTATCAGCATGATCCTGCCATCGCCGAATTCGTCGCCGGTCGGGCGTCCTATACCGCGCCGAACGGCACGGTTACGCCGCCCTATGCGAACCTAGCGAACGCCAATTACGACATCGACGATTATATCTCGACGGGCAACGAGCGAAAGGCGTTCAAGGGCGCTTGGCAGCCGCGCCTTGGCTTTACCTATGCGCTCGACGACGAGAAAAGGTTCGCGATCTTTGGCGGCTACGGCCGCTCCTACGACCGCACGCAGTTCGACTTCATCCAGCAGGAACTGGCGCAGGGGTTGTTCGCGGGCCGCACGTTCAACTTCAACAATCCGGGCGACGCGACCAACGTTTGCGCGCCCAGTGCGACTTGCATTGCGTGGAACCCGACCTACCTGACGCCCGAAGGCCGGGCTGCTCTGATTGCCGGTTTGCCGGCGGGCGCCGGGCGCGAATTGCGCTTCATCAAGAATGATCTGAAGACGCCCTATTCGGACCAGTTCAGCCTGGGTGCTCGCGGCCGGTTCAACCTGCTCGATCTGGAAGCGGGCTACAGCTATGTCGAAAGCCATGACGGCTTCGCCTACGTGCTCGGCAACCGTCGTCCCGACGGCAGCTTCTTCCCGCCCAGCGGTAATCCGGACTCGCCGTTCGGCTTCGCACCGTCGCCGTTCGGCAGCATCATCCTCGGGACGAACGGGATCGAAACACGCGCCAACACGGCCTATTTCAAGCTGACGAAGCGCTACACCGAATTCTCGCCGTGGAGTCTCGACGCGACCTACACCTTCACCGATGCCGAAGAAAACCGGCAGCTTGGCGAAGTGTTCGCGCTCGATTTCCCGGGGATCGAAGACTATCCGTTCATCGCGGCGACCGGAACGCGCAAGCATCGCTTCGTGATGGCGGGATCGGTCGACATCCCGATGGGCTTCACCCTGTCGGCCAAGTTCCAGATCGCGTCGCCGAAGTATCTGGCGGAACTCCGGAACTTCGCCAGCACGCCGACGTCGCCGCCAAGCCGCGACGTCACCTCGATTGAGACCGAGGGCAACGGCGATCGCTGGGGTTATCGCCAGATGGACCTGTCGATCACCAAATTTGTCCCGCTGCGCTTCCTCACCGAAGAATCGCGACTGCGCTTCCGCGTCGACATCATCAACCTGTTCAACGACCGCAACTACGGCGGCTTCAGCGCCGCGACCGGACTGCGCAACCAGAATGATCTCAGCCTTGATGGTCCGCCGCGGACGATTAAGCTATCGGCCGGCTTCCAATTCTGACCGGCTGACAGGCGCCCGGCCCGCACCCCCTCCCGCGGGCCGGGCGCCTCACTTTTTTGGAGTATCGAATGTCGTTTCGTATCGGGGCATCGCTCCTGCCCCTGTTCGCGCTGACGGCGGCATGCACCGCCACTCCGGCGCCGTCGGCCGCTACCCCGGCTGCCACGCTGCCGCCGATGACCGAAGCCGCCTTCTCCGAAGAGCTGACCGAGCGCACCTTTCGCTATTTCTGGGACACCACCGATACGCAGCGCTGCCTTGCGCCCGATCGCTGGCCGAGCAATCCCTTCTCGTCGATCGCCGCGACGGGCTTTGCGCTCACTGCCTATGGCATCGGCGCCGAGCGCGGTTATGTGACGCGCGCCGAGGCAGCGCTGCGCACGCGCGATTGCCTGCGCTTCTACTGGAACGCGCCGCAGGGGCCCGATGCCGCCGGCACCACTGGGTACAAGGGCTTCTTCTATCATTTCCTGAAGAACGACGACGGCACGCGCTACAAGACCAACGAGCTGTCGACCGTCGACACCAGCCTGTTCCTCGGCGGCGCATTGTTCGCGCAAAGCTATTACGACCGGAACGATCCGGTCGAAGCGGAGATCCGCGACCTTGCGGAGAAGATATACACCCGCGTCGACTGGACCTTCGTTCAGCGCACCAACACTGGTACCGAGGCGCGGAACCTCGCGGGCTCGCACGGCATCACCATGGGGTGGAAGCCCGAGAAGGGGTTCGAGACGCACGACTGGGTCGGCTATAACGAGGGCATGCTCGTCTATATCCTCGCGCTCGGCTCGCCGACGCACCCCGTCGGCAAGGATGCGTGGGACAAGGGCTGGGCCGCCGATCTCGAAAAGGACTGGGGCAGCTATTACGGACAGCAGCATCTGCAGTTCGAACCGATGTTCGGGCACCAATATAGCCATGTCTGGGTCGACTTCCGCGGTATTCGCGACGATTTCATGCGCGGCAAGGGCATCGATTATTTCGAGAACAGCCGCCGCGCGACGCTCGCCCAGCGCGCCTATGGCGCCGACAATCCGAACAAATGGGCCGGGTACAGCGCCGACATCTGGGGCTGGACCGCGTCCGACGGACCCGGATATTCGAAGGATAAATACAGCGTCGCGGGCACGTCTCGCGCGTTCAACGGCTATATGGCGCGCGGCGTCAGCGCGATCCGCGTCGTCGATGACGGCACGGTCGTCCCGACCGCCGCGGGAGGCTCGGTCGCATTCGCACCCGAAGTGACGATCCCGGCGCTGATGGCGATGCGGACGCAATATGGCGCGCGGCTCTATACGCGCTATGGCTTCAAGGACGCCTTCAACCCCAGCTTCACCTTTGCCGGCGCCGAGTCATCCGACGGGAAGGTCGATCCGGTCCACGGCTGGGTCGCAAACGACTATCTCGGCATCGATCAGGGCCCGATCCTCGCGATGATGGAAAATCATCGCAGCGGCTTCGTATGGAAGGTGATGCGCAAGAATCCGCATATCGTCCGCGGCCTGAAGCGCATCGGGTTCGAGGGCGGCTGGCTCGACAAAGCGAAGTAGCTAGGGCGTCAGCGTCCAGTCGACCGCGTCACCCACATCCTTGCCGCCGAAGCGCGCGGTGGCGACAACGCGGTTCGCGCCCGGCGTGAGGCGGATATCTTTGACCTCGCAGATGCTCTCGACACAAGCGATGTCGCCGAGTGGCCTGCCGTTGAAGATCACCGCGACGGCGGGCGCATTGCTGTAGATTTTGATCCTGGTCAGCGGTTCTGTGCGCACCGCCCAGCGGCGGCTGGTGATATGGACAACGGGCGCGTCGGACCACTCTGCCTTATAATAAAAGAAAGCATCCTTCTTGACCTTGCGGTCATAGGTCACGAGCCCCTTGTCGTTGATGTCGGTCGCGTCGCCCTCCTGCCGGATCTTCGACGAGAAATCGAACATGTTCCAGATCCAGTTCGCCCAGAGATACGGGCGATCTCGAAGCTGCGGCCAGCTTTGTTCGTGGAACCAGCTCTCATATTCCTCGGGATGCGGGCGGCCGTGCGAGGCGATCTTGTGCGTTGCCGGGTCCTCGATATGCTGGGTCAGCGCTCCGCCGGCGCCATATTCGCTGACCGAGATCGGAATCGCCGGATAGCGTTTGTGCAGCCGGTCGAGATGCGGGCCGAGGTCGGCGATGTCGCGGTAATACCAGCCATAATAGCGGTTATAGCCCATCAGGTCGGAAATGCCGGTCAGCACCGGCTGGCGTGGTGGCTGTGCGGGCGGGGTATCGCCCTCGTGCGTCGCCTCGCAGCAGTCGGCGATCACCGTCGGGCGCGTGGGGTCTTCGGCATGCGCGAGCCTGTTGAGCTCGCGTAGCAGTGGGCGCGCGTCGGCGCCGGTGCCGACGCGGTTCAATACCATGTCGAGATCGACCTCGTTCCCGAGCCCCCAAGTGACGACCGCGGGATGATTGTAATTCTGCCGGATCAGTTCGACCATCTGCGCCTTTGCATTGGCGACCAGTTCGGGCGAACCCGTCGTATCGTCGTTCGACACGCGGTTGACGAAGGGAATTTCGGCCCAGACGATCATGCCGGTGCGATCAGCGAGCTCGAACCAGTCGGGCGCATGCTGATAATGGGCGAAGCGCACGGTGTTCGCGCCCATTTCGGCGATCAGCGCCATGTCGCGTGCGTGGTCCTCGGGCGCGAGCGCCCACCCTTTGCCGAGATAATCCTGATGACGCGACACGCCGCGGAGCGGGAGATGCTTGCCGTTGAGGTAAAAGCCGCTGGCCGGGTCGACGCGGAATTCGCGGAAGCCGACCGGGACAGATACCGCGTCAAGGGTGCCGCTTTCATCTGCCAGTCGGGTTTCGAGGCGATAGAGATAGGGATCGGCGCGACCGTTCCAGCGCCGTGGGGCGGCGATGTCGATCTTCAAAGCGGCTTCGCCCTGCTGCGCTACGAGCGGCGTCGTGCCTTCGGCCACCGTCCGTCCCGCGCCATCGCGAAGGACCGCGATAAGGCTTTGTCCGGCGATCGCGCCGGTCAGCTTGACGCGCACTGCAAGCTTGCCCGCGCCGTCCACCATGGTCGGCGTCGCATAGACACCGGATCCGCCATGGTCGTCGAGCGCGATGTGGCTCGGTGCGACGTGGAGCAGGCGCGCAGGGCGGTAAATACCGCCGTGAATGAAGAAATCGCCGTCGAGCGGGACGATATGCTGCGTCGTACTGCCGCTGACGGGCGCGCTGTTGTCGGCGCGCAGGAGGATGGTGTTCGACCCCGCTGGATCGAGGAAATCGGTGAGATCGAAGCGGAAGCGCGAGAAGGCGCCGGCGTGGCTGCCGACATGTCGGCCGTTGACCCACAGGTCGGCAAGATTGCCGACGGCTTCGAATTCGATGACATGGCGCTTGCCCGCAGGAAATGCCACGCCGTCGAGCCGCAGCCGATACCAGCCGTTGCCCTGCCGATTGTCCGTCGCGTCGGTGCGGCCGATGCGATATTCGCCGAGGCGGTTCCATGTATGGGGCAGGGCAACGGTCTGCCAATCTGCATCTGCCAGCGCCGCTGCGGCTTCGGGCGTCAGGCTATCGTCGAAACGGAACTGCCAGCCCGTCGCGAGCTCGGTCGCGGTTCGCGCCGCGACTGGGGCGGGCGGCGGTGGTACAGGAGCTGGAGCAGGGTTGGCCGAACAGGCGGCCAGCAGCACCGCAAGCAGCGCAGCCGGCCCCCATCGCATTCTCAGCAACCCTTGCCGACGCAGAGGTCGGCGAGCACCGGATAATGATCGGAGGGCAGGCGCCCGCCCGTCTGCTGCGTCAGCGTCGCGTGGCGCAGCACGGTCACGCCCTCGCCGACGAAGATATGATCGATCGGGCTCGGGTCGAGCTGTCCGATCTTGAAGCCGGTGAAGGTGCCGAGCGGTCCGAAATGCGGGGTGCGGCTGATCGTCAGCGTATCGTGCAGCGGGATCTGCCCGGGCGCATCGTCGACGATCGCGCCATGCGCGGGACTCGTCGCCGGACTGTTGAAATCGCCCATCAGCACCACCGTCTCCCCGGCCTTGCGATTGTCGCCGATCCACCGGCGAATCTGCTTCGCGCTTTCGATCCGCGCTGTCGTGCCGATATGATCGAAATGGGTGTTCACGACCAGCAACATACGTAGCGAAGCCTTGTCCTTCAGCCGTGCCCAGCTCGCGACGCGCGGGAGCGCGGCGTCCCAGCCCTTGCTCGGGGTATCGGGCGTCGGCGACAGCCAGAAGGTACCCGAGGTGACCAAGGCGAAGCGGTCGCGGCGGAACCCCAGCGGTGAAAATTCACCCTTGTCCTTGCCGTCGTCGCGCGCGACGCCGACGAATTGATAGGCGGGAAGGTCGGCCTCGACCGCCTGCTTCTGGTTGAGCAGCACTTCCTGCATGCCGACGAGGTCGGGAGCATAATAAGCGACGAGGCCGGTCAGCGCGCTCCGCCGGTGCGGCCACGCATTGTCGCCGTCCGACGCAATATCGAGCCGGATGTTATAGGTCATCGCCTCATAATGGTCGGCACGCTCTTTCGCCGCGGCGGGCAGCGCCAGCAGCATTGCGGCGAGCGCCAAGATTTTGCGGGTCATCCGAGATTCCCTCCATTGGCTGCAATCACGCTGCTGTAAAAGCGCGCGCTGCGCTTGGGCGTACGAACCTGCGTTTCATAATCGACATGCACGATCCCGAACCGCTTCGAAAAGCCCAGCGAC
>Ga0209050_1002883_pt1 | contig 13584 bp, 13 predicted proteins | sample Araplavi_mTSA_r2_FD_184276 | JGI IMG/M metagenome (GOLD analysis project Ga0209050, IMG submission 184276) | Arabidopsis root microbial communities from North Carolina, USA - plate scrape MF_Cvi_mTSA_r2 (SPAdes) (version 2) | ecosystem: Host-associated > Plants > Roots > Endosphere | place: USA... | reverse complement strand
AGGGCGTCGTCGATCGTCAGCTCGAGCACCTCGATGTCCTCGCCTTCGCCCGCGACGCCACCGCCGTCGCCCACGCGCATGTGGGCCTCGTACTCGCCGACGAAGAAGTGCAGCTTCTCGGTGACCGAGCCCGGGCTCATGAAGGCCTCGAACACGGGGCGCACGTCGTGCAGCCGATATCCCGTCTCCTCCTCGACCTCGGCGCGCACGCGGTCCTCGGGCGACTGCGTGTCGAGCAGGCCGGCCGGGGCTTCGATCAGCAGGCCGTGGTGGCCGTTGACGTACGCGGGGTAGCGGAACTGCCGCGTGAGGATCACGGTGCGCCGCGCGGGGTGGTACGGCAGCAGCACGGCGCCGTTGCCGCGGTCGTAGGTCTCGCGGTCCATCGTCTGCCAGGTGCCGTCGCGGCGCTGCCAGTCGAAGCGGGTCTTCTTCAGCACGTACCAGTCGTCGGAGAGCACGCGCACGTCGTGGATGCGGAGGCGTTGGTGGATGTCCATGGTCGGCAGTATGCGTGCATGTTCGTGCAAAAACAAGATGAATCGTGCAATCGCGGCGGCCGGCCTGATAAGCTCGCGCCCATGCTGACCCGCCAACGCAAGGACCACCTGCTGACCGTGCTCGCCCGCGACGGCCGCATCGTCGCGAAGGACCAGAGCGACCTGCTGGGCCTGTCCGAGGACACCATCCGGCGCGACCTGCGCGAGCTCGCGGCCGACGGCCTGCTGCAGCGCGTGCACGGCGGCGCGCTGCCGGTGTCGGCCGCGCTCGCCGACTTCGCCGGGCGGCAGTCGGTGGCCACCGACGAGAAGGCCGCCATCGGGCGGGCCGCGGCGAAACTCGTGCTGCCGGGGCAGGTCGTGCTGATCGACGGCGGTACCACCGCCGTGCAGATGGCGCGGGCGCTGTCGCCCACGCTGCGGGCCACGGTCGTCACGCACAGCCCGTCGGTGGCGGTGGAGCTGGTCGCGTTCCCGGGCATCGAGGTCGTGATGATCGGCGGCCGGCTGTTCCGCCATTCCGTCGTCAACGTGGGTGCCATCGCGATGGAAGGCATCGCGCGGGTGCATGCCGACACGTACTTCCTCGGGGTCACCGGCGTGCACGAGAAGGCGGGGCTGTCCACGGGCGATGCGGAGGAGGCCGCCATCAAGCGCGCGCTGATGGGCGCGGCCGCCGAGACGGTGGTGCTCGCGTCGTCCGAGAAGATCGGCGTGGCCTCGCCGCACGTCGTCGCGCCGCTGGCCGAGGCCTCCACGGTGGTCGTCTCCACCGCGGCACCGAAGGCGGTGCTCGCCGGCTGGCGCCGCCGTGGCCTCGAGGTGGTGGTGGCCGAACCGTGAAGCGCCTCGCCGCGGTCGTCACCGGGCTGGCCGCGGTGGGCCTGGCGTGGGGCGGTCCCGTGCTGCAGGTCCCGCGGTCGTCGATCCAGCCCGACGAACTGGGCATCGTCGTGCGCGAGGGCGACCCGGTCTCCGAGGCCATCGCCCGCCACTACCGCGAGGCCCGCGGCATTCCCGAGGCCAACGTCGTGAGGCTGCCGGTGCCGACGTCGGGCACCACGGTTCCCGCGGCCGACTTCGCGGCGCTGAAGGCCCGCCTCGACGCACAGCTGCCCGCGCGCGTGCAGGCCACGCTGCTGACGTGGGTGCATCCGTCGCGCGTGGCCGGCGCGTGCGCGATGTCGATCACGAGCGCCTTCGCCTTCGGCTACGACGACCGGCGCTGCGCCGTGGGCGACCGCGCCGGTCCGCTGGTGTCCCCGTACTTCGACAGCGATTCCACACGCCCGTGGGACGACCTGCAGGTCCGCCCGTCGATGATGCTCGGCGCGGAGACCCTGGCCGAGGCCCGGGTGCTGATCGACCGCGGCGTGCGCGCCGACGGCACGCGGCCCCCCGGCGACGGCTACCTGGTGCACACGTCCGACCGCGTGCGCAGCCTGCGCTGGCCCGACTTCCTGAAGGCGGCCGGCACCCCTGGCGTGCACTTCGAACTGGTGGACCACCGCAAGGGCGGCGGCGACGCGCTCACGAACCGCTCCGGCGTGCTTTTCTACTTCACGGGCCTGCCGCGCACCCCCGACCTCGCGACGAACACCTACCGTCCCGGCGCGGCGGGCGACAGCCTCACGTCGTCGGGTGGGGTGCTCGGCAGCGCCACGCAGCAAACCACCGTGCTCGAATGGCTGAAGGCGGGCCTCACCGGCAGCTACGGCACGGTCGAGGAACCCTTCGCCATCGCCGAGAAGTTCCCGAAGGTCTCGGTGCTGGCCGACCACTACGTGCGGGGCGCGACGCTGATCGAGGCGTACTGGAAATCGGTGCAGCACCCGGGGCAGGGCCTGTTCGTGGGCGAACCGCTCGCGCGCCCGTTCGCCGACCGGCCGAAGTGGACCACGGAAGGCGACGCCGCCGTGCTGTCCACGCGGTCGTTGCGGCCGGGGCGGCGCTACCCGGTCCTGCACCGGGACTCGCCGGGGACGCCGTGGACCGCCGTGGCCACGTTCACCGGTATCGCGGGCGACGTGTCCTACCGCGTGCCGATGGCCGCCCTCGGCGACGGCGAGGTGCGGCTCTCGCCGGTGGCCTGCCCCGAGGGCCCGCGCGTGGCCGCGCTGCTGCGCAGCGATCCGGCGCCGGTGGCGGCCGGCCGTGTGCGGCGGCTGGTGGCCCAGGTCGAGCTGGTGCTGCACCCGGCGCCCGTCGGGTGTGGCGAGGCCGGCCCCGCGCGCTACGACCTCGTGGCCGGCCCGGCGGGCGATGCGGTGCGAACGCGGGGGGCCGAGGGACTGCTGCTCGTGCCGGGCGTGCCGGTCCTGGCCCGGGTGGAGGTGAACCTGTCCGCCGACACCACCCACACGGTGACCGTGCCACTCGAATGGGCCCGACCGGACACGAAGGAGCGGGGGGTGATGGGCGGCTGGCGCATCACGGTGGCGCCCGCCACCACGGCGCAGCCGCTGCGCCTCGTGGAACCCGGCCCGTCGTGGAACCTCGCGGAGGCCCGCCGCGGCCGGGGGCTGCGCCTGCCGGTGGTGGCCGACGTCGATCCGGACAGCCCGATCCAGCGCGTGCGGTTCCTGCTGCGCGGGGCCCTCGGCGGCCGTTCCGTGGAGGGGATCGCGGCGGCGCCCGGGTTCACCACCGAACTCGTGGCGCCGGCCGTGCCGCCCGGCCTCTACCGCCTCGTGGCCCAGGGCGAGGACCGGGCGGGCGCAGTGGTCGCGTCGTCGTCGGTGCTGGTGTCGGTGCCCTGACCCCGGACGTTGCGCAGCAAGTCACGCCCACGCCTGACGGCAGTGGGGGTGTCGGCGGCAAGCGGGGCGTTCGGCCCGATACTGGCAGGCCCGCCCCCGGCGGGCCGCTCCTGCTCCCCATGCCCCGTTCCGACGCGCCCGGTGCGCCTTCCCCATCCCCCGACAGCCTCGACGCGCTGAAACCCGGCGCGCGCGTCGGCGAGTTCATCGTCGAGCGGGTGCTGGGTGTCGGCGGGTTCGGCATCGTCTACCTCGCGGTGGACCAGGTGCTGCTGCGCCAGGTCGCGGTGAAGGAGTACCTGCCCACCGTGCTGGCGGGCCGGGGGGGCGACGGCCGGATCACGCTGCGCTCGCCGTCGCACCGCGACACCTTCGAGGCCGGCCTGCGGTCCTTCGTCAACGAGGCCCAGCTGCTCGCGCGGTTCGACCACCCGTCGCTCGTGAAGGTGCACCGGTTCTGGGAAACGAACGGCACGGCCTACATGGCGATGCCGTACTACGACGGCCACGTGGCCAGCCACAAGCGCTTCGTGTCGCAGGGGCCGCTCGACACCACCCGCCTGCGCGCGTTCCTCGACCCGCTGCTCGACGCGCTCGACCTGCTGCACCGGGCCGACGTGTACCACCGCGACATCTCGCCCGACAACATCCTGCTGCTGCCCGGCGGCCACCCGGTGCTGCTCGACTTCGGTGCCGCGCGCCGCGTGATCGGAGACCGCACGCAGACCCTCACCGCGGTGCTCAAGCCGAGCTTCGCGCCGGTGGAGCAGTACGGCGACGTGCCCGGCATGCGCCAGGGCCCGTGGACCGACTTGTACGCGCTGGGCGCGGTGGCGCACCACCTCGTCACCGGGCAGGTGCCGCCGCCGGCCGCCGTGCGGGCGGTGCGCGACGCGATGCCGGTGCTGGCCCGGGCACCCGCGGGCGACTGGCCGCTGCTGGACCGCACGGTGCTGGCCACCATCGACTGGATGCTGGCCGTGGTGCCCGACGAACGCCCGCAGAGCGTGAAGGAACTGCGCGACGCGCTCGACGGCATCGTCGTGCCGCCGCCGGCCACGCCGCGGGTGGTGGTGGTCGATCCCCCGTCCGCGCCGAGCCCCGGCGCCTGGCAGCCCACGGTGCAGGTGCCCACGCCCCAGCCGGTCCGCCGGTCGCCCGTGCGCCGTGCCGGGCCCTGGGCCGCGGCCGCGCTGGCGCTGGCCCTCATCGCCGGCGGCACGTGGCACACGGCGCGCGCGCCGGCCGACACCGCCGCCGCGGTGGTGACACCGGCGCTGCCCGAGGTGAAGCTCCTGCCCCCCGGCCCGCCGGTGGAAACGCCGCTCGGCCGGGAGCCGCGCTTGCAGGCTGCGGACACCGCGCCGCCCGCGGCGCCGCACCGCGAACGCGTCGTGGAGGAGACGCCGTCGTCGCTGTGTGCCGGCCGCCGCGTGGTGGGCAAGGCCCTGTGCGAGGCCCGGGTCTGCCTGCAGTCGCGCTTCCGCGACCACCCCGAGTGCAACCGGCCGCAGCCGGCCCGCTCCGACCCGTCGTAGGTCCGATGCCGGCTCAGCGCCGGCGCAAGTGCCTGACGCACAGCAGGGCCTGCAGCCCCAGCAGCGCGAGCAGGTCCGTGAGTTCCGCCGCACCGCCACCGCTGCCACCGGTGTCCAGCGGCGGCCGACACGGTGGCCTATCAGACCGGCCAGTACCCCAAGAGCGCGAGCCTGCGCGGCAACACGCGCATCAACCAGAACGCGCCGAATCCCACGCCTTGGCTAAGCGACTTCGAGCCTCCCGACAACGTCGCCGTGGAACTGTTGCCGACGTAGACGTCGAACCGGGTGGTGTCCTGCACGAAACCGCGGGTCGAGGATGCCCAGTACCCGAGGTCTTCGGGCGTCAGGGAAAAGTGCGCGGTGCGGACCTCGCCAGGGGCCAGGGTGAGCCGCTCGAAGCCCTTCAGCTCGCGAACCGGTCGTGCTGCCGTCCCGTGGCGCTGGTGGAGGTAGAGCTGCACGACCTCGTCGGCCGTGCGCCCGCCGGTGTTGGTCACGTCGACCGACACCTGCACCGGTTCGCCGACCGCGACCCGCGGTTGGTGCACCAGACGTCGACCAGTATCAACAGCTTCTCCGGCACGTACTTCGGGTACGACGGCAACGCCGAACTGCGAGCCGGGACCTGGAAGGATGCCTTCCTCAAGATCATCGACCCGGTGTTCATCGACGCGGCGAGCAAGCAGGTGGTCTTCGACTTCACCCATGACGCGCTTCGGGCGGTCGTCGACCGGCACATCGACAGCCTGGACGAGGTGACCGGCGCCCCGTGCCTCGTGCATTGGGACGCCTGGAACCCGAACTTCTTCGTCCAGGACGGACACGTCAAGGGCATCATCGACTTCGAGCGCGCGCTGTGGGCGGAGCCCCTCATGGAGGCCCAGTTCCGCGCGCTGTCGTGGTCGGGGGTGAGCGACAGCATGCGGGGCTACGGCAAGACGGAGTTCACCGTGACCGAGGTGCGCCGCTGCTGGCTCTACCTGCTGCACCTCGCGCTCGTGATCCACGTCGAGTGCTACTTCCGCCACTACGGAACCGACGAGATCTTCAACAACTCGCGTGAGCTGATCGCGTCGGCGATGGCCTGGCTGGAAGCGCACTGATCCGGGCGGGCCCCGGTGCTCGCCGGGGTTGACATGGGAGGGCACTCCTGTCGATGGATGGGGAATGCCAGTCTCGGGAGCGCCAGCGTCATGGCGGTGAACGGATTCCGGCCCGCTTGAGCCGTTCGGCGAGAACTTTGGCCTATCGGATCGTGAACTTCTGGTTACTACCGACGAGGTTCCGCTCAAGGATTTGTGCACGGCCGCCGAAAAAAACCACGTGGTCCTGCGTCCCCGCAGGAACGCCGCCGTACCAGTTGAACAAGAAACACCCGGAGCGACCCCCATGACCGTTCAGAACGACCACGCCACCGACGACAGCGAACTGCTCGTGCTGCTTGGCGACAAGAACAGCAACTTCGCCTACGCGAACCCGTCGTACCTCAAGGCCAGCGGCTACACCTGGGATGAACTGAAGGGCACGCCCGCCGCCCGCGTGATCCACAAGGACACGCCGATGGCCGTGCTCACGGACATGGTCGTGACGATCCGGGCCGGCCGCCAGCCGTGGACGGGCCTGATCAAGAACCAGCGCAAGAACGGCGAGGCCTACTGGCTGCGCCTGAACATCTCGCCGCTCTATGCGAACGGCCAGTTCGCCGGCAGCCTGATGGTGCACAGCAAGCCGTCGGCCGCCGAGATCGCCGAGATGGCGCCGGTCTACCAGCAGATGACCAGCGGCCAGGACAAGAAGCTGGTGCTGCGCCACGGCAAGCCGATGCGCCTGAACCCGTGGAACAAGGCCCGCATCAAGTGGCAGTCGTTCGGCCTGAAGGGCCACATCTGGGGCACGATGGCCGGCATGGCCGCCGCCGGCGTCGCCAGCTTCTTCTGGGCGCAGGGCAGCGCGCCGTCGTCGTGGTCGTACTGGGCGGCGCTCGCGCTGCAGGTGGGCTCGTTCGTGGGCGGCGGCTACTACCTCGCCACGTCCATCGTCGACCCGCTGCGCCGCGCGATGCGCTTCGCCAACCTGATCGCCGCCGGTGACCTGGGCCAGCAGATGACCAGCAGCCGCAGCGACGAGATCGGCGGCCTGATGCGCGCGCTGACGCAGATGAACGTGAACATGCGTGCCACGGTGCTCGACGTGCGCGACGGCCTGTCGCTGATGCAGCGCGCCACGTCCGAGATCGCCGCCGGTACGCTCGACCTGTCGTCCCGCACCGAAAACCAGGCGAGCAACCTGCAGCAGACGGCCGCGTCGATGGAGGAGATCAACACCACCGTGCGCAGCAACTCCGAGACCGCGCGCCAGGCCACGCAGGTGGCCGCGTCGGCGAGCGAGGCCGCCGAGACCGGCGGCAAGGTCGTCGGCGAGGTGATCGCGACGATGGAAGGCATCACGAAGTCGAGCAAGCAGATCGCCGAGATCATCGGCGTGATCGACAGCATCGCCTTCCAGACCAACATCCTGGCCCTCAACGCCGCGGTGGAAGCCGCGCGGGCCGGCGAACAGGGCCGCGGCTTCGCGGTGGTGGCGAGCGAGGTGCGCAGCCTCGCGCAGCGCAGCGCCCAGTCGGCCAAGGAGATCCGTTCGCTGATCGCCGACAGCGTGACGCGGGTGGAGGCCGGCGCGAAGCTGGTCGACTCCGCCGGTTCGTCGATCGAGAACATCGTGACCCAGGTGCGCCGCGTGACCGAACTCGTCGGCACGATCGCCAACGCCTCGCTCGAGCAGAGTTCGGGCATCGGCCAGATCAACACCGCCGTGACCCAGCTCGACCACATGACGCAGCAGAACTCGGCGCTGGTGGAGGAGAGCACGGCGTCCGCCGAAAGCCTCGCCTCGCAGGCGAACCGCGTGGCCGAGGCCGTGGGTGTGTTCAAGCTGTCGGCGAAGGACAACCTGAAGATGTTCAACTCGGCCGTGGGCGAAGCCCCGGCGCACATGCGCGGTTGAGCAGGGTTTTTGCCGCGGTTGCGTAAACTCGGGCCATGAACCCGATCACGCTCTACGGCATCCCCAACTGCGACACCGTCAAGAAGGCCCGCACCTGGCTGGCCGGCCAGGGTGTCGAGGTCAACTTCCACGATTTCAAGAAGGCTGGCGTGCCGGTGGCGAAGCTGCCCGCCTGGATGAAGGCGGTCGGCTGGGAGCGCCTGGTCAACCGCCAGGGCACCACGTGGCGCAAGCTCGACGACGCGACGAAGGCCGCGGTGGTCGACGAGGCGTCGGCCGCGCGCCTGATGGCGGAGCAGGCCAGTGTCATCAAGCGCCCGGTGGTCGAGTGGGCCGACGGCCGCGTCACGGTCGGCTTCGACGAGGCGGCGTTCGCGTCGCACGCCAAGGGCTGAGCCCCATGCAGGTGGGGCGCGCCGCACGCTGGGCCCTGGCCGGGCTGCTGGCCGTCTCCGGCCTCGTCTCCGGCTGCGCGGCATTCGACGAACAGCAGCGCCGCTGGGTGTTCCAGCCCGGGCAGCGCACGTGGGCCCGGGGCGCGTCCGAGGCCGAAGGCATGCAGGACGTGTGGATCGAGTTCACGTCGCGCGCCGAGGGCTCGCCCGTGCGCCTGCACGGCCTGTGGGTGCCGCAGGACGATCCCGCCGCGCCCCGCCTGCTGTACCTGCACGGTGCCCGCTGGGACGTGCGCAGCAGTTCGGGCCGCATCCGCCGCATGCACGAGCTGGGCTTCGCGGTGCTGGCCATCGACTACCGCGGGTTCGGTGAAAGCACGGCCGAGCTGCCGTCCGAGGTGCGGTCGGTGGAAGACGCCCGTGCCGCATGGGACTGGCTGGGCGCCCGCCAGCCCGAGGCGAAGCGTTTCATCTTCGGCCACTCGCTGGGCGGGGCCATCGCCGTGCAGCTGGCGGCCGACGCCGACGGGGTGGCCGGGCTGATGCTCGAGGGCACCTTCACGTCGGTGCCCGACGTCTTCCGCACGATGGAGTGGGGCTGGCTGCCCGTGGGGCCGTTCATCACGCAGCGCTTCGACTCGGCCGGGCGCATCGCCGAGGTCAAGGCGCCCGTGCTGGTGGTGCACGGCAGCGAGGACCGGCTGATCAAGCCCGAGCTGGGCCGGGCGCTGTACGACCGTGCACCCGGGCCGAACAAGCGCTTCGTGCTGGTGGAGGGTGGGTCGCACCACAGCACCAACGCGGTCGGCCAGGCGGCCTACCGGGAAGCCGTGGCGGAGCTGTTCGGTCTCCCCTGACATCCGGGTGTGGGAGACTCCGCCCCATGAATTTCGCTGTCCGCCACCTGTCCCGCACCTTCCTCGCCGGCCTGCTCGCCGCGCTGCCGCTCGCGGCCACGGTGCTGATCTTCGTCTGGATCGTGCAGCTGCTCGTGCAGTGGCTGGGCCCCGGGAGCCTCATCGGGCGGGTGCTGGTGGCCATCGGCATCGGTGCGGCCGGCTCGGAGCTCGCGGGCTACCTGATCGGCATCGGCATCGTGATCGCCGGGGTGTACGGCCTGGGCGTCGTGGTGCGCAGCCGCGCGCGCAGCGTGCTGGCGCAGGCGGTCAACAACGTGCTGCAGCGCATCCCGGTCGTGCGCACGGTCTACGACCTCGTCAAGAAGTTCGTGGACCTGCTCGCGCAGAAGGAGGCCGACGGCGCCAAGTCGATGAGCGCGGTGTGGCTGCACTTCGGCGGCACCGGCGGTGCGGCCGTGCTGGGGCTGCTGTCGACGAAAACCCCGGTGATGGTCAACGGGCTGCCGTACCTGGCGGTGCTGGTGCCGACGGCGCCGGTGCCGGTGGGGGGCGGGTTGCTGTATGTGCCGCAGGAGTGGGTGACACCGGCGGACATCGGGGTCGAGGGCGTGACCAGCATCTACGTGTCGATGGGCATCACGTCCGACAAGTACCTGCCCACCCCTGAGACCACGGTCACCCCGGCGGACGCCGGGGCCCACTGACCGCAGCGCGCGGCAGGGGCAGTGGGTCCAGGTGAGTTCAACCGATCAATGCAACAGTGGCGTTGAGTTTGTAGGCTGGCGTCTTGTACCCGAGCGTCTTGCGCGGTCGGGTGTTAAGTCGATTGGCGATGGCGTCGAGTTGCTTCTGGGTATAGGCCGAGAGGTCCTCGTCTCGCTTGAGGTATTGCCGCAGCAGCCCGTTCGTATTCTCGTTCGATCCTCGCTGCCATGGGCTGCGGGGATCACAGAAGTACACGGGGATGTTCGTCTCCACCGTAAAGCGCTTGTGCTGGGCCAGCTCTGTGCCGCGATCCCAGGTCAGTGAGCCAGCCAGTTGTTCGGGCAGCGTGCCCATCCGCTCGATCAGCGCCTGTACGACCGTCTCCGAGTCCTTGCCAGTGACTCGAGCCAGCACGACGAACCGCGAGTGCCGCTCGACCAGCGTGGCCACATAGCTGTTGCCCGCTCCGGCGATCAGATCCCCTTCCCAGTGCCCTGGGACGGCGCGATCCTCGACTTCAGCCGGACGCTCCCGGATGGAGATCGCATCGGTAATCTGGCCGCGGTTGCTTGGGGCCAGCTTCAGCGTGCGACGAATCTGCTTTTGGCTGCGCAGATACTCGGTCAGCTCCTTCCTCAGCGCCCCACGGGCCTGGATGAAGAGCGTGCGATAGATAGTTTCGTGAGACACCTGCATGGCAGGCTCATTCTCATACGTTTCGTGCAGCCAGCCCGCGATTTGCTGGGGCGACCAGTCTTGCATCAGTTTGCTGGCAACAGCGTCACGCAAGGGCTCATTGCTCGACAGCAGGCACTTCTTGGGACGCCGCGCCCGGGTCCACGTCGCTGCTTCTGCCTTGGTCGCGCGGTAGGCCTCGCGGCCTCCATTGCGAGCAACCTCGCGACTGATCGTTGAAGCCGGCTTGCCCAACCTGCGAGCCACCTCTCTCAACGATACGCCCTCGACCAACCCGCGCGATATCTCCTCCCGCTGCGCCTCAGTCAGATGATTGCTCGCCCGAGAACGGCTGGGTGGGGCAATTCCGCCTTTCTCCCGGATCTGCCAGTGGATCGTGGCCGAAGCCCTGCACAGCGCAGCTCCGATCTGACGCAAGCTTTCACCGCGGCGCCAGGCGGCCCACATTTGGGCTCGCTCCCGGCACGTCCACAACTTCTTCCCTCTTTTCATACCGATCCTTTGCAACAGGTGAGTACTGTTGCATTGACCGGTTGAACTCACCCCCGGCGTTCGCCGGGGTGACCGACAGGGCTACTCGCCCACCAGTCCGTTCCGGATGGCGTACACCGTCAGCTCGGAGTTGTTCGACAACCCGAGCTTCTCCAGCACCCGCGCCCGGTACACGCTGACCGTCTTCGGGCTCAGGGTCAGTTCGTCCGCGATGTCGGACAGCCGCTTGCCGGAGGCGATCATCACGAGGGTCTGCAGTTCGCGGTCGGACAGCTTCTCGTGGGCCGCTTCGCTCGTGGGCGTGGTCAGGCTCTCGACCAGCATCTGCGCGATCTCGGGGGTCACGTACTTGCGGCCCTGCCCCACCGTGCGCACCGCGGTGACGATCAGGCCCGGGTCGCCGCCCTTGTTGACGTAGCCGTACGCCCCGGCCCGCAGGGCGCGGATGGCGTACTGGTCTTCCGGGTACATGGAGACGACCAGCACCCGCATCGTGGTGCCCTCGTCCTTGAGCACGTGCAACACGTCGAGGCCGCTGCGGCCGGGCATGTTGATGTCGAGCACCAGCACGTCGACCTCACCGGCGGTGCGCAGCAGCGTGCGCAGCTCGCCGTAGTCGCCGGCCTCGCCCACGACCTGGATGTCGGGCGCGTCGGAGAGGGTGTCGCGGATGCCGCGCCGGATCAGTGCGTGGTCGTCGCAGAGAATGACTTTGATCATGGGGTGGGCATCAGAGTTCGCCCCACGAGGTGGGGTCGTAGTCGTCGGCGATCGGTTCGGGCGACGCCGGTTCGGGCAGTTCCAGGTGGGCGGCGTCCTCGGTCTCGTCGACGATGTCGAGCGGGACGGACAGGATCAGCGTGGTGCCGCCCGGGCTGCTGCTCAGGTCCACCCAGCCGCCCACGGTGCCGGCACGTTCGTGCAGGCCGCGGATGCCGAACGAGCGGGCCTTCGCGAGGTCTTCGGGGTTGAGGCCGCGGCCGTTGTCGCTCACCTCGAGCGACAGCACCCCGCCGGCCAGCGAGAGGTCGATGTGCACCTCGGAGGCGTTGGCGTGTTTGCTGACGTTGGTGAGCGCCTCCTGGGCCGTGCGGTAGGCCACGAGGGGCACGCCGGCCGGCAGCGACAGGTGGGCGTGCCGCGAGCGGAACTGGCATGCGATGCCGGTGCGGCGCTCGAAGCGGCTGGTCATCCATTGCAGGGCGGCGACCAGCCCCTGCTCCAGGATGGCAGGCCGCAGGTTGTGCATGATGCGCTGGCTCGCCTCGATGGCGTGGGTGACGGTCTCCAGGGCGGAGTTCACCCGGGACAGCACCTCGGACGAATCGGTGTGGCGGGCGATCCAGGCCAGGTCGAACTTGAGCGCCGTGAGCGAGCCGCCCACGTCGTCGTGGATCTCCCGGGCGATGGCGGCGCGTTCACCCTCCACGCTCGTCTGCAGGTGCTGCACCAGCTCGTGCACCCGCTGCTTGGACGCCCCGAGCTCCTGGTCGGCCCGCAGCCGGGCGAGGTGCACCTCGTGCACCTCCACCGCGTGCATCACGGCCGGCACCAGGCGCGACAGGTTGTTCTTCAGCAGGTAGTCGCTGGCGCCGTTGCGCATGGCCTCCACCGCCGTGTCCTCGCCGATCTCGCCCGAGACCAGGATGAACGGGATGGGCCGGCTGCTCGCCTTGAGCAGGTCGAGGGCGATCAGCCCGGAGAAGCCGGGCAGGTTGTAGTCGGAGACGATGACGTCCCAGTCCTCGGAGGGGTCGAGCGCGGCGAGGAATTCCGCCTCGGAATCGATGCGCACGGCATCGATCTTCAGGCCGCCCCGACGCAGGTGGGCCATGGTGAGGACGTGGTCCGCCTCGGAATCCTCGAGGTGAAGCAGGCGGAGCGTCTTGGGCTCGGAAGGCTTGGAGGACATGGCCGGAGTATGCCCGCAACGTGGCCCGAGGGTGCCCCAGCGGCCCTTTTTCACGACCGGCCGGCGCTTCGTGCGATTTGAGCGGGGTTTCGGCGCGTCATTCCCCTTATGTCGCCCCTCGAACTGCCGAAGAATCCGGGCAGATGACTTCCCGTGCACCGAGGTGTTCCTTCCCGGTGGCGGCCCGTCTCCAACCTGAGTGGAGCTATATGAACGACGCGATCGACGCGAACGGCATGCCGGAATTCCCGGGCAGCAGCGGCGGGGCCTGGCCCCTCGAGGCCGCTGCCGACCTGCAGGATCACCTGATGACGGCCAGCAACGACCTGGACCGCCTCCAGACCCTGCTGTCGGACGCCTGCGACACCCTGATGCAGCGCTTCTACGGCGCCTCCGAGCAGATCCGCCTGCTGCGGTCCCATCCGCACGGTGCCGAGGAGAGCGAAGAGGTCATCTCCGGCGTCATGCAGGACCTGGGCGGCGCGGTCACCGCGCTCCAGTTCCAGGACATGGCGTCCCAGCTGATCAACCACACCCACAAACGCCTGCGCAGCTGTGTCGACCGGCTGGCGCGCGAGGCGTTCGCCGACGATGAAGACGGCGAGGCCGCCGCCGAGGAGCCCCCGCTCCGCCCCAATCCGGTCACCCAGGCCGAGATGGACGTGGGTTCCATCGAGTTGTTCTAAAGACAGCCTCGTTTCAACCGAAATCAACCGAGCAT
>Ga0209050_1002882_pt1 | contig 13587 bp, 10 predicted proteins | sample Araplavi_mTSA_r2_FD_184276 | JGI IMG/M metagenome (GOLD analysis project Ga0209050, IMG submission 184276) | Arabidopsis root microbial communities from North Carolina, USA - plate scrape MF_Cvi_mTSA_r2 (SPAdes) (version 2) | ecosystem: Host-associated > Plants > Roots > Endosphere | place: USA... | reverse complement strand
CGGGTGAACGTGTTGACCACCCACATCACCTGGGGATGTGGTTGAACTACGAGTATGTGAACGGCCTCGACTTCTGGAATAATTCCACCGCCATTCCCTTCAAGGACCGTCCGCACTATGGCAGCATCGTGCATCAATCCGTGGTACAAAGTTCCACGGGTAAAGACAAGGCGAAGCTGGAGGTTACGGCGAATTGGGTGGATCATTATGGCAAGATCCTGTTGAAGGAAAAGACGCTGTACACCTTCCAGGTGGAGGATAACAACTTCATCATCGATCGCACCACCCAGCTCACGGCCGTGGCGCCCACGGTTCAGTTCAACGATGTGAAAGATGGCTTCCTCGGCATACGCGTGGCCCGTCAGCTGGAGCATCCTTCCGACGAGGCGCAGATCTTTGTAGACAATCAGGGTAACTACACATCGGTGCCGGCCATCAGCAACGAAGGCGTCACCGGCGAATACCTGAGCAGCGAGGGGAAGAAAGGCAATGACGTGTGGGGCACCCGTGGCACTTGGGTGAGTTTGCGCGGGAAGATCAATCGCCAACCGGTGTCTATCACCATCATCGATCATCCGAAAAATGCCGGATACCCTACTTACTGGCATGCCCGTGGCTATGGCTTGTTTGCCGCCAACCCGTTGGGACAAGACGTGTTTAGCAAAGGCGCAGAAAAGCTAAACCTGGCGTTGAAAAAAGATGAAGCTACCACATTCCGCTATCGCGTGGTGATCCGGTCGGGAAGCGAGTTGCCGGTGGAAGAAATCGGTAAACTGGCCAAGTCCTTTGCAAAAGTAAAGTAGTCTTAACGCAGGACCACGATCTTCAGCGTGCGCGACGCGCCGGTGGCCGTTGTTACCATCAGGGTATAAACGCCGTTGGCCAGCCGGCTTAGGTTGAGCGGATAATCATTCAATTTGCCCTCGGCATATTCGTCCAGCACGTGTTGCCCCTGCGCGTTGAAGAGACTGAGCACGGCGTTTTCTCTCCCGGGATAATTTATTTCCGCAAAAGCAGTATTCACCGGGTTGGGATGGACAGTGAGTTGATTCGCAATGCCCTGTTCAGCGTTTGTCACAATGTCGATGTGTTGTGTGGACGTGCTCTGACAATAGTTTGATGCCGTCACGGTCAGTGAAACTTCGTAGGTGCCCAGGGCGTCATACACGTGCATCGGGCTCTCGGTATTGCTGTCGGTACCATCGCCAAATTCCCAGAACCATTCCGCATCAGGGGTAGCGTCCGGTGTGAATTGAACGGGTGTTCCGGGTGTGAGCTCCTCCGACATGGTGAACGCTGCGGAGGGCACGGGTTTCACCGTTACCGTGAGGGCGTCGGGTGAGGTGCAATTCAGGTCATTGTCGCGCACCACCACGTTGTAGGTTCCTGCGGTACTCACGTCAATGCTTTGTGTTTTCTCGCCCGTGTTCCAGGTATATTCATCGGCTGCATTTACGGAAAGCGTGACGGACTCGCCCTGGCAAAGTATGGGGCTGCGCGAAGGGGTGATGGTGGGATTGGATTTCACAAATACATGTGCTGCGGCGCGAAGGCTCTCATAGGATTTGTCGGCGTTTGAGACGTACAGCACGGTGTCGTTAAACAGGCCCGGCGTAGGGAGGTCTGTGCCGGTGTGAACGGGATTGCCACCGGTAAAATCCTTATACCAGTTGAACTTGGTTGCTCCCGTAGCGAGTAGAAGTGCGCTGGAACCATAACAGACCTCCACATCGGCAACGGCCGGTATAGGCGCTTTTAAAGTATAGTTGTAAACGGAGTCGGCGTACTTAGCACTCGTGATCGCATTGGCCGTGTTGCTGGCCGCATGCAGCGCGAAAGCGATCGTGATCTCCTGGCCCGCGGTGATGGTATACGGCCCTGAGGCGACCGCGTGGCTCACATCATTGCCCGTAGCAGGGTCGCCCGCCTGGATCTTTGTGAGGCCGTTGGAAATAGAGAGAAATTTTTCGCTGTCGGTATAGCCGTCATAGACCCCAAACGGATTTCCGGCAATGCTCTGGTCGTTGTCGATGGCATAGTACTGGGGTTTGGTGCTCAGCATCTGGATGCCCACCGTGGGCGAAGTGGAGGGTAGGGCGGGATAGACATAGCCCAGGCGCGTGCCGGCATCCCAGGAGGCGCGGTCGCCTGCACCGCTGTTCTCCACATCCCAATCGGCATACAAGCCCATGTAAAAACCGTTGAACGCGGTGGCCGCGGTGTTTTTGATCTTGTACTCCAGGATAACAAAGTTTTGATACGGGGAATTTTTCCAAACCAGGCTTCGATACGAAATGAGCAACGACGCTGCCGCCGCATCCGGGGCATTTTGAAACGCGCCGCTCACTTCGGAATAGGACCGTGTGCCCGGCGTCGATTTCATGATCTTGGTGGCCGACGTAAAGTCCTGATCGTACTGACCGCTCAACCCCCGCACATTATTGAATAACACCGATGAAGAAGTTCCCATGATCACCCCCATCTCATACAGCAGCGACCGGTCGTTGTAAATAAATCCCGAGCCATTGGTTTGGGATTCGGGATTGGAAAACCCGATGCGACCCGCCGCGCTCAAAGTGGTCGTGATGTTGTTTTCGTTGATGTCGATAAAGGACGGCACGACAAAATTCAACAACTGAAAATCTTCATAGGCGCCGTCTTTGAACGTGAGGAGAATTTCGATCGGCTGATCGATGGGCGCCGTTGGCGAAAGCGAGAGCCTGAACGGTGTATTGGTGTTGCGCACTTTCCCGTTCTCCGGAATGCTTCCCAGGTTGACAACATCCTGCGTAATCGTAATGAACGTCGACGACGATGATAGCGTAACGGTTAGGCCACTGGACGAGGCTTTCAGATAATTGGTAAAGTCGAAATACAAATTGGCGTCGTCGCCACGGTCGGGAGGCGTGCCATCGTTCTTGACCAGCAGTTGTTTGCTGGCGCGGATGGAAGGACTCTCGAAGGTCAGGGCATTGGCGATGTCCAGGCGGCCTTTGCCGAGCTTGTTGAGGTAGCCGGGATTTTTATCATAGAGGGTCGCGTCGGACGAGACCCTCAATTGCTCCGCCACTTGCAAGGGTGTCAGGGAAGGGTTTACGGCCCACAACAGCGCCGCGGCGCCGGAAACGATGGGTGCCGAAAAAGAGGTGCCACCATCCTGGCCATAGCTGTTGTCGAACGTGGTGGTGTAGATGTTGGTGCCCGGGGCGGTGATGTCTACCGTGCCGCCGTAGTTTGAAAAGGTGGACCGGACGTCGTTTTCATCGGAGGCTGCCACGGAGACCACGTTGTCATAGGCCGCCGGGTACAACGGGGACTCTACATTGCTGTTGCCCGCGGCGGCGATGACCAGGCATCCCAGGTCGAGTGTCACGTGGTTGATGAGGTCTTGTGCGATGCTACTGGCATTGCTTCCACCCCACGAACAGTTGATGATCTTCGCGCCATGAGTGGCCACGTACAATACACCGAAGTAGGTATTGGAAGAATAAGAAGATGCGTTGTCGGGCTGGTCGTCCGAGTAATGCTTGGTGAACAACAGTTTGCTTTTGAAGCCTACGCCCGCGACGCCGATGCTGTTGTTAGTCGCCGCTCCTGCGCAGCCGGCCACCATGGTGCCGTGTCCAAAAAGATTTCCCTTGGGTACGGAAGGGTCATTGTCGCCCACAAAGCCGGGAGTGCCCACCAGTGAGGCTTTGGCGCCGGAAAAATCCCAGCCGCGGTTGTTGTCGATATAGCCATCGCCGTTGTTGTCGACGCCGTCGAGGGGCTCGGCCGGGTCAATGTAAAGTTGACTTTGCAAGTCGGGATGATCGAGGTCACCGCCGCTGTCGACAATGCCGATCACGATCGACTCGTCGCCTTGGGTAACGTCCCAGGCTTCGTAGGCGCGTATGGTTTGAAGATAATACTGTTGACCGATGGAGGCATCATTCGGGGTCATCAGCGACGACACCGTAAATTCCGGCTCGACCGTTTCGAAATATCCGGTGGCGTAAAGTTCCTCGATATAGTCATCCATCGACTGACTTTTGTCGAAGGCGAGTTGATAATACAGTGAAATGTCGACGTTTAGTTTGCGGGGTCCGAGACGCCCCTGCGATTTTTGCTGCACGGCCTGCGACACGAAAGGTTGCGCCCGGGCCGACCGGACGGCGGCGGGCATTCGCGCGGTGGCGGATTTGGTTTCAAAAATGCCTTTGTATTGTGGCTTCAGTTTTACCCACACCGAACCGGCAACATAGCGGGTGGGGTCGAGGCGTGGTGCCGGCACTTTGCCCGTCTGGCCTTGCGCGCAAAGGAACAGGAGAACCCCCAGAAAAGTTGTCGCCAGCCGAGCCTGCATTCCAAAAATTTTAAATCAATACTAGATACACCGGACGATATTAAAGGTAAGAAGGGATCGACAAAGAAACGCTTGAAAACACGAGAATTAATGTTTCCTTAAATCATGCCCCGGGCTTTGAGCTCAAGGTATTTGTTTATCGTGTTCACGGTCAGGTGTTCGGGAGTGGTGAGCAGGGCCTGAATGCCGTGTTGCGAGAGCTCTTTGGCGATGAGTTTTTTGTCGTAGCTGAACTTCTCGGCGATGGCTTTGTAGTAGACCTCCTTCAAGCCTTCGGCAGGCGCTTCGAGGAAGCTTTTCATTTCCGTGTTCTCAAAAAAGATCACCACCAATAAATGCTGCTGCGCCAATCGTTTCAAATAAGGCAACTGACGGTGGAGGCCGTGGATGGATTCGAAGTTGGTGAAAAGCAACAGCAGGCTGCGCTGGGTCACTTTGCGCCGCACGTGCGCGAAGAGCGTGGAAAAGTCCGTTTCACGGTAGGCGGTTTTCTGGTTATAGAGCACCTCCAGGATCTGGAACATCTGATTATTCTGGCGACTGGCCGGCAACATGGTGCCGATCCTGTCTTGAAAAGTGATGAGCCCGGCCTTGTCAGATTTTTTTAGTGCCACACTGGAGATGACCAAACTGGCATTGATGGCATAGTCGAGCAAGCTCAATCCATTGAAAGGCATTTGCATGACCCGTCCCTTGTCGATGAGGCTATAGACCTGCTGCGAACGCTCGTCCTGGTAGTGGTTCACCATGAAATGACTTTTCCGCGCGGTGGCCTTCCAGTTGATGGTGCGAAAGTCGTCGCCATTCACGTATTCTTTGATGGACTCGAACTCCATGTTCTGGCCGATGCGACGGATTTTTTTGATGCCGTATTCGGTGAGACGGTTGGAGATGGCCAGCAGCTCGTACTTGCGCATCTGGATATACGACGGATAAACGGGCACCAACGCATCGCCGGAGAACCTGAACCGTCGCGAGAAAAGCCCGAGGGGGGAACGCGCAAACACGTTTACGGCACCAAAGGAGTATTCGCCCCGTTTGGTAGGACGCAGAAAATATTTGATGACCTTTTTTTCTCCCGGGAGAATTTCCAGTGGAAAAGTGAGGTCGCGCCGTTGGAACTGATGGGGTATTTCGTCGATCACCTGCAGGGCTACCTTGAACAGGTAGAAGTTTTCGAGATGGATACGGATCTCGTTGTCGTCGCCGTTGGAGAGCTTTTCGGGGGTGAAGCGATAGCCGTGCAGGCCGCGTCGCGTGCGGAAAAGCAGGATGATATCCGTGACCATCACGGCGAGCACAAGATAGAAAAGTCCTTTCGGCACGAGGATCCACGCATCGGCAATGAAGCTGACGATGAATGCGACCACCACCGCGCCGAGGGCGATGAAGAGGCGGTTGTTGAGGTATAGCGCGCGCAGTAGTTTCACTTAGCGGGGCACTTCAATTTTGTCTACGATCTGTTTCACCACATCATCGGTGGTCACGCCTTCCATTTCTTTGTCGGGGGTGAGGATCACGCGATGGCGCAATACGGGGAGGGCAATGACCTTGACATCTTCGGGGGTCACAAAGTCGCGACCGTTCAGGGCGGCGTAGGCTTTGGTGGCATTCAGGATGGCCACCGACGCGCGTGGGGAAGCCCCGAGGAACAGCGCGGGGCTGTTGCGCGTCTCGTGGATGATCTGGGCGATGTAGCGCAACACGTTGTTTTCCACGTGAATTTGGCGGACCACTTCGCGGTAGCTGCGGATCTCGTCGGCCGAGAGCACGGCCGTTACGCCGGTGAGGGGCTGTGAGTTTTTGCGTTGGTGATGTCCGGTGAGGATGGAAACCTCCTGCTCGAACGAAGGATACGTTACCTGTATCTTGAACAGGAACCGATCCAGCTGTGCTTCGGGCAGGCGATAGGTGCCTTCGTGTTCGATGGGGTTTTGTGTGGCCACCACGATGTAGGGGGGGGCCAATGCATAGGTGGTGCCGTCCACGGTAACTTGTCTTTCTTCCATGACCTCAAAAAGAGCGGCCTGTGTTTTGGCAGGAGCGCGGTTGATCTCGTCGATGAGCACGATGTTGGAAAAGATCGGTCCGGCCTTGAACTCAAACGCGGAGTTCTTCACGTTGTAGATGGACGTGCCCAACACATCCGAAGGCATCAGGTCGGGTGTGAATTGGATGCGGCTGAATTTCACGGAGATCACCTTGGACACCAGCTTTGCGGTCAAGGTCTTTGCCACACCGGGCACGCCTTCGATGAGCACGTGGCCGTCGGCAAGAATGGCGGCGATAATGAGGTCCACCATTTGCTCCTGGCCCACGAGGACCTTGCCGACTTCTTCTCTTATTTTTTTGATGCTTTCGTTGAGGGCGCTCAGGTCGAGCCGGTTTTCAAATACATTTTCTTCCATGATGTGTTTTTTTCTTGAGCGTTGTGGCCATTGTTCGCAACGGTTCAGCGATTGAATTTCTCCAGTCGTTCGTCGAACTCGATCAATATGTCGGCCAAAATAGTTTTGTTCTTTTGAATGTGGGCGATAATGTTCACCAGGGCGCGAACCTCCTCTTCCGGTTTCCCTGATTTTTGTGTCAGTGTGTGGACAAAATCTTCGTCGAATACAATGTGAGTCAACCAATAGCGGGAGCGAAGCTGGTCTGCAAAATAGTGAATTCTTTTTTCGGCAATGTTCTTATGCTCGGCCCGCTGGTAATACAGGTTGCCGATCGTGTGCACGAAGTCCAGCGTGGTGTTGGCCAACGGTTTGATGATCGGGATGATGCGTTGTTTGCGTTTCATCTCAAAGACCATGAACCCCAGCAAGGCCACGAGGGTGATGTAATAGGCCCATCGCAGCGGCTCGGTGGTGAGAATGAAACGCAGCGGCGTGGAGATCTCCCGGCGGCCCAGGTGATAATATTCCGTCCACCACAAGGGGGCCGATGGCAGATAAGACAGCGTGTTGGATAGAAAGCGGTGGTTTTGTTTATCCAACAAATAGATGTTGGTGAACGCCATAGGCGTGCTGTTCAAAATAAAACTGCCCTTACCCCACTTCACGCGAAGCGTGATCGGCTGGTTCAATTCATTACGGGCGATCACCGTGGTGCGCGTGGTGTCGAAACGGGTGAAATAGTTGTGAACGTTGCTCGTCCGGAACATGTAATGTTGCGTGGTGTCCATTGCCGGGGTAGCAAACTTCAGATAGGCGCTGTCCTGCTCGAGGGGGTCGTTAGGGACTGAAAACAAGAAGTCGGTTGTGCCCAGGTTTAGGGTGTCGCCAAAGTGGCCATAGAAATAATGCGCGGAGATAAACACGAAGCCCCCTCCGTTCACATGATCCAGTAAAACATCTGTATCTTCTTTTGAACCGGAGAAATTTGAGGCCACGACCAAGACGTTGGCAGATTTCGGCAGGGAATCCTTTAGTTCGTATACGGTTTTATAGTTGTGATGAATGCCCTGTGGAAACAGCGCCGGCAACACGGCATTGAAAGCATAGGCGCCATAGGGGTTCTGGTCTTCTTGTGCGAAAGTAATCGTCCAATCGTGCTGTTTTGGGCTGAGTAATTTCAATGCCAGGAAAAGTCCGAAGGCCGAGCAGAGGTAGAGCAGGTATTTCCAATCTTTCTTCATAACGGCCTCACGCTAGCTTGCTCCTCCAGTTGCTGAATGTTTTCTGTACGGTCGAAAACATGGTCGCGTTGATGTTGAAATTGCCGTACCAGGCATATTCGAAGTAATAATTCAGCTCGCTAAAGCCATCGTGGAGATCGGCGTTTTTTAACTCCGTGAGATAGTCGTGATTGGTCTTGCCTTGCTCCCAATGAACGAAGCCTTTATCGGAAAGTATTTTCAGGGCATACAGAAAAATGAGACGCACACCGGCGCGGTGATCGTTTCGGGCAGCGGCTTCACGGATCAGCTTCTCAAAATCCATTTCATGAATGTTTTCATCCAGCGCTCCGTAGCGGAGGGTGGTGGCCCCTTCGCCGGCATAGAAGATGCGGAAGGCATTGATGCGCAAGATGGTCAGAATAATAACGATGACGAGCCCAAAGCCCACCAGGAAAGTGATCACGCGGCCCCAATTGGTGCCCACGGCATTGCGAAACAATGAAGAGAAAAATTCCCCCAAAAAGCTCATCAGGCGGTCCCACAGGCTTTCGCCCACCGTGGCAGGTTCCTGGTATTGAAAAGCGGGATCGTTTTTTAATTCCTCTATCCGTTCGGCATCAAAATTCCGCGCGGTCACGGCGACGGAATCCGGTGGAGCATGAAAGACTTTGTGATCGTCTTCTTCGTCCTCTTCCTCCGAGAGAAGATTTTCGTCTTGTTTAAAAAGTGTATCGCCGTCGTCCGATCGAATGGAGTCTGCCTGCGCCTCCACGGAATCTTCCTGGGCGTAGGCAAGGGAAGTAAAGGACAAAAGGAGAATGACAAGGCCCGCGATCCGTTTCACGTTCTTCCGCTGTTAGGAGGCTTTTTAGTATTGTTCTTCGTGTGAGGAAACCGGCCCTTCGGTGCCCAGATTATCGATATGCCGCATCAGGCCTGGTGCCTCTTTGCGTTCTACCAGGTTAAAATACTGGAACGCAATACCGATGTTCGGCAGGGAACTCAGCAGGACTTGCACCATATAATACAGTGAAAAGAAGGCGACAGACAGCATGTGCATACTGGATGAAGGTTCACTAAAGGTTTCGGTCGACGTGCTGTGCAGGGCATTCACAAACGTCAGTGCATAGTAGGGGATGGCGAACAGATAGGACACGACGGCCCCGATGATGTACAGCACGACCAGAAGGCCAAACGTGCTCCACCACTTCCCACGCACCAACATGATGGAACGGCCTATCGCCTCAAAGAATCCCTTTTTCTCATAGGCGCGGATAATGAACGTGAGCGAAACTGCGAACATCGCGTAGAAGAAAAAAAAGAATATGGCAAATCCGGCCAAAACGACAAGGGCTGTCGAGATCTTGGCCAACACGACCACGAAGATGACGATGACGAGATAAACGGCAATAAACAACAGGAAAAAGAAGAACATCGTGCCGAAATACATCCAGAACGTATTGCGCACACGCTGCCAAACCTCACTGAACTCAATTTTATTGGTCTTCTTCTCATCGTAAAGGATGATGTAGTTGTTGATGGTGGAAACAGCCATCACCGAACTCACCACCGCGAAGGCCATCATTAGCAAGAGTTGAATCCAAAAGGTGGGCGTCATAAAGGACTGCGCCATCGTGTCGGCCGAGCCGAAGCGTGCCATGCCGGTGGCGAGGCTTTGCAAGTCGGTCATGAAGGAACCCATCATCAGGCCGGTAACGACAACGGGAGGGCCTGCGATGAACAGAAGACTTTTGCCCAGACCTTTGAAATTCTGACGAATGAACTCGAAGGTTATATTCATCTTGTTGCTGAAATCGCGCGTGCGATGAAATTCGATTACTTTAAAATTTTCCATAGCGTTTGAGGCGTAGGGGGTAGATGACAAAATAGTAAACCATGAGCAGCGCCGAAAGGGATATGATAAAAGTTTTCAGGCTCCAATGCATAAAGGCGTAACGGGTGATAAAAGACTCGATGAATCCGGCCAGGATAAAAAAGGGCACCAACCCCATCACGATCTTCAGACCTTTTAGTCCGCCCCTTTTGAACGAATCCAACCGCGAGTAGGTGCCGGGAAACAACAGGCTGTTCCCCATCACAAATCCGGCCGCTCCAGCAATGACGATCGAGGTTAATTCGATGGTGCCGTGCAGCATGATCACCGGAAGGGCTTGTCCCAATTGTTGTTCTAAAAAAAAGAACATGATAAACGCACCCACCATCAAGCCATTGTAGAACAAATTGAACCCTGTTCCCAGCGACGCCAGGACCCCGAACACGAATACGCGAAAGGAAACGAAGATGTTGTTGATGGTGATCATGACGAACATCATGAGCGGCCCGCTGTCGCCATACACGGCCGTGGGATTGCCGTTCTTGATATTCTCCAGCGTCATGTTCACATAGCCGTCGCCCAGGATCAGCCGTACAAACGTGTCGTCATAGCGGGCGGAGACGGTGCCGATGAGTCCGGCCACGATGAAGATGATGAAGGAGTACAACAATGGCTTTTGCACGCTGTACATCACCTCGGGCAATTCGTATTTCCAGAACGTGATAAAGCGGTTGCGCTCTTCTTTTTTGTTTTTATAGATCTCCAGGTGGACGTTGCTGGCGAGCGCGTTCAGATAGTGTGTGGTGCGACTGTCGGGGTACTGCGTGCGGGCGAACGAAAGATCGTCGGTCACCTGGATAAACAGTTCGGCCAGGCGGTCGGGTGGCGCCTGCTGTTGATTTTTGACAACGTGTTCAAATTCCTCCCAGCGCGATTTGTTCTGTTTTATAAAAGCCGCCTCCTTCATTGTTCCACCTCTTGGATAACTTGTTTTATTGTCCGCTCAACGGCGGATCCATTTTAAAATCTACGGTCACTTCGCAGCGGCCGGGGCCTGCGAAGCAGCGATCACCTCATTCCAGACCCGGAAAACATTCTTGGAGCAGATCTTTTCAATGTCTTCGGGCGTATAGCCGCGTTTCAATAACACGTAGAATAGATTCGGATACGCGGATACGTCCTTCAGGCCCAGCGGAAGGCTGTCGCCCACCCCGTCGAAGTCGGAGCCGATGCCAACGTGGTCGATGCCGATAAGCTTCACGACATGGTCGATGTGATCGGCCACGCGGTCCACATCCGAATACAAGGCCGCATGATTTTTTGAATACTGGTCGATGAGTGGCTGTGCAGCCGAGTCGCGGGAATGAAGGCCTTTTGCTTTCAATTTTTTCTCTACGGTATCCAGCACGGCGATGTTCGTGCGCGCCAACGAATCCAGGAAGGATGCACCGAAATTGATCTGGATCACGCCGCCATTTTTACCCAACGCCTTGATCATGTCGTCCGACATGTTGCGTTGAAAGCCGGGTGTAAAGAACCGGCACGACGAATGTGATGCAATGAGTGGCGCTTTGGCGATGCGGATCACATCAAAGAATGTGCTGTCGGTAACGTGTGAAATGTCTACCATGATGCCCGTGCGTTGCATTTCGGCCACCACCTTTTCGCCAAAAGGGCTCAGCCCGTTCCACACGGCAGCGCTGTCGTAGGAAGAGTCACAGATCTGGTTGTTCTTGGCGTGGGTCAGTGTGATGTAACGGATGCCGCGGTCATAGAAATACTTCACGTTTTCAAGTTTATCTCCCAGGGGCGCGCCGTTCTCCATGCCCATGGGCAGGGAAATTTTGCCGGCCTTGGTGTTGGCCTCGATGTCTTGCGGGGTCTTAGCCAGGGCGTATTTGTCGGGCAGGGCCGTGGCGATGCCTTCGATCAGGGTGATCAGAGAATCGGCGAGGCCCTTTCCGTTGTCGGTCTGCTTTTGATAGCGCGAGGGAATGTAGATGGACATGAAGGGCGCGTCGAGGCCGCCTTTTCGGGCGCGCTCAAAATCGAAGTCGCCTTTCTCATCGTTTACAGGGATGCCCAGGTTTTCCGGGGCCAACTGGAAATGAATTTCCTGGAGCCGCTCGGGGAAGTCGACGTGTGTATCGACAAGAATAAATTTTTGGGCCAGCTCCCCGGCCTGGTTGCGGAGCGCCTCATCGGAAGCGGTCTCCGTCTTCTTTTCCTGGCAGGCAATAAGAGCAACAGCGGTTATTCCCAGCAGGACAGAAGTAAATTTCATGGTTAATGCTTTAATTTGAAATTTGCACAAAAATAGAAGGCGATGCAAACCATTCGAGTACGCACCACACAAAATGTTTTTATCGATTATCCGTTGGCCAGTATCGGCGACCGCATCGTGGCTTACCTGATCGACCGCCTCATCCTTTTCCTCTATTTGCTGCTGGTTATTGCGCTTTTGGTGGGCATGGACGCATTCGAAAACGAGCCCCTGCTGATCACCCTGGGCCTGATATTCGTGGTATTCCCCATGATGTTCTACGGTCTGCTTTTCGAGATCTTCATGAACGGACAAACTCCGGGCAAGCACGCGATGAAAATACAGGTGATCCGCCTCGACGGCACACCGGCCTCCATTGGTGGCTACCTTTTCCGGTGGCTGTTCAGCATCGTGGATTTCGGCTTCTTCGGTGGGGTGGTGGCCGTGATCGTCATCGCCGTCGGCGGGAAGGGCCAACGCGTCGGCGACCTCGTGGCCGGAACCACGGTGGTGAAACTGGCCCAACAAAAGGAGATCAATTCCAACGACGTGTTCATCGTGCCGGAGACAACCTATGTTCCAACATTTGAACAGGTGGTCCAGCTGAGCACACGCGACATCGAGGTGATCCAGCGCGCCCTCGACGCCAACCGCGACCATGGCACGTACCAGCCCATGGAGATCATCACGGAAAAGATCAAGAGCATGTTGGGCATACGTTCCGATCTGCCGCCCGCCGAATTTCTCTATACCATCGTGAAGGACTACAACAGCCTAACGGCCGGCAGGTGAAATGGACAATCTCCCCGAGTATACACGCGCCTACCTGGCCCTGCGCAACGGGCAGGACAAGCCCGAAGTGTGGGTAGCCTACAATGGACTTATCTATGATGTTACACGCTCGCGCCTGTGGATGCGAGGAAAACACTACGAACACTGGGCCGGACAGGACCTCACCGACGAACTGAAGGACGCCCCGCACACTGAAAATGTGTTCGATCGCTTCACCATAATCGGCAAGTTGAAACACTGATCGAAAAAATCTGTGCGCACACGAACACATTAGCCACTTCTGTTTTTTCTGTTAAATACAAATTTTAGCTTTGCGTTTACTTTACGATAACGATGTAGTCTAACTCAGTCCCACGAAATACACTTACCTTTAGCAAATGATTCTTATAGCAGATAGCGGAGGCTCCAAAACCGACTGGAGACTCCTGGAAGCCGATGGCACCATCGATCAGGCCGGCACCCCGGGCTTCAATCCCTATTATCAGCCGATCGAAGACTTGAAGAAAAATGTACACGAGGTGCTGCTCCCCCGCATCAAACATCCCGTGACCAAAATATTTTTCTACGGCGCCGGCGTATCGTCTATGAAAAATCAACTCACGATCAAGAGCGCGTTCCTCGAATTTTTCCCCGAGGCACACATCGAGATCGGTTGGGACCTGCTGGCAGCGGCGCGCGCGTTGTGCGGCCACGAGCCCGGCATCACCTACATCATGAACACCGGCTCCAACTCCTGCTTG
>Ga0209050_1002880_pt1 | contig 13598 bp, 11 predicted proteins | sample Araplavi_mTSA_r2_FD_184276 | JGI IMG/M metagenome (GOLD analysis project Ga0209050, IMG submission 184276) | Arabidopsis root microbial communities from North Carolina, USA - plate scrape MF_Cvi_mTSA_r2 (SPAdes) (version 2) | ecosystem: Host-associated > Plants > Roots > Endosphere | place: USA... | reverse complement strand
CAATCGTTTGCTTTAGTCGGATTCGGTTTTCAATTTTAGTTCGAAAACCAACTGACGCGTCCATGCAAAAAGATAGTAGTTCCGTGAATGTCAATGCTGCCGGTGTGGCTAAAAATACATATGATGCCATCGTCATCGGTTCGGGGATCAGTGGTGGATGGGCTGCGAAAGAACTTTGCGAGCAAGGACTGAAAACCTTGGTCTTGGAACGCGGACGAAATGTAGAACACTTAAAAGATTATCCCACTGCCACCACGGCTCCCTGGGAATTCGAACACCGCGGGCGAATGCCGCGGAAGTTCCTGGAAGAAAATCCGCTCATCAGCAAGGCCGCGGGCTTCGGAGAAGAGTCTGCACACTTTTTCATCAAAGACAAAGACCATCCCTACGTACAAGAAAAACCTTTCGATTGGATTCGCGGCTACCAGGTAGGCGGCAAGTCACTCACCTGGGGACGCGCCACCCAACGGTGGAGCAATTTTGAATTCACAGCCCCCGACCGCTTTGGTTATGGTTTGGACTGGCCCATCCGTTACAACGATGTAGCGCCGTGGTATTCGCACGTGGAAAAATTTATCGGGATCTGTGGAAACAAAGATGGAATAGAAGCGATGCCCGACGGTGAGTTTCTTCCTCCCTTTGAGTTCAACTGCGTAGAGTCCCATCTTCAAAAGAAAATCAAAGAACATTATAAGGATCGCCATCTCGTGCACGCCCGCTGGGCCCACCTGACGCAACCTACTGAACTTCACCTGAAGCAAGGAAGAGGAAAGTGCCAGGCACGCAACATGTGTATGCGCGGTTGTCCCTATGGCGGATATTTCAGTTCGGTTTCGTCCACATTGCCGTGGGCGCATAAGACCGGAAACCTCACCGTTCGCCCCTTTTCGGTGGTACACTCCATTATATACGACGAGCAAAAAGGGAAAGCCACCGGCGTGCGCATCATCGACGCGAACACGCACGAGGCCACGGAATACTTCGCCCGCGTCATCTTTGTGAATGCTTCAGCATTGAACAGTACGTTGGTGCTGCTGAACTCCAAGAGCAATCGCTTCCCCAACGGATTCGGCAACGACAGCGGCGTGCTCGGAAAATATGTTGCGTTTCACCTCTACCGCGGAAGCGTATCGGCTTCGATCGAAGGTTTTGAGGATCGCTACACCTACGGCCGAAATCCAACGGAACCCATATTGGCCAACTATCGCAATCTTCATAAACAGGATACGGATTATGTTGGCGGCTTCACCACTTTCGTGGGAGCATACCGCCCCCGCGGTGCAGAAGACGCTTCTGAAACGGAATTGGGCGCTCCTTTCAAAAGTGCATTATCCAAACCTGGTGGTTGGCGCACCTACATGTATATGCAAGGCGAGACCATCCCGAAAGCCTCAAACCATGTGCGGCTCAGCGATACGGAAAAAGATCAATGGGGCATTCCACTCCTGGTTACTTCCGTGGGGTACGACGACAACGATGAAAAGATGATCAAGGATTTTCTTACCCAAAGCAGCGAGATGCTCGCGAAAGCAGGATGCCTCGACATCAGCCCCTACGATACGCACCAGGCGCCGGGCCTGGACATCCACGAAATGGGCGGCGCCCGCATGGGGCGCGACCCGAAGACATCCATACTGAATGGATGGAACCAGGTGCACGATTGTAAAAACGTTTTTGTCACCGACGGCGCGTGCATGACCAGCACGGGCAATCAAAGCCCTTCGATTTTATATATGGCCCTGACGGCGCGGGCCGCAAGCCATGCCGTAGAAGAAATGAAACGCAAAAACCTCTGATCATGAATCGAAGAGAAGCCTTAGCCGCAACGGCTCGTGTATTGGGTGGCAGTATTGTTGGCGCACAGATCTTTCTGTCGGCCTGCAAAACGCCGGAGAAAAAACAAGCCCCTTTCTCCGCCGACGACATTGCGTTCCTCGACGCCGTGGGCGAAGTGATCATCCCCACGACAACGGATTCGCCCGGCGCAAAAGCCGCGCGAATTGGGGACTTCATGCGCGTGATGGTTACGGATTGTTACAGCGACGCCGAGCACAAGATCTTTGTCGACGGCATGGCCACGTTAAAAGAACGGAGCCGCAAGCAATATGACAAGGATTTTGTCAACCTTTCGGGAGCGGAGCAACACACGTTGCTCTCGGCCGTGAACAAGGAAGCGAAAGACTACGCCAGCAACAAGCGGGAGGCAGATCCTGAACACTATTTTACATTGATAAAACAGCTCACCACATGGGGATATTTCACCTCCGAACCCGGCGCCACGAAGGCGCTAAACTACCTCCCGGTGCCCGGCCGCTTCGAAGGTTGTGTGCCGTATACGGAGGGGGAAAAAGCGTGGGCGCTGTGAGCTTCACCACATCGAAATTTAAACACCTTCACATCGTATGCAACGAACAAAAGTAGCCATCCTTGGCGCAGGATTCATCACCGACATTCACGTAGAAAGCTATCACCGTTTCATTCCCGAAGCGGAAGTGGTGGCCGTTTATGCCCGCAATAAAGACAAGGCCAAAGCCTTTGCTGAAAAATATCACATTCCTCAATGGTACGACAATGTGGATGAGCTCCTGCAGAAATCGGGGTGCGAAGTGGTCGACATTTGTCTGCCAAACTTTCTTCATGCCGAAACCACATTGAAAGCAGCCAAGGCCGGAAAGCACGTCATCATCGAAAAACCGCTGGCCGTTACGCTGGAAGAAGCCGATGCCATGATCGACGCGTGTAAGAAAGCCAATGTGAAGTTGATGTATGCCGAAGAATTATGCTTTGCCCCAAAATATGAACGCGTACGCCATTTAGTAAAAGAAGGCGCCGTCGGTAAGGTATACATGCTGAAGCAAGCGGAAAAACATTCCGGGCCGCACGGCGACTGGTTCTATGATATCAAGCAAGCCGGTGGTGGTGTGCTCATGGATATGGGCTGTCACGCCTTTGGTTGGTTTTTCTGGATGTTGAATAATGCAAAAGTAAAATCCGTATCGGCGAGCATGGCGACCGTGTTGCACGGGGGCCGTACGCAAGGCGAAGACAACTCGGTGGTGATCGTGGAATTTGAAAACGGCGTCACGGCGGTGGCCGAAAACAGTTGGGCAAAGCACGGCGGCATGGACGACAAAAGCGAAGTCTATGGCACCGAAGGCGTGATCTATGCCGACCTCTTCATCGGCAACGCGGCATTGGCGTATAGCAAGAACGGCTATGGCTATGCCATGGAAAAAGCCGATACCACGGCGGGCTGGAGCTTCCCTATTTTCGAGGAAGTCTTCAACCAAGGCTATCCGCATGAGCTGAAACATTTCATCGAATGCGTGCAGCAAAATAAAGAACCGCTCGTTACAGGAGAATTGGGTCGCGCTGTATTGGAAGTTATTTATGCTGCCTATGCTGCCGCTGGGCAGGGCAAAAAGATAAACCTGCCTTTCCACGCCAAGGTTGACAAGCCGATCGATCTGTGGCTGAAACCCTGAGTGTAAGAATACCTTAACCAAATACCCCCATGCGAATCCTTTTATTGTTATTTCTATTTTCGTTGTCGATCGGCGTCCAAGCGCAACAGAAGACCGTCGCCGAACGGTTGGGCTATCCTAAGAACACCAAGCTCCTCATTATTCATGCCGATGACCTCGGTGTTTCGCACAGCGAGAACGAGGCCTCGATCCTGGCGCTGGAGAAAGGCGCCGTGAATTCGGGCAGCATCATGGTGCCTTGTCCTTGGTTCCCGGAGATCGCGGCTTATGCAGCCGCCCATCCCAGCGCAGACCTTGGCTTGCACCTCACGCTCACCAGCGAGTGGGATCCCTATAAGTGGGGCCCGGTGCTGCACCAACAAGCCAAGAGCCTGAATACGCAAAAAGGTTTTCTGCCGGCTTCGGTCGAAGAACTGGGAAAAATGGCGAGCCTCCAGGATGTGGAACAGGAGTTACATGCCCAGGTCGAGCGGGCCAAACAATTTGGGGTGGACCCAACACACTTCGACACCCACATGGGTAGCGTATTGGCCAATTTGGATTTCCTGAAGACCTACATTAAGCTGGGGCATGAATATAAGGTGCCCGTGCTTCTGAATCGTGATGTCGTGAATATGTTTGGGGCCGCAAACTTCAACGGTTTGCTGACCGACAAAGATGTGATGTTGGATAAGATCGTGATGGCAAACCCTGCCGAGTATGCAAAGGGCATGAAAAACTTTTACACCGGTGCGCTCACCTCGCTTCAACCGGGTTTGAATTGCATCCTCTTGCACGCGGCGTATGACAATGGCGAGATGCAGGCTGTCACCATCGGGCATCCGGACTACGGTGCAGCCTGGCGGCAGGCTGATTTTGATTTTTTCAGCAGCGCGGAGTGTAAGAAGTTGTTAAAGGATAATGCCATCCAATTGGTCACGTGGAAAGAAATTCGGGATAAACTCCTCCGATAAAAAAAGCCCCGCGAAAAACGGGGCTTTTTTATTTGACAGAAAAAGATGCGAACGCGACCTCAATATTTGTACTTCCTGCGATAGTTTTTGGCCTCGCGGGTGATCTTGCCGAATTGTTTGTTGAGGCGTTTTTTTTCATCGGCGTCGATCTCGAAACGACGTTGTTCCTTTTTCAGCTTCACATAACTGTTGTAGACTTCAGAGGGAAGCGTTCCGTGGTGAAGGGCTTCCATCACTGCGCATCCCAGTTCGTCCACGTGCTGGCAATCGTTGAAACGGCATTGTGCGGCAAGGCGCTGGATAACGGGGAAGAGGTCTTCGGATGCGGCATCTTCGTCGCCGGTGAGACCGAATTCGCGCATGCCGGGTGTGTCGATGAGCAGGCTATGCTGCGGCAGCAGAAAAAGATCACGCGTCGTCGTGGTGTGTTTGCCTTTTTTGTTGGCTTCGCTGGTGGACCCGATCGCTTGTGTCGTAGAGGTCATTAGCGCATTGAGCAAAGAGCTTTTTCCCACACCGCTGGAACCGATCATCACGTACGTGTTGCCGGGTCGCAACAGGTTTTGTCTCAGCGCATCCAACCCCATCCCGGTATAGGTGCTGCACACCTGGACCGTGCAAGGGCGCTGTAATTTTTCAACGGCATCAACATACGCCGACAGGTCAGGCACGAGGTCGGCTTTGTTTAGCACCACGATGGATGCGATGCCGCACGCAGCCAACTGCACGAGGTAGCGCTCCAGGCGCATGATGTTGAATTCACGGTCGAGACCCTGCACGATCAAGGCGGCGTCGATGTTCGTGGCCAGGATCTGCTTTTGGGTGGGCGCGCCCGGATTTCTGCGGGCCAGCGCGTTCTTGCGGGGAAGCACCTCGATGATATAGCCCAGGGTCTCGTAAGCCATGAGCAAAACCCAGTCGCCCACTTTTGGAAGTTCGGTGTTTTCGGCAGTGTAGAGCAGTTTCCCGGAAAGCTCTGCCTCCAGTTCACCGCTTTCCGTTTGGGCATAGTATTTAAATCCCTTGATGCTGACGATGCGGCCCAGGGTAAGGCCGTTCATTTCTATAGGTTGTAGCGGCGACGAGCGATAGGCTTGCCAACCATACTGATCCAATGATGTCATGGTAAAAAAAGTTTAGCAGACCATCCTAAACCAAAAGGCTACGGCGGTCCAATGCATGGAAATGGAAATAAAGGGATGTTAGAATCCGTATGACAGGCTGAAAACGATCACAAAAAATATGCGACGGGCCTGTCGTTAGGCCACCATTATTCCTGCAGTTGCGGGGCGATATGTAGAAACCATTATTTTCATAAGGCGCATCAAAATTAGGAAAATTTTGAACACACCGCCACAGTCCGGAATTGGACGTTGTTGATCATAACCGGGCGGCGAGTCCCTTAAAATATGGGATTCCATTGGATTAGGGTGAGATTAGGGCGTTGGTACGTAAATTGGGTAAAGCAACCCGCTAACCCAATGCCATGTTAAAAAATTACTTTATCACCTCCTTCCGGAGCCTGCTCAAGAATAAAAACTACAGCCTCATCAATATCGGAGGGCTGACATTGGGCATCACCTGCGTCTTTTTGATCCTCCAATACCTCCGCACGGAACTGGCCTACGACAGGTTCCATAGCGGTGCCGAAAATATCTATCGCGTCGTCTGGGAAAGCAGTGACCCCCAAACCCGCACACCTCATCCCATGGCCCAGGCCATGGTCAGCGACTTTCCGGAAGTGGAGAGCGCGGTCAGCCTAACCCCGCTCTGGGGCCCCGGTCTCACCCGGCGGACATTCTCCTTCCGGAACATGGAAAAAGATATTCAATATGAAGAGAGAGAAGTATTGGCCGTGGACAGCACGTTCTTCAAAGTATTTTCATTCGCGCTGATCAAAGGCGATCCCAACAAAACCCTGAAACAGACCGACGGCATTCTGATCTCCGAATCGGCGGCCAAAAAATATTTCGGCAACGACGATCCGATGGGCAAATTGCTCTCTGTAGATGACGAGCGAAACACCATCGCGGTAATTGGTGTCTTCAAAGACGTGCCGGCACTATCCCATTTCCACGCCGACATCCTGGTGCCGTATGTTCGCGAAAAGGCAGGTAGCGATCCGGACAGTGAGTATTATACCTGGAAAGATTTCGGCCACTACAATTACGTTCGCCTGAAGCCCGGAGCCGACGCCAAGGCGCTTGAAGCCAAGCTCATGCCGTGGTTAAAAAAATACGAAGACTGGTCGCCTGAAACTTTCCAGTATCTCGAAGAGAACCACTACCGCTTCCGGCTGCAACCCATCACCGACATTCACTTGCGTTCGAACCTGCGTTGGGAACTCGAGCCAAATGGCAACATCGAGTATGTGTACATGATGAGCGCTGCGGCCATCCTCATCCTGGTCATTGCCTGCATCAACTTTGTCAACCTCAGTACCGCACAATCGTCGGGGCGGGCCAAAGAAATTGGCATACGCAAATCGCTGGGGGCTTTCCGCGGCCAACTGATGACACAATTCACAGGAGAGTCCGTGTTGGTGGCGTTGGTGGCTACTGTGCTTTCGCTGGTGATCATCGAATTGATGTCGCCGCTGTTCAGTTTTGCCACGCATCAGCCCCTGCACCTTACGGGCTATTCCATCGCGGCGCTTTTAACGCTTGGGCTGGTGGCCGGATTGCTGGCGGGGTTCTATCCTTCGGTTTTTCTCTCGGGAGTGAAGCCCGCTTCGGTCTTGAAGGGCAAGCTGTTGCAAAGCCCTGGTGGGGCAAGGTTGCGGAATGGGTTTACTGTGTTTCAGTTTAGCACCTCCATGATCCTGATCTGTGTGAGCGCCATCATCTATAAGCAACTGAACGCTGTGGAACACCGTTCGCTCGGGTTCAACAAAGAAGCCGTCGTCGTCATCCCGATAAAAAATCGCGCTGCCCTCCGCGGGCACCAGGACGAGTTGAACGCGGAGCTCGGCAAAGTGAAAGGTGTCATGGCAGTGTCGGCGGCCTCCAACATCCCGGGCCGCTCGTTCAACCAGCAAAATGTGCACGCCGTTGCCGATCCTGACCACGACGTGGACATGTCGGAATTGGACGTGAGCTATGACCTGCTGAAAGTACTCGACATTCCCCTGGCTGACGGCCGCGACTTCCTCCGCGAAAATCCCGCCGACGCCACCGGCTTCCTGCTCAACGAGGCCGCCGCCCGAAGCCTCAACCTGAATCAGCCCTTGGGCAAGGAAATTATATTGGACCGCGACGGTGACCTGCAACAGGGACGCATCCTCGGCATCGTAAAAGATTTTCATTTTCAATCGCTGCACCAGGCCGTGCAGCCCCTCATTTTCACCGTGCGCAATGCCAACTTCAACTACGTGCTGGTAAAATTAAACACCTCCGATTTCGACGCCACGCTGAAGGATATCACGGCCACCTGGAAAAAATTCGACAATCGTTTCGGATTCGAATTCTCGTTCTTATCCGACACGCTCAACGAACAATATGCCGAAGAACAAAAGATCGCCAATGTGCTGCTCGTGTTTTCGATCGTGGCGATTCTCATCGCCTGCTTCGGGTTGCTGGGCATTGCCGCCCTCACCTTCCAGAACCGGACGAAGGAAGTGAGCGTGCGCAAAGTATTAGGGGCAAGCTTTGCCGACCTGATCTTCATCTTGTTGAAGGACTTCACCAGGCTGGTGTTGTTCGCGGTCTTGCTGGCCACGCCGGTGGCCTGGTGGCTGATGAACGAATGGTTACAGAACTTCACCTACCGCGTGGAGGTAAATCCGTTCATCTTTGCCGGCGCCGGGTTGGCCCTCATTGGCCTGGCATGGGGCACCCTCAGCGTGTTGACATTGAAAATGGCCCGCGTCAATCCCGCGAACACGCTGAAAAACGAATAGACCGCCCTTTCCTTTTGCCGTGATCGTCTGGCTTTCCGGAAAGCTTCCGGAATTATCCATAAGTTTGTACACTAATTATTAGTGTTATGAACGACGACCAGTACAGCTCCTATTCTTTCCTGTTGGACCGCACGGCCAAACGCGTAAAGCAATATGCCCAGCAGCGCTTCACCGAACTGGGGTTCAATGTAACCGTGGATCAATGGATCGTGTTAAAACACCTCTACGAACACGACGGCATGAAACAAAACGAGCTGGCCGAGTTCCTCTTCAAAGACAACCCCACACTCACCCGCATCATCGACCTGCTGTGCGACAAGGGGCTTACCGTTCGCAACGTGCACCCCACCGACCGGCGCAGTTTCATGGTGAGCCTGACCAAGGAAGGCACCAAAAAAGTGGAGCAACTGAGCCCGAAAATAAAAGCCATCCGCCTCAAGGCCTGGGAAGGCCTCTCCGAGCGCGACTTCAACCAATTCAAAAGAATTCTGGATACGATCTATAAGAATTTAGGCTAAAAAAGGCCTTTTTCTGAAACTTATTCGTGTAGAAATAGTTGTTATACTAATAGTTATTATACTACATTTACACGTACTCCAACCGCGAATACCATGATCCAGACAGACATTTGCATTATCGGGGCCGGGCCGGTGGGCCTGTTTGCCGTCTTCGAAGCCGGGCTTTTGAAAATGCGTTGTCACCTGATCGACGCGTTGCCACAGATCGGCGGACAGCTCTCGGAGATTTATCCCAAGAAACCGATCTATGACATCCCCGGGTTTCCCGAAGTGAATGCCCAGACCCTGGTAGACAATCTTCGCCAGCAGATCGCCCCCTTCAAACCCACGTTCACATTAGGCGAACGCGTAGATGCACTCACTCGCACAGAAGACGGTGGCTTCGTCGTCACTACGGTTGACGGCACACAGGTGAAAAGCAAAGTGGTGGTGATCGCGGCAGGCTTAGGAAGCTTCGAACCGCGCAAGCCCGAGTTGCAAAACCTGGAGCACTTTGAAGGTCGCGGCGTAACGTACATGGTAAAAGACCCCGAAACCTTTCGCCGGCGCAAGCTGGTGATCGCCGGCGGCGGCGACTCGGCCCTGGATTGGACCATCTATCTTTCCGCGATCGCCGAGCGCGTCACCCTCATCCATCGCAACGAATCGTTTCGTGGCGTACCCGATTCTGCGGAGAAAGTATTGAAGCTCGCCGACGAAGGCAAGATCGATCTTTTGCTCAGCGCCAATTTGCAAGCGGTGAATGGCAACGGCGTGGTGAAGAGCGTGTCGGTGATGGATAAGCAAAAAGTTGTCAGAGAAATTGAAACCGATTTTCTCATCCCGCTCTTTGGCCTGAGTCCCAAGCTGGGGCCTATAGCGGACTGGGGGCTGAATCTCGACAAGAGCGCCATCGAAGTGAGCACCGTAGATTATGCCACCAACGTGGAGGGCATCTTCGCGATTGGCGACATCAATACGTATCCCGGGAAACTAAAGCTCATTCTCTGCGGCTTTCATGAAGCGGCCTTGATGGCACAACGCGCATTTGAGTTTGTGTATCCCAGTCAAAAGCTCAGCTTCAAATACACCACGGTCAACGGCGTGAATGCTTTTTGATCACGGACATAAAATTACGGCCAGACCATGATAACCTTCTCTGTTGAAGACCACACCGGCCAGGTGCAAACCCTGGAACTCCCCGGCGACATCAACCTAAGCCTGATGGAGGTATTGAAAGCCTCCGACTATCCCATTGCCGCCACGTGCGGGGGAATGGCGCTGTGTGCGACCTGTCACCTGGAAGTGCTTTCGGGGGGTGACCGGCTGCCGGCACCCGGCGATGCCGAGCTCGACATGTTGGATACGTTGCCCAATGCTACGGCACAAAGCCGGCTGGCCTGCCAGATCCGGCTGAATGAAAATCTGCAAGGCGCCTGCTTTGCCTTGAAAGCGCCTGCCTTGGTTTAGGATGAAACCGTTGTGATTCAACACCCATCCTAACGCCGCCGAAAGGGTCGCCCGGTAGCACAACGGGCGCGCCGAGGAGCGCTTCACGTGACGCTATCCTCTTCAACACAAACGTTTCCGGTAAAATGGCAAAAGGGGCATGACACTTGGGATTTGGAAAATTTGTATTTTCATGCGTCACCCTAAATCTGCTTATCCCCAATGGCTCTTATTCTTCCAAAGCGCAGGCTCTTGGTTAAACTCGTTCTCCTCGTCATCGTTCCTATTCTGCTACTCCTTTTGCTCGTCTTTTGTATCGCCCTGTTTCGCACGTCCGCAGCCTTGGTTTGGGTTGGGGGCTTGCTGGCGACGCTGGGCTATGCGTTGTTTGCCTTCCTGTTTCTAAGGGCATTCACGTTGCGTTTCGAGAAAGTGGAGGAGGTATCGAGGCTTTTGGCCGAAGGGAAATTGGATGAGCCGTTCCATCAAAATGGTCAGGACGAGTTCATGACCATTGCGCAAGCGATCCACATCACGGGCGAAGGATTGAAGACCAAAACCGCGTTTGCCAACCACATCGGCGACGGAAATTTGCAAGCCACCTATGAGCCAACCAGTCCCGACGATCAATTGGGTCTCTCCCTGCTGAAAATAAAAGAAAACCTCCTTGCCGTAAAAGACGAGGACCGGAAACGCAACTGGACCACCGACGGGCTGGCCCGTTTCGTGGACGTGATGCGCACCGATAAAAGCCTGAGCGAGCTCAGCCACGACATCCTCCGGAACCTGGTCGTGCTGTTGCGCGCCAACCAGGGGACCATTTTCATCATCAACACCACCGACACCGGCGATACCCTGCTGAACATGCAGGCGTGTTATGCGTTCGACCGCCGGAAATACATCAGCAAAACCATCACGCCCGGCGAAGGACTTATCGGGCAGGTATTCCTGGAGAAGCGAACCACTTACCTGAAGAATGTCCCCGACAATTTTGTACGCATCACCTCCGGCCTCGGCGATGCGAACCCGCGTTTTGTTTTGATCGCACCCCTTAAAATGAATGAAGACGTTGTCGGCGTCGTGGAACTCGCCTCGTTCAAGGAATTTGAAAAACACGAGATCGCTTTTGTGGAAAAGATCGGCGAGACGATTGCGCACAACATCATTTCCTTTCGCACGGCCGAACACACGCGAAAGCTTTTGCAAGACTCGCAGGAACAAACGGAGCATATGCGCGCGCAGGAAGAGGAGTTGCGGCAAAACCAGGAGGAGTTGCAGGCCACCCAGGAGGAGATCAGCCGGAAGTATCACGAATTGTTCCGCCAATTGACCAGCCTAAACCATCAATCCCGCTTCGACCAGCTCAAGTCCATCACCTCCACCAAGAAACGCAACGTGGAGTATTATTTCGACATCATCCGGAACCAGATCATCACCTTCTCGGAAAACAAAATGGTGGTCGACGCCATGAACGCCTTTGGCCGTGCATTCGATGCGCTAGCGCCTGAAAATCCGGCGCAGATGAAGGAAAGCGTGAGACTATACTATACGGGTGAATTTATGCCGCGCTTGCAGGACAACACCTCCCACGTGGAAAAGGTGGAAAACTATCTGCCCCCCGCGGGCATTGCCACCGTATTACAATACCTCTTCATCTCGGCCAACCCCCACCCTACAGGCCAAAAGTCGCTGATGATCTCTTCGCGCGACGACAGTGACTACGGCCGTGTGCATGCCCTTTATCACCCGGTGATGCTCAGCTTCCTGGAGAAGTTTGGCTATTACGATATTTTTCTCGTCGATCCCATCGCGGGCAACATTGTATACAGCGTTTTTAAGGAAGTAGACTTTGGCACCAGCCTGTTGACCGGCCGGTATCAGACGACAAATTTTGGGCGTGTGGTGAAAGCCGCCATGGAAAGCACCGATAAAAATTTTGTGAAGCTGGTGGATTTCGAACCCTACGCCCCATCCTACCACGCGCCAGCGTCGTTTATTGCCTGCCCGATATACGACAACGATAAAAAAGTAGGCATCCTCGTTTTCCAGATGCCCATCAACAAGATCAACCAAATATTGACCGGCGACAATCACTGGCGTGAAGACGGCCTGGGCGAAAGCGGTGAGACCTACATGGTGGGGCCCGACCACAAGCTCCGTTCCATTGCGCGGGACCTCATCGAAAACAAACGGCACTACCTGGCTACGCTCAAAGCCAGCGGCTATGACGAAAAGGCCCTTCATCAAATCGACCGGATGAACACCAGCATTTTGGTGGAGCAACTTGATATGGATTCCATCGACCTTGCCTTGAGCGGGCAGTCGGGTACGAAAATCGAAAAAAATTCTTCGGGTGAAGAATTACTCAACGCCTATGCGCCATTGTCGATCCCGGATGTGCAGTGGGTCATTCTTTCTTCCATGAAGGAGACGGAAGCATCGCAGCGTATCAACGAGCTTCGGAAGCAGGGGTAAATTTTAAACGGCCCTTACGGCGGTGCCCAACGCCTGAAGCAGCGCCAGGGCGTCCTCGAATTTTTCCTTTTGCTTTAAAGGAAAGTGGATGGTCATGCGGCATTGATCGGCAAATTCCTGTTCTCCCATTTGAACGGTGAGGTCTTTTATCAGTCGCATCACTTCGGGGGTTGCTGAATAATCATACAACAGGGTCACGGTTTCCATGACATCTTTTTGGACGATCGTGCCCTGTTGCAGGGCATCGTCTGCGGCGGTTTTGTAGGCCGTGATCAATCCACCCACGCCAAGCTTTACGCCTCCAAAATAGCGCACCACCACGATGAGCACGTCGGTCAATCCTTTGGCGCGGATCTGTCCGAGGATGGGATCGCCGGCGGAGTGGTTCGGCTCTCCATCGTCGGCCGCGCGGAAATGTTTTTGGTCAGGGCCCAGCATCCAGGCATAGCAGTGGTGGCGGGCGTCGAAATATTCTTTGCGCAGGGTTTCCAGTCGTTCCTTGATCTCGGCCCCGGACGTCACCGGGTAGGCGAAAGCCAGGAATTTGCTTCCTTTTTCCTTATAGCTTCCTTGCGCGGGGGCCTGGAGGGTGAGATACGAAAATACGGGCATGTAACCGGGACGGGGATTTTGCGTCAAAGAAAGAGAATTTAAAATTCCACGCCAACCCGTGCAACCTTGGCCTGGGAGGATCAGTCTATACAGGTAAGACATCAATACCCAAGACATATGAAAAAACAAGTATTCCTTTTCGCGCTTGCGCTCCTCCTGCTGGCGTCGTGGGCACAAGCCCAAACGCGCGAAACCCGCAACGTGAGCACCTTCACCAAGATCGCCTTCC
>Ga0209050_1002876_pt1 | contig 13610 bp, 10 predicted proteins | sample Araplavi_mTSA_r2_FD_184276 | JGI IMG/M metagenome (GOLD analysis project Ga0209050, IMG submission 184276) | Arabidopsis root microbial communities from North Carolina, USA - plate scrape MF_Cvi_mTSA_r2 (SPAdes) (version 2) | ecosystem: Host-associated > Plants > Roots > Endosphere | place: USA... | reverse complement strand
GAACTGGCCTATCTGAAAAAATCGCTGCGCCTGGTGTCCGACGCCGAACCGCGCGAAGGCTATGTGTGCCTGCCGCTGCTGCGCCTGCGCCGCCTGTCCACCGGCGGCTTCGAACTCGATCCGGGCTTCGTGCCGCCCAGCCTGACCATCCGCACCGCGCAGCCGCTGTTCCTGCAACTGCGCCGCCTGCTCGATGCGCTGCAGGCCAAGGTCAATGCGCTGTATGGCCACCACCGCGAGCCAAGCCGCAACGTGATCGAATTCCGCAGCGGCGACATGTCCACGTTCTGGCTGCTGCATACCGCCAGCACCGCGTTCGCCTCGCTGTCGCACTATTACCATAATCCTGAACTGCACCCGGAGCGCCTGTACGAACAGCTGCTGTCGCTGGCCGGCGCGCTGATGACGTATTCGCGCAGCTGGTCGCTGTCCGACCTGCCGCCCTACCGCCACGACGATCCGGGTCCCGCGTTTTCGCAGCTCTACATGATCGTGCGCGAACTGCTGGACACCGTGATCTCCTCGCGCTACTTCGCGATCGCCCTGTCGCAGCCGAAGCCGGCCCACCACCGCGGCATGCTCGATTCCGGCAAGATCAGCGAAGACACCACCTTCTACCTGGCCGTCGGCGCCGAAATGCCGGCTGTCGAACTTGTGGAAGTGGTGCCGCTGCGCTTCAAGGTTGGCGCACCGGACGACGTCGAAAAGCTGGTGCTGTCAGCCATGCCGGGCGTGCGCCTGGCGCACGCGCCGCAAGTGCCTGCAGCGGTGCCGGTGCGTCCCGACACCTGCTACTTCACGCTGGACTCCAAAGGCCCGCTGTACGAGCGCATGCTGCAGGCCCAGTCCATTGAAATCTATGCCCCTTCCGGCATGCGCGAATTGCGTCTTGAATTGATTGCTGTGAACTCCTGAAACAGAGCAGAACATGAACACCATCGCCCCACCTTCACTTATTGCCGAACCAATCGCCGCACCGACCACCAACGGTACCCTGCTGGACATGATGTACGACGGCTTCTACGCCCTGTTCATGCTGAAGAACGGCAGCGCGCCGCAGGACCACGCCGAATTCCAGTCGCGCATGACGCGCTTCCTCGACGACTTCGGCCGCAATGCACGCAAGAAAAACGCCTCCGCCGACGACATCGATGCCGCCAAATACGCCTTCTGCGCGGCGGTCGACGAGATCATCCTGCGCTCCCATTTCTCCATCCGCGACGCGTGGGAACTGAAGCCGCTGCAACTGACCCTGTTCGGCGACCAGCTCGCCGGCGAAAACTTCTTCAACCGCCTCGATGCGCTGCGCACCCGCAGCAGCGAGCACGTGGAAGCGCTGGAAGTGTTCCATATGTGCCTGCTGCTTGGCTTCCAGGGCCGCTACATCCTGGAAGGTTCGGAAAAACTGGGCTACCTGACCAGCCGCCTGGGCGACGAGATCGCCCACATGAAAGGGCGCCGCCCCGGGTTCGCGCCGCACGCCGAACGTCCCGACCAGGTGATGCACAAGTTGCGCAGCGACCTGCCGCTGTGGGTGTTGTGCTCCGTGTTCGCACTGATTTCCGCGCTGGCCTACATCGGCCTGCGCACTTCGCTGTCCAGCCATACGGCGCAGCAGGTGAGCGCCTATAACGACGTGGTGCGCATGGCGCCGCGCCAGGCCCACGTCACCATCACCCTGCCGTGATGCGGTCGCTGTTCGGGACAGGCCTGGCCCAGCATGGCCGCCTGTTGACGCTCTCCAGCGCCCAGGAATCCGGCCTGCCGGAAAGCCTGATGGCGGAACGCTTTTCCGGCCGCGAAGGCGTGAATGAACTGTTCTGCTTCGATATCGATGCGCTCAGCACGTCCACCAGCCTGGACCTCGGCCGGTTCATCGGCGAAGAACTCACCATCCGGCTGCTGCAGCCGGATGGCAGCCGCCGTTCCTGGCACGGCCTGTGCACGCAAGCCAGCTGGCTTGGCGCCGACGGCGGCGTGGCGCGCTACCGCCTGCGCCTGCAACCGGCGCTGTCCCTGCTGCGCCTGCGCCGCGACAGCTACATCTTCCAGGACAAGTCGGTGCGCGACATTGTGCAGGAACTGCTGGCCGACTACACGCAGATAAGGCTCGATTTCGACGCCACTCAGGAGCTGGCGCCGCGCGCCACGACCACGCAATACCGCGAAAGCGATTTCGACTTCCTGTGCCGCATCCTGGCCGCCGAAGGCCTGAACTGGCGTTTCGAACATGACCAGGACGAACAGGCTACGCAGGATGGCCAGTCGCGCCACCGCGTCGTGGTGTTCGACAGCCTGGCTGAGCGCCCTGCCGTGCAAGCCCTGCGCTTCCACGGCGTGCGCGCGACGGAACGCGACGACTCGATCGACCAGTTCGCCGCGCGCCGCGCCATCGCCCCCAACGCCATCAGCATCGCCAGCTGGGACCCGGCGCAGGTGTCGGCGCCGGCGGCGGAGCAAACCAGCAACCTCGATGCCGGCGAACTGCCGGCGATGTCCATTTACGACGGCAGCGAGGAACGCAGCTACACCGCCAGCGGCGAAGCCGACGGCCACAGCCTGCTGATGCTGCAGGCTGCCGAACTGGCGAACAAGCAATTTACCGGCGAAGGTTCGGCGCGCCGCCTGGCCGCAGGCAGCAACTTCGCGCTGACCGGCCATGAACGCTTCGATGGCGACGAATTCACCACGCTGTGGGTCGAGCATGAAGCCCGCAACAACTTCACGCCGTCGCTGAAGGCCGGCCCCGGCGTGGCGCCCGGCACCTACCGCAACCGCTTCGCCTGCGTACGCTCGGCCGTGCCGCTGGTGCCGCCTGCCACCGCTTTGCGCATGCAAGGTGCGGCGCTCGGCGCGCAAACGGCGCTGGTGGTCGGACTGCCCGGCGCAGCCAACACCACGCAGCGCGGCCAGCAGATCCGCATCCAGTTCCCATGGCAGCGCGGCCCCGGCGCCAATGCGGGCGGCGCCAACCACAATACGGACACGGAAGGCAATGCCCCCGGCGACGACAGCTCCGGCACCTGGGTGCGCGTCTCCGAAGCACTGGCCGGCCCGAATTTCGGCACCCAGTTCACGCCGCGCATCGGCACCGAAGTGCTGGTCGACTTTATCGAAGGCGACATCGACCGCCCTGTCGTGGTGGCCCAGCTCTACACGGGCAGCGACCGGCCTCCGTTCTCGGCCGGCGTCGACTCCAGCGCCAACCACGCCGGCGTGATCTCGGGCATCCACAGCCACGCCCTGGATGGCGGCGGATATAACCAATGGGTGCTGGACGACACCAGCCAGCAACTGCGCATGCGCCTTGCCAGCAGCACGGCCGCCAGCCAGCTGAATCTCGGCTACATCGTGCACCAGGCGCCCGACTCCGCCACGCGCGGGGCGCACCGCGGCACCGGTTTCGAACTGCGTACCGACGCCTGGGCCGTGCTTCGTTCGGGCGAAGGCTTGCTGCTGACCACCAGCCGCCGTGGCGCGCAAGGCAGCGGCATCAGCTCCACCCAGCTCGAAGCCGACGACGCGATCGAACGCCTGCGCGCCAGCCAGAAACTGGCCGACAGCCTGGCCAAGCCGGCCGCCCAGCAGCACGCCCTGTACAGCGCCGACGCCATCAAGGCGCAGCAGGACTTGCTCAAGCAGCTCGACCCGAAACAGGACGGCAAGTACACCGGCGCAGTCAACGGCCACGCCGCCCAGCGCGCGCAACACGGCGCCCGCGACCTTGATTCCGCCAAACCGGTGGAACGTTTCGGCGGCGCCGTCGCCGTGGTTGACAGCGTGGATAGCATCAACTTCGCCACGCCCGCCTCCACCCTGCTGTTCGCCGGCGCGCAACTGCACTGGACCAGCGGCTCCGACCTGCACCTGACTGCCGGCCAGACCTATTCCAGCGTGGCCGGCAACGCCGCCACCCTGTTCACGCGCGAAGGCGGCATCAAGGCCATCGCCGGCAATGGCGACGTTTCGCTGCAAGCCAACACCGGCGAACTGGAAATCCTGGCGGACAAGGAAGTCGTGGTCCTGTCGGTCAATGACGGCATCGAGATCAAGGCCAACAAGAAGATTGTGCTGCACGCCGGCCAGTCTTCCATCGTGCTGGAAGGCGGGAATATCACCTTCGCCTGCCCTGGCAATTTCACGGTCAAGGCGGCCAAGCACGACTTCCAGGGCGCTGGATCGGCGGCAGCCGACCTGCCTCCGCTGCCAAGCGGGCTGGTAACCATGCCCGAGCAGTTCCAGTCCGAAGCGGGCCCGCACAGCTTGCGCTTTGCCTTCGCCGGCAGCGACAAGCTGGGCGACCTGATGGGAATTACCGACCAGCCCTACAAGCTGGTGGACGGCAAAGGCACGGTCGTGGCCGAAGGCACTGTGCCGAAGGACGGACGCCTGCCGCGCAAGGATTTCGCGAAGAAGGAAGAGCTGCAACTGCTGATCGGCGACGACTCCTGGCGCGAGCATCCCAATGTTGCCGCCGCCAACCTGCCGCCGACCCCATTCGCGCACTATGTCGAAATGCACAACAGCCCCGAGCTGCTGGTGAGCTACTCCTCGCAGCCGCATGACGATGACGTCCAGTTCCTGGACTCCGACATGATCGCCCACCTGATGGGCACCCCAATTGGAGATGATGAATGATCAAACGCCTTTTTCTAGGCGCCCTGTTAGCCTTCAGCATGATGGTGCAGGCATATGCCGCAAAGGACGCGGTCCCAATGAGCCAGGGCCTGCACGAGTGGCAGACCAGTTCCGGCAAGCTGATTCTGGTAGTCGGCAGCTACCAGGACGTCACCTCCTTCCACCGCAGCTACAGCTTCTATTTCAAGGCCAATAACGACCAGGACTGGAACCAGGTTCCGCTGATGCCGAAGAACAGCGGCATGGAATTTAGCTGGGAGAGCGCGAGTGGCGGCGATGTGCTGCTGGCCGATGCCATCGTCGTTCCGCGCAAGGAAGGGACATTCTTCGTGATCGCCAGCAGGAGTTCCGACAAAGGGTATAGCGAAGCGGGCAGCGCCAGCGCAACCTGGTACAAATTCGTTGAAACCGACGGCAGCAACCCGGAACAGCCGGCGTATTCGCTGCAGCCGGTGTTCACCCGCCAGTACGGCAAGGTCAAAACCGGTGTCGAGGAGATTCTCGCCAAGGAAGCGCTCCTGAAGCCAGCGCGTTGAGAAGATCATCATGACCAAAGAGTACCTGAGCGCGAAATACGACGCCGACACCCTGACCGTAGATTTTGTCGCCGGCGATGGCAGCCACCTGCTGCGCAGCGGCGGCACAGTTGCCTGGCGCTTCAACAACCCCGGCAACCTGCGCCCCGGAAAAAAAGGAGTGCTGATCTATGGCGCAATCGGAATCGGCGACACCAAGACCAATAAATCATTCCTGATCTTCTCCAGCTACGAAGAGGGCAGGAAGCAGAAGAAAGCCTTGCTGCGCAGCCGCTATAACGAGCGCACGATCTACACGATGCTGACCGGTATCGACGACGGCAAGGGCAAGCTCATTTACGGCTATGCCCCGAAAACCGACAGCAACGATCCGGAAAAGTACGCGGCGGTCATCTCCAAGCACACCGGCCTGCCGACGACAACCAAGCTCTCCGACATGACGGACGCGCAGCTCGAAAGCATGATGGATGCTATGGAGAGGCACGAAGGCTTCCACGGCAAGAAAGACACGCGCAAGGAGAAGGTGGTCCCCGCCACCAACATCGTCGTCACCGATGGGGCGAAGCCGAAGGCCGATCTGCCGGTCAAGGTTGAAATCGCCGGCAAGGCCCATGAGACCAAGACCGATAAAAGCGGCCGCGTGCCGACCATTGTGCACCTGACGCCCGGCGAGCAAGTCAAAGTCTTCCTTACCGCGATCGACGGACAATGGAAGAAGGCGCACGAATTCATCATGGAGCAGGAGTCGAAGACCCTGGCGCTGATCCACTCGCTCGACATCTTCTCTGCCACCACGGAAGTGAAGAAAAAACCGGAAACCAAGGCCGCCGCGGGCCCAGTCGCACGTACGCCAACGCTTTACGTGGTCCAACCCGGCGATACCGCCGGCCGCATCGCCAAGGATTTCGGAACAACAGTCGCTGAAATCCAGCGCGACAATCCGCACATCAAGAATATCGCGCGTATCTTCCCGGGCGACAAACTATCTGTGCACGGCAAGGCTCCCGCCAGACAAGCGAAAGCTGGCGGAGCCACCAAGCCTGCGCCGCTGCCACAGCTCCCCAAAAAGGCCGAAGCGCCACCTCCAGCGGCCAAGAGCACTCCGCAGGCTGCGCCTAAGCCGGCAGCAAAGAAGCCTGCGCCGCCACAGCCGGCCCAAGCCAAGCCCGCCGAGCCGGCGCGCAGCAAGGAAGGCAGCGGCGCCCCACTGGCATTGATCCAGGTTGATCAGAAGCGTGCACCGTGGATGGCAGTCGCTGTCGCGGAAGCGAAAAAATGGGCCGGCAAGACCGAAGGGACGATTACCAAGACGAGCAATTACCACAAATTGACCGGTGCCGGATTCCTGACATCCCTGGAAGGAAAGGACAACGCCTGGTGCGCGTCTTTTGTTTCCTATTGCCTTACCAACGCGGCACCGGCGTACTCGAAATGGAAAAACTCGTTCCGCGCGCGGGCGGTTGCATTGGACGCGACCTTCGTTGAGATCAAGGAGCCGGTGTACGGCGCGATCATGCTGCAGGGGACCCACCACGTCGCCTTTGTCTACGCCAAGGACGGAGACAGCTACGCATGCCTTGGCGGCAACCAGTCCGACCAGATCAATTTCACGCCATTCAAGAAAAGCTTGCGCTTCTTTGTTCCGCTTGCGTATTCGGAGTTTGCGAAGAAGGAAATCAAGGATGGCAACAGCCTGGCCAAGCATTCCTGCGCGGACTTGAACAAGGCCTTCGGCATTTCGATGCACAAGAAGGACGGCGACGCGACCCGATAGAATACCACGATGAACAAACTTTCCAACACCTTCGCCTACACCGCTTGCTCCCTGCTGCTTGCTTGCCAAGCCAGCCAGGCCAGCGACCTTGCGTCTGCCACAATTCCTGCCGCCGAAGTCGCCCGGCTCCAGATCGAAAGCATTGGCAAGGTCGTACTGGGCAAAAAAGTGACCGACTCGCTCGGCGAACACGTCCTCCTGTTAACCGAAAAGCCGGTCGCATCTGCCAACGGACGCATCGAGCACATCGATCTGGTCGCCACTTACTACGACCAGGCCGGCAGCAAGTGGACGCCCGCATGGACCATCAAGGATGGCGTTGATTGCCCGGAGCTCGATAGCGCGGCCTCGTTCTTTACCGGTGCCACCACCATCACCGACCTGGATAAGGACGGCAAGGCCGAGGTCACTGTCGCCTACAAAACGTTTTGCGGTGGCGGTATCGATCCTTCGATCGTCAAGGTGATCCTGCGCCAGGGCAAGCAGAAATTCGCCATCCGTGGCGAATCGCTGATCAAGTTCAAAGGGCAGGAGCCGATGGGCGGCACCAACAAGCCCGATAAGGCGTTACTCGATGCCGAAAAGGCCGTGTTCAAGCGCCATATGGATAAAGTCTGGCAGCAGGTCTATGTCGAACGGAACGATGGCTGATCCGATATGAGGCCAGTCATCGCAGTCCTGGCGTGCTGCGTCGCCGTTTCGGCGCGGGCTGCGGGCATCCCGGACTTCGGTTGCCCTGCAGGCATGAGCATAAAGCGCACGGGCACCTCACTTTGCCTGCCGGGAAAGACGCTTGAACTCGATTACCAGCCAACGGCGCGCACGCTGACCATTGCCATTAACGGCCGGGCACACAGGGTCGAGCGGATTGCCAGGAACTACGGCCCCGACTTGATCGGCATGCAAAAGTTCATTCGCTTCCTTCCGATAGAACTGCAGCCCTACCTGTCGCGCAATGTAGTCCTGTTCGATTCCGTTGTTCGCAGCAGCGGCGGCGAAGGCATGGGCCAATGCGGATCGGGGGCTGAGAAGTATTTGAATGCCGCGAGCATCAACGGCTCCAAAGTCAAAGTGCTCGGCAAGGTACATGTCGGAAGTTGTTTTGATTCGATTGAAGCCGACGGCGAGGCCGGGAACGAGACGGACTTCTCCGCCTACTCAGTCCAGGACGGCAAGCTGACAGTCAGGTTTCTTTTCTACCGAGGTTTGATGAACCCGACCGGCATCCTGTCGAGCGATTTTCGGCAGCTCGAGTTCCTGCAAACTGAAGAATGACACCCTGCAACCTGAAATTAAACTAACCATGAAGAAGGCCATTCTCAAATCACTTGCACTTTCGGCTTGTTGCGCCGCTGCCGCCGCGCCAGTGCAGGCTTCTGATTCCTCGATGGAGGGTGAATACAGCCTCACGTCGTCGACCACGGCTCCGGTAAGCAACTGGGGCTTCAGCAAAGCCCACATCTCCATCAGGAAGCTGGACGAGAAGCACGTAGTGATCCTGTTTGCCTGCGAATGGAAGCGCGAGCCAAAGGCGGCCTGCGATGACTATTACTTTGCCGAGTGGCGGGATGGGGGCTTCTACTTGCAGGATATGAATACTGACTTCATCCGCCTGTACTTTACCCCGGCATCCCGCACCCTGACGATGATCAGGCGTGGTGCAGACCTCAAGGCGAGCGTCCGGCGCGACGTGTTCGAACCAGCGAGCGGTATTCCGGAGGATGCCACACTGGCGCGTCGCCTGAAGCGTGCCGAGAAGAGCTACGTCCATCCGGAAAACGTGCGCGTGTTCGGTCCATACACGAAGTGGAAATACGAAAACAACCGAATCGAGATCCAGAATTGAAGCGGCTGGGCCGGATTCTTGTCGCCGCCGCCATCCTTAATGGCTGTTCCTTCGAAGATCCAAAGCCGCCTTCGGAAAACATTGCCGCACTGCGCGAAATCATCAATATCGAGGTTCCGGTCAAATCGGCACGCTGGGAGATCTTCGGTACTCCCGAGCAAACCGGCCTGGTGCCTGGTCCAACGGATTTCTACACCTTGGTCGCAGAGCTGAAACCAGAAAACGACTGGTTCAATTCCATCACGGAGCCGATGGATGAAACCTTCATCGTTCCCGAGGCAGCACGCCCATGGCTCACGCATTATTTCCGCGACCTCATGGAGAAAAACCGGAACTCCACCACAGACCTCGCCAACCAAGCCGATTGCCGCAGGTTCGCAACAACAGTCAGGAAATCGGGCAGGCCGGTGCACGGCTTCATCTGCGATAGCGCGCAAGGAATCCTGCTGTACTTGCCCGTCTGAGCTACACCTTGATGTAGATCTTCCGCTTATCCAGCCAATAGCCCACCAGCCAGCAGGCAAGCATGAACAGCAGCGCAAACGCCAGCGAGGCAGTTTTCGGACTGCCGACCGGCTGCAGCATGGCGGCCAGAGGGGTGTATGTGCCGGTCTTCTCCAGCGCCACCACGACCACTTGCGACAACATGTAGATGAATAGGGTGTTCTTGCCGAACACTTCGAAGAAGTACGCCCATCGCCAGCCGCCGCGGACTTCGATAATCCATGCCAGCGCTGCCAGCACGATCAGCGCGGTGCCGGTTGAGAGCAGCACATAGCTGCCGGTCCATAGTTTCTTATTTATCGGCAGCAGTGGCGCCCAGCACAGCGCCAGCACAGACAATACGACACCAGCGGCAGCCAGCATGCCGAGCGTGCGGCCGGTTGCGCCCTTCTCGCGCAAGTAGCGTCCCGCGAAGTAGCCGCCGATGACGTTCACTGTCGCAGGCAATGTGCCGAGCAAGCCTTCGGGGTCAAAGGGAATACCCTCGCCTTTATACAAGTGATTGGCGCCGAACACCCACAAATCGACTGCCCTGCCTGCGTTACCCGCCAGGCTGTAATCACCGAACAGCGCCAGCACAAGCCAGTGGCCGAGCAGCGCCATAACGCTGAACGCCAGCGCTCCACGTTCGCCCAGGTAATGCAGCACCAGCGCGGCAATGCCAAAGCATAAGCCGATGCGCTGCAGCACACCCGGCAAGCGCACTTCGCTCAATGGCCCGCCCAGCTTCGGCAAAAGGCACAGCAGCAAACCCAGTGCAACAATAATGATGCTCCGCTTGGCGATCTTTGCCAGCACGGCGCTGCCGCCCATGCCTTCATAGCGCGGCAAGGTGAACGCAAGCGCGTTGCCCACCACGAAAAGGAAACTTGGGAACACCCAGTCCGTCGGCGTGAATCCGTGCCATGGCGCGTGCAGCAATGGCGTGTAGACGTGGCTCCAGCTTCCCGGCGTATTCACGATGATCATCAAGGCGACCGTCAGGCCACGCAGGACGTCCAGTGACTGGTAGCGAGTTGCGGAAGTCATCGTGAGCTCCCCCGCACTTGTGCGGTGAGCGGCGCCAGGATGCGCCGGTAGGCGCCCGCCGGCACATTCACCATGGAGCTGCAATCCGCTTCCGCTCCTTTAGCCGGCATGCTGCAAGCCTTGTCGCGGTCGAGCGACCAGTAATGAATGCCCGCCATGCCCAGCTTGCGCACCGCGCTGGCGGTGGCACGCGCGTCTTCCAGGGTATAAACGTTTTCGACCACGTCGTTGACCCCGATCATCGGCGTCAGTTCGATCTGCGCATACGGTACTTTGTACTTTCGATGCACGTTATGCGCGGCCTGGACGGCAGACGCGCCCATGTCGCAGCGCCCACGCCGCACCACGCACACCTTGCGGCTCGCCGGCCCGAAATCCATCACCATCAGGTTCAGCACGAAATCCTGCACCTCGTGTTTGCGCAGCGAGGCAAGGACTTGTTCGCCGGTCTCGTTCAGGCTGCGCGCACTGCCATCCGAGGCGGCATGGGTGGCAATGGTAAAGCTGAAGCGCCATTGCGGCTGCGCCTTCTGCACGTTCGCGATACGCGCCACCAGCGAATCAATTTGTTCGGCCGTCTGGCCATGTTCGATATCGAAATCAAAGCCGATCAGCTGCGGCGATGCATAGCGCGATACGAATGCCTTCATGCCCTCATCGGTGGCACAGGTGAAGACATTGCCCTGCCCTCCCGTGGATACGATATAGCCCACCCCAGCCCGCGCGAAGCGAGGTACGCTGTCGGCGGCGACGGCGGCACCATCGAGCTCGCCCCAGCGTTCTTCGCCGCATTCACCGCGCGCGAAGGCCCAGGTTTGCACACCCTGCGCCGGATCCCAGGGCGACAGGTACTTGTAGGGACTGTGAACGACGGCGGGCGCCGCAACGGCTGCCGTCGAGAAGGCGGCGAAGGCCGCCAGCAATACTTTACGCATTCAAACTCCGGATACAAAAAAGGCAGGGCCCCGAAGGAACCCTGCCATAACACTCTCACATCGGGATCATTACATCTTGCCGCGCACGCCGAAGAAGATCTGCTTGCCGTTCTTGTAGAACGCGCGAGGCTGGTTGCGCGAGGTAGCGTAGGACTTGAGGGTTGGATCGTTCAGGTCCTTGCCTTCCAGCGACAGCGTGATGTTGTCGGTCACGTTGTAGTTGAAGGCGGCGGACAGGGTGCCCACGTCATCCTGGTAGATTGCGCTGTTGCGGTCCAGGCCATTCAGGAAAGCCGAACGGTAGCTGTAGTTCACGCGTGCGCTGAACTTGCTGGTTTCGTAGAACACGCCCAGGTTATAGGAGTTCTTCGAAGTACCGATCATGCTGCAGTCGCCCAGGTCCGCGCAGGCCGATTTCGGTGCTGCTGCGGTTTCCTTGCCGTCGGCGTAGGTGTAGTTCGCGTTCAAGCCGAAACCGTTGCCCAGGTCCTGTACGTACTGCAGTTCCACGCCACGAACACGAGCCTTGGTGTTCACTGCGGAGCTCATGTTGTAAGTGGTGACCCTGCCAACCGACTGGTTGAAGAAGTCAGCCTTCGACGAACCGAAGGTCACGTAGGAGCCCATGTTCATGTTGTAGATGTTCATGCCCAGCAGGGACTTCGGCATGAAGTACCATTCCAGGCCCACATCGACGTTGTTCGACATGATCGGACGCAGGTTCGGGTTACCGCCAGAACCGGAGAAGGTCAGGTCGTTCAGGCTCAGCGCACCCAGCGAACCGAAGTCTGGACGAGCCAGGGTGCGGCTGGCGGCACCGCGCAGTTTCAGGTCCGGCGTCAGGTTGGTGTACAGGTTGATGCTTGGCAGGAAGTCGTTATAGGTGTTGGAACTATGGGTCGGATTCCACACATTGTTCGGCGAACCGTTGTCGACGTCGATCTTGGTCTTCACGAAGCGCACACCGACGTTACCGCCGAAGTTGCCGAACTCCAGGTCACCCATCACGTAAGCCGCGGTGGCCTTTTCCTTGATCAGGAATTCGCTCTGGTAGGCATGGTTGGCGAAGCTGACGTACTTGTCTCCCCAGGCCTTCATCGACTCGGCATCGAAGGTCCACGCATTGCTCAGCAGGTTAGGCAGAGGGCTGTTCGGGAAGCTGGTCAAGCCGGTAGGACGGTTGGCCAACTGCGAGCCGGCAGCAGCAACGGTACCGCCCAGCCAGGTCAGGGAACGCTCGTGGTTTGCGTTGCGCACGCCGAAATGCAGGGTTGGCACGCCGTCCCACTGGGTCTTGTACTGGCCGTCGACCTGGCCGTAGGTTTCCTTGTCCTTCGCGGTCACGTCGGAAGCCCAGCCGCCGAAGAAGTCGGCGCCAGTGCGTGGGTTGAAGGTGCCGGCGTTATCCACGGTCACGGTGGCTGGGGAATCCAGGCCGTGGGTGGTCAGGCTGCTGCCCGAGTAGGCCAGCCAGGCTTCGTAGCCGTAGTCGCGGGCGTAGCCGGTACCGCGGGTGGTGCCGATCTGGCCTTTGAACTTCAGGTCCTGGGTCGGACGGTAGTTGAAGTCGAAGTTGACGAACTTCGAATCGCTGTAGGAGCCGGGGCGGGCAATGATGTCCTGCACCGATGGGCCCATCTTCGAGCAGTCTGCTACCGGGCAGGTGCTTGGGAAGGTGATCGAAGTGATGGTGTCGCCGGTGACGGTCCACTTGGAAGGAATCACACCGCCCACGCCGGACCAGTTGTTGGTCAGCGGCTGGTATGGCGCCAGCATGAAGTTGGCGTTGATGTTGTCCGCATCCAGGCGGGTGTAGAAGCCATTGATGTCGAAGTCGAATTCCTTGTTGACCTTGACCTGCACGTCGATCATGCCGCCCTTGCGCTCGCGTTCCTGGTTGAACATGGCGGTACCGGTCAGCAGGGAGATGTACTTGCCTTCCACTTCAGGATTGGCGGCCACCCACTGCGGCGCGTAGCCTGCGCTCAGCTTGTCCCACCACAGGAATTCCTGGCCGATACGGCGCAGGGTACGTTTTTCATCGAACACCTGGACCAGCACGCCCAGGTTGTTCTGTTCATTCTTCCAGTTGCCCAGGGCGCTGAACTGCGCATCGGTCTTCTTCGAGCCTTCGCTGTACACGCCGGTCACGGCGCCCATCAGGGTCAGCGGATCCTTGAAGCTCAATGGCTTGCGGGTTTCGATATCGACGTTGCCGGAGGCGCCGCCTTCGATCAGGTTGGCCTGCGAAGACTTGTGCACGGTCACGCGGCCGATCAGCTCCGATGGGAACATCGAGTAGCTGACGGAACGGCCGCCGTTGGTGATGTTGGAGATGTACCAGTCGC
>Ga0209050_1002872_pt1 | contig 13628 bp, 7 predicted proteins | sample Araplavi_mTSA_r2_FD_184276 | JGI IMG/M metagenome (GOLD analysis project Ga0209050, IMG submission 184276) | Arabidopsis root microbial communities from North Carolina, USA - plate scrape MF_Cvi_mTSA_r2 (SPAdes) (version 2) | ecosystem: Host-associated > Plants > Roots > Endosphere | place: USA... | reverse complement strand
CACTGTGGTGTGCTTGTCGTTCCTGGTGTATGCACTTTTCCAAAAATCGCAGGCCGACAATGCCCGTAAACGTGCCGACGCCAATGCTTTTCGGGCAGATAGTCTTCGCCTTGTTTCCGAGAACGACAGACTTTTAGCGATCAAGGCCAAGGAAGAGGCCGAGGAGGCTCAAAAAGCTGAGGCTGCGCAAAAGTTGTTGGCACAGGAAGCTGAAAAACGCGCGGTTCAAAACGCCGAGCTGGCAAAGAGAAACGCCATCCAGGCGCAAAAGAACGCTGAAGAAGCAAAACTCAACGCCGAGCGCGCCCTGAAGAACGAGGCCATTGCCAAGGAGCAGGAACAGATCGCCAAGCAACAAGAACAGATCGCCAAAGACAACGCGGCCGAAGCCTTGCGTCAGCGTTATATCGCCCAGGCAAAAGCCATGGCCGTGAAGTCGAAGGAGTTGAACGATCCGGAGCAGGAAGCCCTCATCGCACAGCATGCTTACAAGTTCAACACCGATCACCGCGGATACGAGTACGACAACGACATCTACAACGGCCTGTATGCAGCGTTGAAAAAATACGACCATCCCCTCACCCAAAGCTTGCAAGCCCACGATCGCGGCGCCGCCCGCGCGTTGGTGACCCGCCCTACCGGCAACGAGATCTATTCCGGCGGCAGCGACGGCAAAGTTTTCCGTTGGACAGAAGTGAACAACAACTGGAAATCGGAAATGCTCGTGAACCGTCCCGACTATCAATACTACACCATCGACGTGAGTGCCGATGGAAAATTGCTCATCGCGGCAGGGTTGAATTCCAATAGTGAAACCAAGAACTATGTGGAGGTCTACAACCTCGACAACATGTCGGACGCACCCAAGAAGGTGACGGGCTTTACGTATGCCATCGAGAACCTGAATTTCACACCGGATGGCAAAGGCTTCTATGCCCGCGACAATTCCGGTAAGAGCATCAAGTACTCGGACCTGAGCACGAGCCGCGAAGTCATCGTGCCGCCGGTGAAGATCAATGCCATTGACCTGAGTCCCGATGGAAACTTTTTAGCGGGTGCAGGCGAGAATGGCAGTCTGTACGTTTGGGACATTCGCAACAACTATACCGTAGCGGAACATAAAAATCTGGGACAACACCTCACCGCCGTTTGCTTCGCGCCCGAAGGACGACGCATCGTGGTGGGTGACAACACCGGTGTGGTAACCCTTTTCGACAACCAGAGCAACCTTGTGCTGCGCGTGCTGTCGGGACACACGTCGGTGATCGAGCAGATCCAGTTTAACCACGCCGGCAAGTTCATGGCCACCGCCAGCAAGGACAAGACCGTGCGCCTGTGGAACGTGGAGCGCTTGAAAGAACAACCCATCGTGTTCAGCGATCACAAAGACTGGGTTTGGGGTGCAGCCTTCACACCGGACGATGAGCAATTGCTGGCCTGCGTGCACAGCTCCATCGAGACTGTGAAAGGAGTCGAACATACCATCCACGCCTGGCCGACAAAAATTCCGACCATGGCGAACATCCTTTGCGGCAACGTAAAACGCAACATCAATAAAGACGAATGGGAGATTTTCGTTGGCGACGACCTCAAGTATGAAAAGACGTGTGCTGATTTACCGGATAACAATAATTGATTGCATGAAAAGAATTTTTTACGTTCTTCCCTTTGCTTTTTTTGCCTTTACCGCCCACGCCCAACTGACCTCCTGTGCGCAAACCCTGCGCCTGGCCCGGTCCACGTATGAGCAAGGCCGGTTGCACGAGATCCCCGAGTTGCTGACGCGATGTCTTGAGAATGGCTTTTCACAACAAGAAAAGGTGGAAGCCTACAAGCTGCTTTGTCTCGCTTACATTTATCTGGAAGAGCCCGCCAAGGCCGACGAGGCAATGTTGAACCTGTTGCGCACCGATCATTACTTCGAGATCAACCAAACAACCGACCCTGCCGAATTCATTGCCTTGTATCGCACATTCCGCACGCATCCCATCTATCGTCTCGGCGTGAAGTTGGGCGCCAACGCGAGCCAGCCCAACGTGGTGAGCTATGTGGCCGCCAATGAAGGCACCAGCAAATATTCGCCGGGCATCACCTTCCAGGGCGGGGTCGCCGTGGAGGTGCCGTTGAACAAGAAGCTGACGATCGATACCGAATTGAATTTCATATTGAAGACCTTCAAATACGAAAACAAAGTAACGTACGACGAGATCGCGACCGGCGATCCCCGGAACTTTACCATCATCGGCAAAGAAAATCAAACGTGGGTCACGCTTCCCGTGATCCTGCAGTATCGTTTCTTGGAAAGCAAGTTCAACCCCTACGTGGGCGTTGGCGCTTCGCTGGATTACCTGCTGGGCGCCACCAATAAATTCTCGCGCACCAAGGAACAAGCCGCATCGTTGGATGAGCAGTCACTGTCCTTGAACGACTACCGGAACCGCGTTAACGCCAGCGCCATATTGGCCCTGGGGGCGAAGATGAAAGTGACCGGTGGGTTCGCCTTTCTGGAAGTGCGGGGCTCCTATGGCCTCACCAAACTGAACGACACGGCAGATATTTATGCGCTCTATGCAAAAACCCTTCCGACCGGGGGTTACGTGGACGGCATTTTCAAAATGAACACACTCAGCGTAACCTTGGGATACGTATACAACCGATTCAATCCTAAAAAACTGAACAAGTAAGTCCCTCCTCCATGAAGAAGCTTTTTTTTATTTCGCTTTCCCTGTTGCTATTGTCGGGTTGCAAGAACCTGGAGGACGCCAGTGTTACCCAACGCAACACGTTCATGCATTTTTATGAGGGCGCCAACAGCTACGTAGCGACCAGTGCCGAAATTACCAACGATGGCTATGTAATTTCCGGCACCATCAACATTCCCGGCGATCAGCCGACATCCAAGATCATTGTGATCAAAACCGACGCCCTGGGCAAGCCCGAGTGGCAAAAGATCATCGACGGCGGCTCGGCCAGCGGAATTACCGTATCGGCAAATGGTTACATCGTGGTGGGGGACAGTATTCAATTGAACCCTAATTCAGGCAGCATCCCAGACCTGGAAAACTACTGGTCACGCCTCATTCGTATGGATAACAACGGATCTATCGTGTCGGACGTATCTTTTGCCAGGACCGTGAAAATCGGCGGCCAGGACAATGCGCACGTGGACTTCCATGCCGATGCGCTTACCCAAGACGACCAGGGAAACCTGGTGACCCTGGGCACCTATAAATTTCCCGGCCTCAATGAATTCGCTTACATCGCCACACTGAATCCCGCTTCGCTGGATACGGTTTGGAAAAAAGAATACAACTACCTGGAACGTGACTACATCAATACAAAATCAGTATTCTACAATAGCGGCCGCGTGATGTGGGGGGCTACGGTGTCGGGTACGGCCAGCAACTTCACCACATCGTATGTGGCCATGCCGGTAGTGGAGAACAACTCCGTGTTTGTGAATTGCGATTACTTCGGACAAATGACCGAGCAATCGCTGGTGATCAATGACCTCAAGGCCGCACCCATCGGATACGGTGCCGTCGGCACGTATGCCGGCACGGATGGCAACAAGGGAAATATCTTTTTTGTCCGCACCGACAAGTTGGGCAATTTTCAAAAGGAATCGGTCCACTACTATGATGGCGGCACCGATGGCATTGCCGTGTCGGATCCCACATCGTCTTCCAGCGAAGACACGGGGCAGTCGTTGACATCCACACGCGACGGCGGCTATGTTTTGGCCGGCACATTGGAAACCACACCCACCCGGGGCAACGGCGGCACAGATATTTGGCTGATCAAAGTGGATGCCTACGGAGCGCCGATCTGGGACAAGATCATTGGCGGACCCACAAATGAAATTGTGTCGTCCATCCGCGAGGCGGCCGACGGCAGCCTCGTGATTTGCGGAACGATCCGCGACGCCTCGGAAGAAACGGGCGGCCTGTCATCGATCTTTTTGATCCGCACGGACAGCCAGGGAGAATTGAAGAACTAATTTTTAGCATACGAATTAACGATACTTGTCTATGGATCCTTTTTTACACCGGAGACGTCTGTTCATCCTGTTATTGCTTTTCTTTATAACGGGCGCGGCATGGGCCAACAATACCGTTACCATCAATAAGACCGGCAGCCAGGCCGATCCCGTAAACGTCGGGCCGATCCTCTTTGTGGTCACGTTCAACGAGGCCGTGACCGGTTTCGACGACACCGACGTGAACCTGGGCGCCTCCACCACCACGGGCACGCTGGTGGCCACGGTAACGGAAGTTGCGCCAAACAACGGAACCACCTACCAGGTGAGCGTGAGCGGCATGACGGGAACCGGCAACGTGGTGGCCTCTATACCCGCCAACGCCGCCAAGTTGGTTTCGGATGGAACAACAAATACGGCGGCCAGCACCAGCACGGACAACACCGTGCGCTACGATATTTCTCCCCCGCTGGTCAGCTCGCTCAGTCCCAGTGATGGCCAAACCGGCGTCGCGGTGAACTCCAATTTGCAAATCCTGTTCACCAGCAACGTAAACATGGGGACCGGAACGGTCGAGCTGCGTCAATATTCGAACGACGCCGTCATTGAAAGCTATACGCTACCGGGATCTCCCCGTGCATCGATCTCGGGGGGCAACACCCTCGTCATCAATCCCACTTCTAACCTTTCCTCTAACACCCAATATTATCTCATCATACCTGCCGGGGCGGTAAACGACAATGCCACCAATGATTTTGCAGGACTCACCACGAAAGGCGATTGGGATTTCACCACGATCAATCCCCCACCGGATGTGCTGACGGAAGACCCGGCTAACGATCCCAATGCCATTGTGCCCATCAACATCACGCAGGTGGTCATCACCTTTACCGAGCCCGTTGTGAACGTGGGCGACAATTCGAATGGCGACAACCAGATCATCATCAAAAACCGCGATACAAACTCCACACACGAAACGATCGATCCCACGGCGTCGGGCAGAGTAACGTTGTCGGGGGGTGGGGCTACGGCGACCATTACGCTTACCGTACCCTTAAGTGCCAACACGCGTTATGCTGTGCTCATCGGAAATTCTGTTTTTGAAGATGTCGATGGTGCCGCTTTTGCGGGAACACCCAACGATACGGACTGGCGTTTCAAGACCTATGCGCCGCCGACCATCACCGACCTTTATTTCCCATCGAACACGACCAATGCACCGGGAACGTTTTGCGTCGGTGAGCAAGTGAAGATAAAAGGAAGCGGCTTCAGCAACACGGACAACACGATCACCATTAATGGCACGAACATCGTGCCGTCGTCACAAACACCAACGGACCTTGTTTTCACGATTCCTGCTTCTCTTACTCCGGGCTCTTTCGTTGTTTCCGTTACGAACAATGACTCCGGCAACAACCTTACGGGTACATCGACGAGCGTCACCTTTAAACCTGCCATTCTCACCAATCTGAATGTATTTGCCAGTCCCGCCAGTGCAGCGGTAGGCGGCGCCTCCTCGATCAAAATAGATGGTACGCAAAACAATGTGGACTATCAATTGGTGCTGATCACACCAAACACGAATATCGGCAACGACCAAACGGGTAACGGCTCACAGCTTTCCTTTGCCACAGACGCCACGCCCGGCGGCGCGGTATACCCCACTCCCGGACCGACCAGCTATTCCTATAAGTTCACCGTGACCTCTGCCGGTTGTACATCAACCGAACTCACGAACCACGCCACGGTGAGCGTATCCGCTGTAACGGCTGACGCCGGTGGCGATAAAAATCTTTGTATCGGCGATGACGTAACCATCGGTGGCAGTCCCACCGCTTCCGGGGGTACCGGCTACCTGAGTGTTTCGTGGACGGGTCCCAGCAGTTTCTCCAGCACCAGCCCCAACCCCACCGTGACAGTGGCAGGTACCTATACCGTTACCGTAAAAGATAATACCGGCGCTACGGATACCGACGATGTGCTCGTGACAGGCTTTGCAAAACCCACGATCGCGTTTGTGGACACCCTCCGCACCCAGTTCAACTATGATGAAGCGAAGTACCAGCTGAGCAACAAGACCATCGTCACACCCAACGACGGGTCGGGCGTATTTAGCGGCCAGGGCGTGAGCTTGAACTCCGACGGCAAGTATTATTTCAATCCACAGGCCTTTACGACCCAGGCACCCAGCGTGCCCATTACGTATACGCACACATCGGCCAACGGATGTTCGAATTCCAAGACCTTTAATGCCACGGTAAACATACCCGGCACAGCCATTACCAACCTGAAGATCCAGTACTGCTCCAACGAGAACCCTTCCACCGGCCTGCAATTTAATACCTCCCTTTATCCCATGCCCGCAGGAAAGGCCTTTAGTTCTTTTAAGGTTTATCAAGGTTATGATTATATAAACGGCGTATACCTCACCTATCCCACGTCCGATCCCAACTATCCGCTGACACAGAACACGGCCACGACCTATACCTTCAATCCCACGAAGGCTTACAACATGGTAGGTCAGACCACCTTGTTCATATTGATCTACCTGAAGGACAATGTCACCAATATTGAAGATGCGATATGGTATACGTATGGATCCACCTACGTCGTAGGGCCTGGCGCGGTGCCGGATATCCTTCCGTTGAAAGACATGGTGATCGTCTGTGAAAAAGATCCAGTGGTGACGCTCTCCAATACGCTGGACTCGCCCATCTTTGGATACACGACCCTGAATTACCAGGAAACGACCTACAACTCCGTGACCTTATCGGGAACAGGGGACTATGTATTCAATCCGGATGTGGTAAACTTCGGCGGCGCCGACTTTAAGAATGTTCTCCTCAAGTATAATTACAAGGATGCCAATGGCTGCACCGGCCAATCGCAACGGACGGTTGTGGTTATCAGGAAAGTGGGTGGCCCGATCGCCACCGATCAACAGTATTGCCAGTTCTTTGATGGTACCCGCGTGTTGACGGCTAGTTCGCCGTACGACAAAGTCACCTATGCCTGGTATACGTCCTCTTCCCTGTCGGATCTCGAGCCGGGCACCGGTTCGGTTTTCGATACACAGATCAGCACCCAAAACCCGGTCACCAAAACTTATTACGTGACCCAGAATTTCCGCGGTTGCGAAAGTTTTGATACGCCGGTAAACATTTCCATCACGCCCGCGCCGGTGATCAACCTGAATTTTGATTCCCCTTGCGAGAACCGTCCGTTCACCTATGTCGGACCCGTTCCGCCCGGCTCGAATCCCTCCTATACCTGGAGCTTCTCGGGTGACTCGCAGAACTACGTCACGAAGGATGTTGAGCATACATTTTCAAACGCTGGTCCTGCCAGCATATCGCTCGTCGTGAAATCGACCAGCAACGGCCAGGAGTGTTCCACTTCCGCCACACAGACCATTGTGGTGGGACAAAACCCGAAAGCGGCCGTAACCTTTGATCAACTCTGCAACGGCGACAACACCAACTTACAGGCTTCATCGAACCTTGCCATCGACGAGGTGTATTGGGATTTCGGTGACGGCGATCTGTTGCCTCAAAATTCGAAAAACACCGTGATCAACGACCCGAGCGGACACACCACGGGCACGTATCAGGCTCCGCATCACAAGTTCACAAATGGCGAGGGCGAATACACGATAGAACTTCGCGTCTATACCAACTTGCATTGCAGCGACACGCTCAAGAAAACCCTGCGCATCCTGCCGCTGCTTTCGCAATACAATTCGCTCAATCCTTATCACATGGAAGAGATCAACGGTGGTGATGGCTTCTGGTCGGTCGACAGCAGCAGCGTCAATTCCACCTGGCAGTTCACGACGCCTAACGATACCGTTATCCACAACCTCCAGAAAGCCTGGGTGACCAATGGCGATAAGAATGTGAATTTCGGGGACTATAAAGCCAACGACCATTCCGCGGTGAACAGCCCTTGCTTTGACATCACCGGGTTCGAACGGCCGGTGTTTGCCATGAACATGATCAGCAATAGTGGGGAGAGATCGGATGGAGCAGTATTGCAGGTGTCGACCGACGGTGGTCTGACCTGGAAAGTCATCGGCGTGCAAAACTCGGGATTGAACTGGTATAATACCCTGGGTATTTCGGGAAGTTCTCCCGGCGAGCAAAGTCTCCTCGCCTGGTCGGGCGACTTGTGGACGACCAACACGGGAGAAACCGAACCCCTCTGGCTGCAAGCCAAGCATTCGCTGAATCTCCCCGAGGATATTTTGCCCTCGGCCAAAAAGAATAAAGTGCGTTTCCGGATTGCTTTCGCCAGCAACGGCGACACCCAATTTGAAGGCTTTGCATTCAACAACGTGCACATCGAAGATCGCAACCGCTTGATGCTGGTGGAGAATTTCACCAACGTGAACGCTGTTGGCGCGGCCGTGAACAACACCCGTTTTAATACGCCTCAAAACGACGTCGTGAAGATTCAGTACAACGTGAGCTTCCCCGGCGAAGATGAGATCAACCTGCAGAACCCCACAGACCCCGGTGCCCGTGGTGCGTTCTATGGCATTGCGAATACCGATCAGGTGGTGCCCCGTGTCTACATCGACGGCACGAGCGGTGGTAAACTCACCGGTCCCACGGATTGGTTTGACCAGAGCAAATCCCTTCGCTCGCTGGTGACGTCGCCTTTGGATATCAGTATCTCCACGGTGCCGGCCAGTGCCAGCCAGTTGGCGGTGGTGGCTCAGATCACGCCAAACCAACCCCTCACCGAAGGCAAACTGATCGCCCACGTCGCGGTGGTTGAGAACCCCGTGGAAGGAAACGAATTTGTTTTGCGTAAAATGTTACCCAATGCGTCGGGCACGGTCCTGGCCTTGCCGTTGGCCACGGGTGTACCGATCACCTTGCCGACGTTGATCTGGCAAGTCGACAACACGCATGTGGACCCTGCTAACCTCTCGGTCGTTGTGTTTGTTCAGAACGAAGACACGAAAGAAGTACTGCAGGCTGCCATGCTCGAACACCCGGCCGATCTGCCCACGGCAATCGTCACCGGAACAGAACCTTCGTTCAGCCAGCAAACGTCACTCTATCCCAACCCAGCCGATCATCAACTCGTCATCCACATGCCGCAAGCCGCACGGAAGGACATACCGTTGTCGGTCTTTGATACCTTTGGTCATGAAGTGTTGCAACGCACGATCGTTACGGGTGAACAGCAGGTGGTGGTGAACACCACATCCTTTGCCGCGGGTGTTTACCTGATCCAATTCGAGCCTTCACCGGGGGTACAGGTGCGCAAGAAAGTAGTGGTCACCCACCGCTAATCCCATACCCTTTTTCACCCTTTCGTCTTTATGGCCATTTCGTGGCCATAAAGACGTTTTAAGGGTTCGGAAACGGACTTTTTATAATTTATAACCTCTTTGGAGGAGATGGTTAGTTGTCCTATTTTTAACGCGTAAACTTCATAACCCCCGTACATGGAAATTTTCCTGAAAGCGGAAACCTGGCTCGCTTTATTAACGCTAACATTTTTTGAGGTCGTGCTGGGCATTGATAACATCATCTTCATTTCCATCGTCTCCAACCGTCTTCCTGTAGAGATCCGTGCGAAGACCCGTAACCTGGGGCTGGTGCTGGCCATGTTTGTGCGCATCCTGCTCTTGCTCACCATCACGTGGGTGATGCGGTTCAAGGAACCTTTGTTCTCTATACCCGGCAACTTCATCTTTCAAGACGCAGACCTCGCCATCAGCGGCCGTGACCTCATCCTAATCCTGGGTGGGTTGTTCCTCATCGCCAAAAGTACGCGCGAGATCAACCACGAGATGGAAGGTGAAGAGGAAACCCTGGAAGCCGGCGGCGGCAAAGTCAACGTGGCGGGCATCATTGTGCAGATCATCTTGCTGGATATTATTTTTTCGTTCGACTCCATCCTCACGGCCGTGGGACTTACCAACCACGTGATCATCATGATCATTGCCGTGGTGCTTTCCATCGGTATCATGATCATCTTCTCGGGAGCGATCAGCGATTTCATTCACCGGCATCCTTCCATGGAAGTGCTGGCCCTCGGCTTTTTGATCCTTATCGGTTTCATGCTGTTCCTGGAAGGGCTGCACAAGGAAGTGCCGAAAGGATATATCTATTTCGCCATTGTCTTTTCCATGATCATCGAGATGGTGAACATCCGTGTGCGAAACCGACGAAAAAAAGCCAAAGAAGAATTCCATGACGAATAACGAAGACCACCTCCGGTATCCCATCGGCAAATTCACGCCCCAGGAATCCTACACCACGCAGGACATGCTGGCTAATCTTGCACAGATCGAAAAGCTTCCCGCCGAAGTAGAGAAGGTCGTGAACAGCCTCACCGCCGAGCAACTGGACTTGCCTTACCGCGAAGGCGGATGGACCGCCCGCCAGGTTGTACATCACCTGGCCGACAGCCACATGAACGCCTACATCCGTTTCAAGTGGACGCTGACCGAAGAAACACCGGTGATCAAAGTGTATGAAGAAAAACTATGGGCTTTAACCCCGGAGACAACCCTTGATCCTGTCATCTCCGTCAGCCTGTTGAAAGCGCTGCACACAAAGTGGACAGCGTTGATAAGACTTATTCCGGTGACGGACCTGAAGCGATCGTTCATTCACCCGGAAACAAAAAAGCACGTGCCACTGGACCGGCTCACCGCGCTCTATGCCTGGCACGGAAACCACCACCTGGGGCACCTGAAGATCGTGGCCGGCCTCCGACCCTGACATCGAACAAGAATTTTGCGGGCTGTGGACTATCAACGACCATTCTTTCTTTTTACCCCGCACCTGGAAACCATCTATCCGGCCACGCTCCGCCAAGTGCACGGGGTGGCCTACACGCGCGAGCGGATCCCGACACCCGATCATGATTTTCTGGACCTGGACTGGCTTCAACACGGCAGCAACAACCTGGTGATCATTTCTCATGGCCTGGAGGGGAATTCCTCCCGCGCCTATGTGAAGGGCATGGCACGTGCCGCCTATGGGCAGGGCGTCGATGTGCTCGCCTGGAACTTTCGCGGTTGCAGCGAGGAGATGAACCGCCAGCTGCGCTTCTATCACAGCGGCGCGTCCGACGACCTGGAGACGGTTGTTCAGCACGCGCTTGCCAAAGGATATAGACAACTTTACCTGGTAGGCTTTAGCCTGGGTGGCAACCTGATGCTGAAATATCTGGGGGAACGCCCCTCCTATCCCGAGATCAAACGAGCGGTGGCGTTTTCGGTGCCCCTGCACCTGCACAGCAGCTGTCTGAAGATCTCGGAGCCTTCCAACTGGATCTATAACCAGCGCTTTCTAAACAATCTGAAAGAAAAGGTGATCCGCAAGGCCGCGCAAATGCCCGGGCTCGATGTGACGGGCATCGGCAGCATAAAAACGCTGATGGCCTTCGACGACCGGTACACGGCGCCGCTACACGGATTCGAGAGCGCGCTGGACTATTATACACGGTGCAGTGCGCTGCATTTTCTGCAGGCGATACAAATCCCCACGCTCATCGTGAACGCTCAGAACGATCCCTTCTTGAGCGAAGCGTGCTATCCCACGGCAGCGTTGAAGGATCACCCGGTGGTGAAATTTGAGAGCCCCCTGTTCGGTGGTCACGTGGGCTTCGCACAATTCCGTAAAAATGGATTATATTGGTCTGAAGAGCGTGCGTTATCTTTTTTGTTTCCGGAATAAATCACAGTACTTCGCACCAAAATCAACCATCAACCCTCTCTCCCATGATCGAACGCTATAGCCTTACTGCATCTGCCGACCAGATCAAAGAACGCTTTCTGGCAGAAGCACTGGGTGCGATCGATCCGCGCTACAACGCCGCCCCCACGCAACTGCTGCCCGTCATCACCCACACAGCGCCCCAAGGCATTTCCATATTCTACTGGGGAACGTCGCCGGAATGGGCCAAGAATAAAACACCCGGCGAAAAGATCATCAACCTCCGCGCCGAAACGATCACCGAAAAACCCGCGCAAAAAAAGGCGATGATGAAGACCCGTTGCCTCATCCCGGCCGACAGCTTTTACGCCTGGAAAAAAGTAGGCAAGAAAACCGCCATCCCCTATCGCTTCACCACCCTCGACCAGGAGTTGTTCGCCTTTGCCGGTGTGTGGGAAGAGTTTGAAGACACCGATGGCCACGAGTTTCATACCTTTTCCATGATCACGACCGCCGCCAACGAAATGGTGGCGACCGTGCAAGATCGCATGCCCGCCATACTCACCGTGGCGGCAGAAAAAATCTGGCTCAATCCTGAAAGCACCGAAGAAGAACTCCTCGCCGTACTCCAGCCGTACCCGGCCGATAAAACAAATTATTACCCCGTATCACCCCGCATCAACGACATCAACACCAACGTCCCGTCCTTGATTTTACCGACGCCACCGTCGGATCAATTTGGAAATCTGACATTGTTTGATTGACGGGAATGCCGTGCGAATGAACTGCGCGACGACGCTGAATGAGGTTGCCGGAAGAACGCCAACAACAACGGCACGAAATCCCGTCCACGCGATGCCCCGATTTCCCACCTTAAATTATAACTCCTAAACTCCCGCTACTGACTACTACTCACTACTGGCTACTGACTATTAACTACCGACTACTGATTTCTCAGAATCCATCATCCTTATCCTCTTCTTCCTCGTCCGCTTCGGGCTTCGCTTCTTCTACTTTCTTCGCCTTTTTGTCTTTCTTTTTCTTCTTCGGCTTTTCTTCTGCCGGTTGACCCGTAGCCTCGGTTTTGTCTTTCTTCTTAAAGAGACCTTTCTTCTTTTTTGGTGCCGCCGCGGGTTGCGGCTGTGCTTTGGCGGCTTGTGCCTGTTGTTCGTCTTCGTCCACGTAGTCGAAATCGCCGTCCGATTCTTTGGGAGGCGCCGTGATGGCAGTGGAGTCGACGGCATCTTTGTTCTTTTTCTTGAACAGGTTCTTAAAGAAGCCGCCTTTCTTCTTTTCTTTTTTGCCGGCAGCCTTGGATTCCGACTTAGCCTCCTGTTGACCCTGTTGTGCCAGGCGCACGTCGGGGAGAATGAGGTTGTGACGCAGGTACCACATGTAGTTGTCCTGCTCTACGTTGTAGCGTACTTCGGTGATATAGTATTTGGGAACCTTGGCGACGTATTTGCCGGACGTCTCGTCATAGATAAGGCTGTCTTGGGTGCTGAAGCGCAGCATGCGTACTTCTTTGTCTTTGGTGATGACATAGATGCTGTCGCTTGCGGCTTCGGCCGTATCTTTTGGAATGTCGACGATGTAAGTGCTGTCGATCACGGAGCGGGCGGCGACGTCAAGCTCGGCGCCCGGTACAATGCCCGTCTCCCCCAGGACGCCCTCTTCGTCGGTGATCGTGAGCGAATCGGGAACGTACACTTTCACGGGCTTCATGGCCACGGTTTGCAGGCTGCGCACTTTTTTGCGATAGGAGACCGGTTCGGCCACTAAATAGCGGTTTTTGCTGGCCGTAAAGACCTTGGGGGTGGAATCTTCCTGGAAATAGCTAAACTTCTTGCGCAGCTCATTCTTGTCGTAAATGAACGCGCTTTGGTAGGCAGGGCATATCAGTCGTTGCGTGCAGGCGCCCAGAACCAGGCTAAGACTCAGTAAAACGAAAAAATGCCTCGCCATGA
>Ga0209050_1002871_pt1 | contig 13629 bp, 9 predicted proteins | sample Araplavi_mTSA_r2_FD_184276 | JGI IMG/M metagenome (GOLD analysis project Ga0209050, IMG submission 184276) | Arabidopsis root microbial communities from North Carolina, USA - plate scrape MF_Cvi_mTSA_r2 (SPAdes) (version 2) | ecosystem: Host-associated > Plants > Roots > Endosphere | place: USA... | reverse complement strand
CGATGTCTGGGCCCAAGTGATCAGCGACTTGAAAGATGCCAGCCAAGGCCTGCCGGTGTCGTATGATGCCAGCGGTGTGGGCCGTGCCACGAAAGGTTCTGCGCTGGGCTACCTGGGCAAAGCCTACGTGTACACCAAGAACTGGCCGGAAGCCGAAAACACATTCAAACTGTTGGCACAACCCAACGGCCAACCACAATCGCCTTTTACGTATGATCTGCTCACCAATTATGAAGACAACTTTGTAGCGGGCATGGACAACAACAAAGAATCGTTGTTCGAGATCCAGATCCAGAACGTAGGCGGAACGGCCCCTTGGAATGGTGAAAACGCAAACGAATCGCAAGGTGTTACCACCGCGCAAGAATTTGCACCCACCGAAGTGGCCGGCTGGTTCGAAATGTTCCCGACCGATAAGATCTTCAACGAGTTTGAAAAAGAGAAAACGACGGACAATGATTTTGACCCCAGAATGTATGCCTCGTTGGTGTGGGATTATCCCGGAGCGACGTATTACAATCTTCCTTACACCTCGTTCTCGAATCCTTTCAACTCGAAGGCCAGGATCCGTAAATATCAAAACTGGCGCAACAACAACGAAGGTATCTGGATCTCCGAGATCAACGAAAAGTGCCTCCGTTATGCCGACGTCCTGCTGATGTATGCCGAGACGCTCACCATGCAAGGTCGCCAGACCGATGCCTACCCGCTCATGAACCGTATCCGCGAACGTGCTCACCTGGCCGATCTCACTCCCGGCATGTCTGCCGACGCCATGATGGCGGAGATTCGTCACCAACGCATGATCGAGTTCTACCGCGAAGGCCTTCGTTTCTACGACCTCAAGCGTTGGGGACTCCTGCAACAGGAGATCACCAACAGCGACAAAGTAGGCCGCGAGTTCTACGAAGACAAGTTCCAATACTTCCCCATCCCGCAAAACGAGATCAATACCAACATCAAGATGTTGCAAAACGATCCTTGGTAGGCGAGGTGACAAAGTGCTCTTAAATAAAACAACCAGCATTTTGCTGGTTGTTTTATTTTGTACCCGTCGCAACTGCGCCGCGGGGAGATGAATCGGCGCAAAATTAAATATCCAAATCGGGTATGAGGGTCCAACGGTAGAGAACCTTCAGATAGGTTAAATCCCGGATGCCGACGGGCGAAGGCGGACCGACCAATAAGTAGGTAGGTTCTTCAAAACTTCGATCGAACCGGAACGTACCGGGCCGGGTTGTGGACGCGGATAGAAGTAAACTGTGGATGATGGCATCCACCTCGTCTGTGCTGAGTTGATTGGAGCCATTGATGTTCATATCAAAGATGTGGTGGGTTACCGGCAGGACGACGTGTTTCAATTGGGGGATGCCTTCCACAGCAACCTGCTCTAACTCCGGATTCAGACTGAGGTCTACGGTTTCAGGCCCGTGATTGCGATTGATCAGCATCACCTTGAGATTCGGCAACGCCTGGAAATCGACCGCATCGATCTTGCCCAGGTTAAAGCCGGCCGAGAACCACCACACGGTTTCGAGCGCACCCGTGATGGATATCTCATACCGGCCCGGCGCCGGATAGGTGTGATTCAGACCGGTTGGTTCCACGTCCGATGGAAAAGCAATTTCTTCGTGTGTTCCATCGCCCCACGATACCGCGATCGTTTTGCTGGCGCCACCACCCACGGCGCAGGAGAAAAAGCGGTCGTCATCCACCACAGCCAACATCGTGAATTGGTTCAACAACACCTTCAACGGCTCTCCCTGCAAGGCTGCGAACAATTCGCTAAAGATAAAATCCTTCGTGAACGTCCGGTACCCTTCTTTGGTCACGACTAGCCGGTACATCCTATTCGGTTCCCCCGGGAAGGCGATCACATTGGTACGCGCTTCCAGCGGATAAGTTCCAATGGTGGCTGCGCCGTGAGTGAGCGTAGCCTCTGCAGAGGTCATCGAAACTTCGCCATCGATGGAAACAAAGACGGCTATCTTCAACGTGTTGATGTAATTGATCTGAAATGTGGCATAGCCGAAATCTTCGGGTATACGTTGTGACACGTCTACGACCTCCATGTCTACGTTCGCGACTTCCGAGTTCGACACCACGAAGCTGTAGGGCAGGGGATGCGTCACGGCCGTGGCCAGGGGCGACCCTGCTTTTGGCGTGGCATACAACACGTTGTTGTCATCGTCCACCAGCAAGAAATCGGTGATGGTGTACGTGCCGGGCGGGAGCTCGATGGGATCGGTCATGAGATTGGAACCGATGTGCAACAAGGCTATTCTTTTGCTGGTGAATACGGGATCGCCGATGCTATTCTCCAGGCTGAGCAACAACGCGACGGGCTCTGCCGTTTCGGTCCGGCCCCCGGAAGGGGTTGTGGAATGAACGCTGAACGTGAACTGAACCTTTTGGAGGGCGACCGGGCTACGTTCGTTCCTACAAAATTGAAGGGCCGTGGTCATCGCGACGAGCCCGATCCAAAATAGAGTATTTTTCATGATAGAAGGATGCTAAAGTTTGAGGATAAGACTTCTGAAAAGCGCGCGTATCCTTATGCACCGGGATCCGGAACAATTGACCAACCGTAGTTTTCCTTCAGATCTCGTAGCATCTCCACGGAGACGGGGGAAGGCGGCCCCACCATTTGATTGGTCGGGATCGCCCAATTTTTGTCGAGCAGGAAGCGGCCGTTGCGTGTGTTCCGGAGCGTCGCCGAATCATGAATTTTTTGAATGATGTCGTCTACCTCTGCCGTTGAAAGGTCAATAGGCCCTTCAATGTCCATGTAGCTGATGGTGTTGGCAGAGGGAAGCAACACGTGACGCAATATCCGGTCGCCTGCGAACGCGACGGAAGTGAGTTGTGTATTTTGACTGAGGTCTATCGCAATGGGTCCCGGCGTCAGCACGGCCCAGAACTCATTCAGGTTGGTCAAGGCCTGCACATCGATGGCTTCGATCTTTGGCTGATCGTAGGCTAGCCGAATCGATGTGATGGATTCCACATCACCCGTGATCGTTATTTCAAACCGGTCGAGGGTGGTGTAACTATGTTCGAAGGAATCATCCGATGACGTGCCGTCGCCCCAGTCCACATGGAAGGAAGAGCCCTCCAGCGCGGCCACGCTCATCCGGAAGTCGGAAGTAAATCCTTCTGCCGTGTTCACCAGGATCGTGAATTGATGCAGCACAACTTGCAGCGGCGCGCCGTTCAAGGAGGCGAGCAATTCACTGTAGATAAAATCTTTGACGTAGGTTTTGAAACCCTCCTTGATCACGATCAGGCGGTAAGACGCCTGTGGGTCGCCCGCAAAAGGAAGGATGTTGGTTTTTGCTTCGAGCGAATAGTTGCCGATCACTTCGTCGCCATGATCAAGTATAGCGCTGGCCGTGGTCAGCACAAGTTCGCCGCCGGTGTTGATGAACACGGCCACCTGTAGCGTGTTCACGAAGTTAATGTCAAAAGTAGCATAACCGAAATCTTCCGGCGTGCTTTGCGAAACGTCGACCACTTCCATCACCACCGTCGTGACGTCATCGGCCGATACGGTGAACGCGTAGGGGAGTGGGTGAGTGACCGCGTTCGCCAAAGGTGATCCGGTTTTTGGAGTGGCATACAAAACCGACCCCGCATCATCGACCAGGAGAAATTCGGTAATGCTGTACGTGCCCGTAGGCAATTGTATGGGTTCTGTCATCACGCTGGACCCCACGTGAAGCAAGGTTATGCGCTTGTGGGTGAACACGGGATCACCCGCACTGTTTTCGAGACTGATCAGTAAAGCGGTAGGTTCCGCGGTCTCCGTCCGCCCTCCCGAGGGCTGAGGCCGGAGGCCAAACGAAAATTGAACGCTTTGAAGCGCGGCCGGACCACTTTCGGTCCTGCATTGTTGGAGGGATGCGCCAACCGTGAGCACCCCAATCCAAAAGAGAATCTTTTTCATAGTGTGAGCGTAAAATTTATTTTGAGATAGACAATATTTTCTTCGGGCTTTGGCTGATCAGTCATTACATGCGGGCTTCATCCTGCGGCAACAAGTGAACGATGAACGAGCGAAGACAGGGCAACAACGCGGGCGCAGTAGCGTGCGTGCGACCGCCTAAGGCGACGCAACAGGACGGCTGAACGTAAATGGAACTTTCCGAAGAGCGACCGGGTCCGTGTCGTTCTTACAAATTTGGAGGGTTGCACCAACCACGAGCAACGCCATCCAGAGGAGGCACTTCTTCATGTTAGCTGGTTTGGATAAGATTAAGAAATAGGACTATAGACTACCTACTCCAGGTGGGCTGTGGTCTGTAAGAACAGTTTTTGATCAACGCGTTGCAAGAGGGGAGAGGGGAGCGCATTGTTCAGGAGGGATCGAGGAGTATATATTAAATGTAATTGATTTTAACCGGTAATCAAATTTAAGTCGACATCGACGATGCGTGCCAGCGCCATCAACCAAAATTCCCGACCGTCATGCGATCGCTACGCAAGATGACGAGCCTGGCAAACCCATCGTTCTACGATGTTCCCCAGCAAAAGAACCAAGCACAGTCAAAAAAATTAATTTCTTTGTAATACGAACAGAACAACATGTAATTTTTTTTACCCAAACTTCTTTCTCCCTTTTTTTTTCGATGCCCCCCCAACCCATCACAAATCCCATCCCCAACACACCAAATCCTCCCACCCGGAATCCAACAACCAAACACCCACGACTGACTACCGACTACTAACTACTGGCTACTGACTACTGACTCCTGATCCCCCGCTCCCGCTCCCGTACCTTTTAATATTCCCTCTACCGTACTTCTCCCCCCAACCCAACCCTCCACCCCCCGTACTATTAAAAAGCCAAATATTTGTCCTATATTATCCAATATTGTTTTCCGAATCCGTATGAAAAAGTTCTTAAAGATTGCCGGGATCGTCCTCGGTCTTGTCGTACTATGCATAGCCGGCGTCATCATCTATGTCGCGAAGTTCCTGCCTGACGTAGGGCCCGCCCCGGTGATGAAAGTGGATACCGGTCCTGCGCAGATTGAACGGGGCCGCTACCTGGCCAACAACGTCATGGTGTGTATGGATTGCCACAGCACGCGCAATTGGGCGGAATTTTCCGGCCCCATCGTGCCGGGTACTTTCGGAAAAGGAGGCGATGTGTTTGATCAAAGGGCGGGCTTTCCCGGCGTTTACTATGCCGCCAACATTACCCCGGCCGCGCTAAGCGCGCATACTGACGGCGAGATCTTCCGCGCCGTGACCACGGGCGTAAAGCGGAACGGGCAGCCGATCTTCCCTGTGATGCCCCATGGCCACTATGGCAAAATGGACGTCGACGACATTCATGCTGTGATCGCCTATGTGCGTTCGCTGGAGCCCATCGCCAACACGCCGCCCGCCTCGCATTCTGATTTCCCTGTGAACATCCTCATCAATACGATGCCGGCCAAAGCCGCATTCACCGAGCGCCCCGACACCACCGATGCCCTGGCGTATGGGGCCTACCTCGTGAACGCCGCCGCCTGCTATGATTGCCACACGCCTTTCGACAACGGCGCCTACGACGAAAACCTTGCCTTTGCCGGTGGCCGCCTCTTCAACATGCCCTTTGGCGCCCTGCGATCGGCCAATATCACCCCCGATGAGTCAGGCATCGGCAACTGGTCCAAAGAATTCTTCATCGCCAGGTTCACGGCCTATCGCGACAGCTCGAACAGCCATCGGGCGGTCGGTCCGAAAGATTTCAACACCATCATGCCCTGGACCATGTATGGCAACATGACGGAGAATGACCTCGGTGCCATTTATACCTACCTGAAAACATTGAAGCCGATCGCAAATCCTGTAACGAAGTTCACCCCACTTCCGTAGAAGCAGGAGCCGGTTTGAAGCCGGCTCCATCTTTTATTAAGCATGCCCGATCTGTACGCTGTCACCCAACAGGATGTCATGTCCTTTTCCAAACATGCCGCGGCCTTGCCACGGGGAGGAGAATACGAACACGTGGTCTCACAAAGCGCCCTGGCAGGTGTTTATCGTGAAAAACTGATCACATCAGCGCACTACCAGATCCGCGATATCCAAGCCGAATTCAGTCAGATGCTGAAGGTAGACTTTGAAGATGGGAACATGGAAGACTATGTAAACATTTGCATGTGCATGGCAGGAACGGAATATGAGATCCGCTTCGACGCCAGCAAGATCCGGTCGCGCCTGCAGACCTCGCGCTATCACTTCAACTACATTCCCGACAGCCGTTATCAGCTGGTGTTGCCCAAGAAAATACGCACGGTTCACCTGGCCATGAACCGCGACTACTACACGAACCTGCTGAACACATTCGAAATCCCGGCCACCGAATTGCAGAAGAAGGTGCAACGCGAAGAACCCTTCAACAGCGGTCCGCTCCATGCCGGCACGGCCATGAAAAATATTTTTATTGATTTGTTCAGCACGCCGCTCACCGGGAAAATCAAGGACCTGTATGTCGAGTCGAAAGTGATGGAGATCGTGGCGCTGCAGGTAAGCGAAAAGCTGGCGGCGAAAAAAGATCTTCAAGCCGTGCGCAAGAAGGACCGGGATACGTTCCACGATCTGAAGACGTACCTCGACCGCTCGCTAACCGAAGAGCATTCCCTGAAATCGCTATCCACGCAATTCGGGCTCAACGAGTTTAAATTAAAGAAAGGCTTTCGCGAACTCTTTGGCACCTCGGTCTTCGACTACCTCCTGGATCAGCGTCTCTGCCTGGCCAAATCCCTGTTGCAGGAAGGGGGATTTCGCGTGAACGAAGTGGCGGCGCGCATCGGCTACAAAAACGCCAACCATTTCTCTACGGCCTTCAAGCAAAAATTTGGGATCACGCCCAAAGACCTCAAAAAATAATTTTGATGATTGACCGGTGATGCTCTTGCGTACAAGCATGCGATGCTGGGTAGCCCTATTCTTTAATGTGCGCCAGGGACAGGAAATTTTTTCGACGCATCGTCGATCACCAGCACCCAGTCTTTTCCCCCCGTCGGCGGCGTAAACGATTTGATGCCGTTTCCTTTCACACTTTTTCCCGCGGTCGACTTTCCGGTGCGCGGATCGAACCACCATATATTTTTTGTGACACCGCTGACTTTGCTGATGTCAATTTTAACGGGGCTGTTTTGGGGCAAGTAAATAAACGCATACGATCCGTTAGAATCGCGCGTGGCAACGATCACATCCCGGTACGTCGTACCGCGGGCGGAGCCGATCAGGTTTTGATCGGGTATGCGCGAGAAGTACGGACGCGAGAGCATGAGGTCTTTCAGATATTGCATCTCACCGGCAGCTTCGGCGGTGACGGCTTTTTGCCAGGCGATGAGGGTATCGCCTACATTGATGGGTGGATTGCGGCTGGTGTCCAGAAATTGCCAGACGTGGTGATGTCCGTAGGTAACGCCGCAGCCACCGGCAAAGATGCCGCGGTAAATACGCGCGCGCACATCGTAGGCGGTGAAGTAGCCGCGGGTACGCGTCCATTTTCCATCCCAGGGATTCACGGGATGATCTTCATAGCAAGGCTCCATGTCGAGCGTGGGTTTCAGAGGTTTCAGCGCGAGGTCGCGTTTCACCCAATCCCACGCCGGCGTTTCGCGCGCGCCGTGACCCGACTGAAACGTGTTCATGTCCAGCCAAGGTTCGCTGTGTATTTGCTGTGACGTTGAATACTCGCCGCCGGCGGGATGATAGGTAATGAACGCCTCCTTGCCCAACACGCCCTCGATGCCGTTGGCCATGGCTGTCCAGATCGGTCTGTCGTCAAAGCTTTTTTTTGTGGCATCGCCATTGGAGGTGTAGACGGCCGGCCGGTCGCCGCCAAGGATCCAGATCACATTCCAGTCGTGTGCGTAGCGCTTGGCTAAGGTGGCGGCATATACTTCTGCATTTTTTTCATTGAAGATCACCGGGCCTTCTCCCCACATCTTCGTCACTTTGTCGCCCCACGTGGGCAATAAGCCGATGTACATACCTTTCTCAGCAGCTTTTCGGATAACGAAATCCACATGGTCCCAATAATCATAGGCGTAAGGATCTTTTGGATCGTTGCCGGGCGTCTCCGCCAGTTGGGTGGGGTCTTCGTTGTTGATGGGAAAATCACCATACCGATTGGGGTGACGTATGCCGTTGAATTCCGTGAGCCCCACGATCTGCAGCACGTTGAAACCTTGCGCGCTGCGAAGGGAAATAAATTCTTCCGCTTCTTCGCGCGTCAGTCGATGGACCAGTTCCCAGTCGGTGTCGCCGAGCCAAAAAAAAGGCTTGCCGTCCTTGGTGGCGAGAAGGCGATTGTTGTCACTCACCTTGATCTGTGCGTGAACCAGGGCGAATGCACAAAGAAGAAAAATAATAAGGCAGGCGGTGGAGCAGGTTTTCATAAAAAGCGGTTCGGGCGCGAGAATATACTAAAGAATTATTTATTTCGTAACCTGTTCTTTCATACCCTGATGTTGCGACGACCGGGCAACAGTGTCGGATTACTCCTCCTTCGCCTGTTCAAAGCCGGTCTTCCGAACCGGCTCGGCGGGAGGCGGTTCGAGGAGTTCTTTCAGGTAAGCAAAATTGACCCCGACGTCATCATCGTGCTGCGCTGCCTTTCATTCGATTTGCTCCAGTTTCAATAGAATGTCTTTTGATGTAATGAGCAGTTGCCGCATCTTCGAAAACACCCGGATCACCAGGATATTTACAGAAACAGCTTGTTTACTGGCAAAAACGCTGGAAAGCATGGCTACGCCCTGTTCCGTAAAAGCACCGGCGCATAGCGGACCCCGCCCCAACTTGAGGTGCCAAATTGGCGCCTCAAGTTTTCGAGTTCTTGGGGTGACAGTTCAAACATAAAACCTTCCGGAAAGCGTTCGATATTTCGCTTTACTTGCCGTTTTAAATACCGTGTTTCCACCCCGCAGAGCGCGGACAAATCCATGTCGAGCATCACTTTTTTGTCCGCGGAACAGATGGATTTTACGGATCACAGCGTCGTCTGAAACGGTTAGGCTATCGGTCATTCTGTTAAACTTAAGCTATACGATGCAAGCTTAAAAAATGGCACTGAAAGAAAATTGCAGTTGTCGTTGTTCGTGAGATCGTGGCTAATGGGTTCCCAACCCATGGTCGCCCAACGAATACATGACCGCAATTTTCCATTCGGCTCCCGTTTTTTTCAGAACGCGGGTTTCGTAGTTGGTATAGCGCTTGCCGTCGGCTCCATCGGTTTGCTGGAGGAAATTGACCCACATCCATTCGTTGGAAAATTTTTGAAAGAACCATTGCGATCGCTGAATGTTGGGTTGAGGCTGTGGCTTTGGATTTTTGCGAAACGCTTCGGTGAAATTTTTGTGGATACTGGCCAACCCTTTGAAGGAACCATACGATCCGTTAGGCGCATTCCAGGCACTCTGGGTGATGCGATCATCAGCGTAGAAGCTGAAGAGCGTTGTGCTGTCTTTGTTGAAATAGGCGGCGGTCTCCGCCGCGATGATGTAACGAATGGCCTGTTCGTCTTGCTCGGCAATGACGTCGGGATTGGGATGAGCGCGGAATGCGGATAGGCAGCAAGCGATCAAACCGAATGCAAGCACGGCGACGGTCAGGGAGGTTTTCATAAGCGTGAAGATTTATCTGACCGAATAAACGCAATCGACCGGCTTGCCAACCCGCGACTTAGACGGAAGTATGCCCAGCACGGCATTTGCCCCGCCCACCGGACAAACGTCGTTTGTCTTGGGGTGTTACAATGTGTGTGCCCCGGAGGGATTGCAATTTCTCCGGATTTGCGGCAAATCCGGATGAAGTCTTATCTTAGCGATAGACCGTTGCGAAGGGGAGTTCCACGGGGTGCAGCGGCTTAGATCGTTATGGTTAAAACCACTTTCGGCGCGATCAGAAAGAAGGCTTGTTGGCCCGCCTTGGATTGTTATTCGAAATTTTTGAAGTGAGCATGGCTGCCGCAACCGGTAAGAAATACTTGAGCGGTCGTTCGAAACGCGCGAATTTTTATAGCTTGGATGACGCTTTACGGCTTCTCTGACAGCAACACACAACATATCCCTTTGGAAGGAGCGACGTCATACGCAACGATCACAACACATGGCTACTACCGTTGGCGCATCTGCGCCCTTTTGTTTTTTGCCACTGCCATTAACTACATCGACCGCCAGGTGTTGGGCATACTTGCCCCACAGTTGCAAACCGAACTGGATTGGAGTGATTCACAATACGGATTGATCGTTACGGCTTTTCAAGTGGCCTACGCCATCGGCTTCCTGTTCATGGGCAAGCTCATGGACCGGTTTGGATGCCGGGGCGGCTATGCGTTTTCGGTGTTGATATGGAGTGTGGCCGCCATGGTGCACGCCGTCGCGCGCACCGCCGTGGGTTTTGGCTGGTCGCGGTTTGCGCTAGGGTTGGGTGAGGCTGGTAATTTTCCGGCCGCTGTCAAAGTGGTGTCGGAGTGGTTTCCCATAAAAGAACGATCGCTGGCGACGGGCATTTTTCTTTCGGGCAGCAGCATTGGTGCGATCGTTGCGCCGTTGGCGGTGCCCATCATCGCCATTCACTACGGGTGGCAGTGGGCTTTCATCCTCACGGGCGCCTCGGGCTTTGTGTGGTTGTTGTTTTGGCTGGCCACCTATCGTCCCGTGCATGAACATCCCAAGCTTTCCAAGTCGGAACTGGCCTACATTCAAAGCGACCCTCCCGAGCCCACCACGGAAGTGCCCTGGCTGCAATTGTTAAAGCACAAGCAGACGTGGGCCTTTGCCCTGGCAAAGTTTCTGAGCGACCCCATCTTCTCGTTTTACTTTTTCTTCTTACCAAAATTCTTCAACAGTCAGCATGGTCTCACGCTTGATAAGATCGGCGTCCCCATCATGATCATCTACGTCATGTCCGATCTGGGCAGCATGGCCGGCGGCTGGTTTTCCTCATACCTCATCCGCCGTGGATGGTCAGTGACCAAAAGCAGGAAGTTCACCATGTTACTGGCGTCCATTACGGTGACCCCCGTATACCTGGCGTCACAGACCACAGACTTGTGGGTAGCGGTGGGGTTGATCGGGTTGGCCCTGGCAGCACACCAGGCATGGTCCGCCAACCTGCTAACTTTGCCTTCCGATATGTTTCCCCGGCAGGCGGTAGGTTCTGTGGTCGGCATCGGCAGCACGGTCGGCGCCATCGGAGGAATGTTCGGCGCAACCACGGCAGGATTTTTATTGGAATCTACCCATTCCTATGCCCCACTTTTTGTGGTGGCCGGCTCGGCTTACCTGGTGGCCCTGGCCATCCTTCACAGCCTGACACCGCGTTTGCAAGCTTCCATTTCTTGATTTTTCCCATCAACAAAAAAACATGGCCCGGAATAGGGTGGAACATAAAAGTTTGCATACCACATTTTCGGCTTGCGCAAAGTTTTTACTTACTTCGCTTCTGTCAAATCATCAAAGCAAAACATGGTTATTGGAGTTGATGTTGGAGGAACAAACATCCGGGCCGGACTCGAACGCGGCGGCGAGATTATTCATCCACGAAATGCCCCGTTCAACACGCAGGGCAGCCTGCGCGAAACGCTCGACGAATTGATGCGCTTTATCCGCCCCCTCTTCGACCACGGCGTGACGGGCATCGGCATCGGCGTACCCTCGGTGGTGGACGTCGACAAAGGTGTCGTTCTCAATGCAGCCAACATTCCGTCGTGGGAGCGGGTGCCCATAAAAGATATTTTGCACGAAGCCTTTAACGTTCCGGTGTATGTGAACAATGATGTGAATTGTTTTGCGCTGGGCGAGCACCGCTTTGGGCAGTTGAAGGGCGTGAAGAACGGGGTCGGCATTTCATCGGGCACTGGATTGGGCTGCGGCCTCATCATCAACCACCAGCTTTTTTCCGGCACCAATTGTGGCGCGGGAGAGATCGGCTTGTTGCCCTATCTCGATCACAACATGGAATATTATGCCAGCGGGAATTTCTTTCGCGTAAACTATAACCTCACCGGCGAAGAAGCCAGCCGCCTCGCCCAGCAAGGCGACCGCGAGGCTTTAAAATATTGGGACACCTTCGGTGTCCACATGGGGCAGGCCGTCAAGAGCGTGATGTATGCCTATGACCCCGAGGCCGTCGTGCTGGGGGGATCGCTGTCGAAAGCATTTGATCTATACAAGGCCTCGCTTTATAAGTCTCTCCAGGATTTTGTATATCCCGAGTCGGTGAAGCGTCTCAAGCTATATCAATCGAAAAACCCAAACATCGCTTTGTTAGGCGCAGCCGCTTTGGTGCCGGACCCGTCGTAAGATCAAACGCGTTCAGTGAATCTTCTTTGGTCTGTCAGCATTCTTATTCATACTTTAACGTATCGGCCGGGTTTGTCCTGGCGGTTTTAAAGATCTGGAAACTGATCGTGGCAAACGCAATGGCCAATATCATCACCGCAGGCAGCAGGAAAAGTGTCCATTGTAGTGCGATCTTGTAGGGATAGTTCGACAACCATTGCTGCATCGCCATATACGCCAGCGGGAACGACAACACAATGGCCACGGCCACCAGTTTGATAAAGTCGGCAGACAAAAGCGAAACGATGCCCAAACGCGACGCGCCCAGTGCTTTGCGTATACCAATTTCCTTTGTACGCTGAACGGCTGTGTAGGAAGAGAGACCGATCAATCCCAGACAAGAAATGATGATGCCCAGCAGCGTGAAAATGGTCACCACTTTTGCGAAGCGGTCTTCATCATTGTATTGGCGGTAATACCGGTCTTCCAGGAATGAGTATTGAAAGGCGTTATTAGGAAAAAACTTTTTATAGACGGCCTCTACCTGGGCAATCACCGGTTTAGGATCGGCGGTTTTGATCTTGATGGAAGTTTCGGCGTACGTGCTATAGGTGGGAACAAACACGATGGGCTCCATCGGCTTCTTTAGCGACTCCTGGTGAAAATTGCCCACCACGCCGACGATGTGCACCTTCAAATCTCCATCCAATATGTCTTTTCCGACAGCTTCCTGTGCACTGGCGATCCCCAACAGTTCCACGGCATTCTGATTGATGATCACACTGTTGATGTCGCCGAAATTGAATTTGTGATCGGTCGGTAAAAATTTACGCCCCGCCACCAGTGGCACATCATAGGTGTCCATGAAGTTATGGTCGGCGCCAAAAAAACTCAGGGTGTAATGTGTGTCGGAAGGTTGGTCTGCAAGCCGTAGCCCGAACGTGCGCCCGAGCCGGGTACCCGGGATGCGGCTGGACGTTGCAGCACTGACCACGCCCGTGATCTTGGTAAGTTCATCCTTATAATTTTCCACGCGCGTCATGAAGGTGGAGTCCCAGGCCGTGAGCTCGGGTGGATCGACGAGAATAATGTTGCGAATGGCAATGCCCAGGTCGGCTTCATTCATGAATTTTAATTGCTTGGAAACAATAAGCGTTCCTGTGATGAGCGTAGCGGAGGCGGTGAACTGGAAAACGACCAGGGCTTTTCGCATGAATTTGCCACCCGCTGAATGTTGAAATTTGCCCTTTAAAACCGTTGCCGGCTGATACGAAGAAAGTACAAATGCTGGATAAAATCCCGCCAACAACACACCCGATACCAGCACCACTACGGCGAT